>Ga0209410_1000434_pt1 | contig 19188 bp, 22 predicted proteins | sample Mar14436cmmetaG_FD_184135 | JGI IMG/M metagenome (GOLD analysis project Ga0209410, IMG submission 184135) | Marine hydrothermal vent microbial communities from Guaymas Basin, Gulf of California to study Microbial Dark Matter (Phase II) - Marker... ... | reverse complement strand
AATTTCGCAAACGCACTTCTCTCCATTCAGGAGGAATTCAACTATTTTTAATCTAGTTTCATCACTCAAAGCCTTGAATATTCTTAGGGATTCTCTCATATTGATATATTTATAAATATAAATATAAATATATAAATTCATGGATTTTTATAAAATTTATGCTCATGTCAAGAAAACTACAAGTATACGGTACCAGCTTATAATTTTAAGTTTTTAGCTAAGGGGGGTACCGAATATAACATTCTGGGGAATATATGAATTTTCTCCCCGCAAAATTTGAGCGAGCGTAAGCGAGCGATGAATTTTCGGTGGTTGTAAGATCATTTTCCAACCTCGCAATATCTTTTGATCGGACATCCTTCGCATTTGGGGTTCCGTGCTACACAAACTCGCCTTCCAAATTCTATCAGTATCAGGTGGGCTTTCGTTCTTTGTTCTGGCGATATCTCGGATTCGAGTTTCGCTCTCAAACTCTCGTAATCATCTCTTTCATCGGCTATTCCCAATCTTTTCATTATTCTGAAAATGTGAACATCAATGGGCAGAACTTGTTCTCCCCTGACCGCCATTAAAAAGACATCCGCGGTTTTCGGCCCAATTCCCTTTATTGAGGTCAGTTTCTTCTTTGCCTCGTCATAGGGAAGATTCAATATTTTATTTAGGTTTCCGTCATATTTTTCAACCAAATCCTTGGCGATATTTTTAATTCTTCTGGCTCTGACCTTATACAAACCCGCCGGTTTAATAGCCTTCTCGATCTCTTTCACGCTTGCTTTTGCCACATCTTCAACACCGTTAAACCTCTCGCCAAATCTTTCGGTTGCGGTTTTCACATTTTTCCAGTATGTTCGCTGGGAAAGGATTATGCCGACCAATGTTTCGAACGGAGTATATCTCTCCCACCACTCGTTGATTTCGTATTTCTTTGATAGGATCTCCATTATCTTTTGAAATTTTGTTCCCATACTCATCACTTGGCCGCGCTTGCCTTACAGATGTATCTCATCTTACATTGCGCGCATCCCCTTTTTCTCACGAGATGGTTTACGAGTATTATCGTCAGGAAGCCGGTCAGACTTATTCCACCCGGCACTAAAAATTCCCCGCGCAGAAACATCGCAATGGGAATGGCGATGATTGGAACGATTGCCAATAAACCCCAGGTTAAGCCGGCAAGTTTCACTCCAAGTTCGTAATTGCCGGATTTCTCTTTGAATAAACGCGAACTCAATTTACCCCAACCCATGCCACATAATTTATTGTAGTAATAGCAATGCGTGCACAGATGTTTCCTCAAAACGAATCCGAGCATTGAGAAGGCAAATAGCATATAAGTGATGGAAATTATCGGTAATCCCCCAAGTTTCAATGCAGACATTCCATAAACGGCAAATCCAAACCAGAGCAATAGCAAAACATTTGTTAAAACAACTGTTGGCTTTGGATAATTCTCCAACCCCTTTTCGTATAGTTTTTGTTTTTCCATATTTTATACGCTCTTTTTATCTTCCATATTATAGGCGCAGATTAAATAATAAATTACCCATCCCCCGAACTCGCCCCACCTCTCCGTGAATTTTCTAACCACATCGCCAGATTGAAGTTTTCCGTCAAAGTAGAAATATGAAACCGCTTTTCTTGCTCCGAGATCATCCGGAACGCAGAGATCCATTCTCCCCAATGTCGTTATCAATATCAACTCGGCGGTCCACCTCCCGATTCCCCTGAATTTCATCAACTCTCCAATGGCTTCCTCGTTACTCATCTTTCCTATCCTCTCCAAATCATATCCCTTGGCAACTTTCAGTGCGAGTTCTCTAATGTATCTGGATTTCTGACGGGATAACTTACACTTTTTCAATTCGTTTTCATCTGCACTTGCCAATACTTGGGATGAAGGAAAATCGTAATACGGCTCGCCATCAATTTCTATTTTCTCTCCAAACCTCCTGACCAATTCTCCCGTCATCACATAGGCAACCCGTAAAGAAATCTGCTGCTGGATTATCACTCTGATCGCTCCCTCAAATATGCTCGCCCCAATTCCCGGGGGTCTTAAACCGTAAAGTTCCTTCTTTATCTTACGGAGTATCGCATCCTGTTCCATAAAATCATACAATGCTTTTAGATCATTCCCCAACCTAAAAATATCTGCTATTTTATCTGAAAGATATCTCTTCTCTTTCGCATCCAGTTTGGAAGATGCATTAACCTTCAGCCTTGGCTTTTCTACCGTGCCAACAGAAGTAATCTCTACCGGAACCAATCTATCTCCAATCTTGAAAGCCCGGCTCCAGATGCCATCTTTATAAATTTCTGGCTGTGGCTCTTTCGACGAGGAATAAAATTTCCATTGCAGATCAAAATTATAGGGCGGAGTTGGTCGGAGCTCGAATGAGGTTTTATCCATGATAATCACTTGAATTCAATTTATTTAAAATTTTTTCACATCCCTTGTCAAATCAAGATTTTGAGCCGAGCAATTTGGATAAATCTTTGATTTCCCTTTTATACGCTATTATATGCCTCGAAGGGCAAGGTTGCGAAGCGACCGCGGAGTTGTGGACGAAGAGCGCTCTGAATTTATGTTTCCACAAACTGTGAGTATTACAGTATCATCCTATCATCATTCCTGCTCTAATTCTTCCACAGGATGCGAAGTTGAACCAGCCTTGACCCTTACCTCTGTTCTGTCTTTTCAATCACTGGAACATGCTTTTCCTTCCCAACATCTCCTGTTTTTTCTGCAAGCAATTCCATTGGCTGACCACAACATACTAGTTGCCCCGCACCAGCATGTAGGATCTCGACTATGTTTCCACAGACGTTGCATTTGTAAATTTGTCTCTGTTCCGCCATATTATCACCTCTTCATTTCAAAATTTTTCCCGTTTCAACATACCAAAGATATAAATCTAGTCTTGCAAGATTAATGTTTAGTTTTTCTGAAAGTTTCTTCAGTATCCCTTCTATCTCCAAATATTTTTTCTTTCCCAAGGTTTTTGGTTTTTTGATCAATCCAAACTTTGTTAACAGATCAATTATGTGGAAATCTATTATTCCAATATTTTCAAATCCAATATTGCGAAGGAAATGGCTCGCTTCCTTATAACCGATGCCCCTTATATTTTTCACAAGCCATTCCCTTATTTCCTGTTCATTCCCCTGGTTCAGTATTTTTCCAATATGGTTTTTTCTCTTTCTTGCTTCGACAATATACTTAGCTCTGGTGTTGGGAAACCTATAACCAAGATCTTTAAGCTTCTTTGCTATTTGTTTTTCTGTCATTCTCAAAAAACCATCCCCCATCTCTTCCTGAATCTTTATAGTTCTCTCGGCATTGAAGTTCGCAGTAAGTATACAGAAACAAAGTTCTTTAAAGATTTCATCCGTCGATTCTTTTCTTTTTGACCGAAATTCCCCAATGCGCAGATTAACTGCTCTTTTAACCTCGGGTTTCTTGCTTATATTTTTGACAAATTTAATTAATTCTTCCATATTCAGTATTCTTCGCATTTAACTTGATAGAAACTTTTGGGGTGCTCACAAGAAGGACACTTCTCCGGGGGTTCTCTTCCAAAGTGGACATAACCGCATTCTCTGCAAACCCACCACACTTCTCTTTCTTTTTTAAATACTGTTCCCGCTTCGACTTCTTTTAAAAGTTTCCTGAACCTTTCTTCGTGATGCTCTTCTGCTTTGGCAATAGCTCTTAAACGCTTTGCAATTTCGGGAAGATTTTCTCTTTCAGCAACCTCGGCAAACTCTGGATACATTTTTGTACGCTCGTAATTCTCACCCGAAATTGCCGCTTTTAAATTTTCAGCCGTGGTGCCAAGTATTATCGGCACTCTTACTTCAACGGTAATTTCATTTAATTTTTCACCACTTTTCTTTTTCAGTTCGTTTATTAACTTAAACAACCAACTTGCGTGTTCTTTTTCGTTTTTCTGCTGTAATAAGAAAGATCTCGGCGATTTGCTCAAATCCCTCCCTTTTGGCAATTTTTGCATAGAATGTATATCTATTCCTCGCCTGACTCTCTCCAAGAAAGGCTTTTGTTAGATTTTCAATTGTTTTTTTCATAGTTTTTACCTCCTTTTAATTTAGTTATTAAAATTTTAATTTTTAAAATGAAATTCTCTTATCAGAGAACTACGCTCATGAGGCGATTGAGAACAAATCCCAACTTCTTCGCTCCTCGCTTAACCGCGGTGCTCGATTCCATTGCACTCTCGCCTTCGACTCGATCGCCTAACGGGTGCGTATCCGATTTCGCTATCGCTTCGTCCAAATTCTTGCTTCGCAAGAATTTTATCCATGTATTCGGGAAGATATTACTCGACGATTTGCTGAGAAATTTATTTAAGGATGTGATATAATCTGATTATGATGAACAAAGAGATAGTTAAGGAATTTTTGAAGCCAGACTGGAGAAAAATTTTAATTTGCTTTTTGATAGCAAGTATGGCAATCTCCCTATCCCCGTCTATTTTTCTTACTCAAATTTATTGTACGTGGTGTCCATGTACTATGATGCTTCCATATCCGAAAGGTTGTCCTAGGATATATATACCTTCTGCCTTATCTATACTTTTGATAATATTTTCATACCTATTCTCTAGTTTTATAATTTATTTTATGGTTGAGAAGAAAGAATAGACCATGAACGGAAAAATCTTAATCGCAGGGATTGCAGTTTTACTTTGTCTGATGGGTGGGATTCTCTTATGGCAGTTCAAACCTCGACCTCTTCGAGAAACTTATTCCTTAGAAGATCCAGAGTTATTTAAAGAATGGAATTTGTCCTCATTGAGTGGGAGAGTATTCCTCCCGAAAGTATTTATGAAAAAATTGGGATGTCCTATTGGTACATTTTGTCTTGAGTGTAAGGAAGGAATGCAACATACAATGATTTTTAACAGAAAGGGTCCGATAATGGATGCCTGCCTTGATTTTCAGGGAAAGGAGTGTTCTTTTGGTACCGTTTCGGGAAAAATATCTAAAGAAGGCTATCGTCCCCCTCTACCTTATTCTGAAGAAAGAACAATTCATTACCTAGAAGGAAGGGTTGTAAAATGTTTTGAAGAAAATCCCGCTGTTGATATAAGATTGAAAGCACCCTCTGAGGTAATTACAAATCAAACTTTCAAAGTGGAGGTAAAAGTGAAAAATAACTGGAGGGTTCCTTTAAAAAATCTAAAATTTGCCCTTGAAAGGGATTCACAGTTTATTTTGGTAAATAAAGAAGATGTTGGATGTCTTTCTTCAACCTCTTCCAATTATCAATGCGAGATATCAGTAAATGTACTTTATCCAAAAGAAGTAAAGACCTTTGAATTTGAAATCTTGCCAGATGTTTGGGTGCCTTCTAACAAATATGTTTCTCCTCAACCTCTTCCATACTTTTTTCTCGTCTCTCCAGAATTACCTTTCAGTTCCGAATCATTTTATGTAACAGTCTTGAGAATACCGAAACCGGAATTAGGAATTTATCCTTCTGTTCCTTCAAAAGTAAGAGTGGGTCAATCTTTTAAAGTAAGGGTAAAAATAGCAAATGAAGGCGATGCTATTGCAAAAAATGTTTCAATTAAAATGAGTTTGCCAGATTTTGCAACTACCACTGATAGTTTATCTAAGATAGTGGGAGATTTGAAGATAGATGAGGTGAAGGAGATGGAGTGGACTATTACCGTTTTTGAAAATGAAGACTTTTGGATAAATTTCTTTGCAAAGGATGAGGGCAAAAAACATGAATGGGAAGGAACGGTACTTGTAAATGTGGTTGGTCCAGAAATTCAAATTTCCCCCACAACACCTGTAGAAGTTCTTTTAAATCAAGATTTCACCATTTCTGCTATCATCAAAAATGTGGGTGAGCTTGAAACAGGAAATGTAAAAGTGAAATTAAAATCTTCATCAGAATTTATTCCCATTTCAACAACTTCTCTTTCAATTGAAAATATACCGCCAAACTCTCAAAAAGAAATAGAATGGAAAATGAAGGGGGTAAAAGCAGGTCTTGGCGAAATAGAGATAATAGCAAATAATGTCTCTGTAAAGAGGGATATCATAATATCAAACTTTCCATTAAGGATAGAAACTGATAAAAATGTTTACTCGCAAGGAGAAAATGTAGAGATAAAGATCAATATTACCAATGAAAATTTTGAGGTTTCTTATCTTAATTTAGAAATAAATATGACAATCCAAGGAAAAAATATCTCCGATTCCTTTTCAAAAGAAATCCCTTACCTTCAAGCTGGAAAAAGCAGAGAAGTTATCTTTAACTGGAATACAACTGGAAAACCTATGGGGGATTATTTAATAATTGCAGAACTGAAGTATAAAAAACCAATAAATATAATAACTTATCTCAATAGAGCTTCGGTCCCATTCAAAATTTCGTCCCGAACCCAAGAACGGGGTGATAAGTTATGGTGAACAAAAAAGCGATCAAGAAATTCTTGAAGCCAGACTGGAAGAAAATAATAATTTTTGTTGTAATTAATCTTGCCGTATATTTCTCAGGTTTACGATACTCGATTTATTGGATACTCTCCAGTTTCTTTTACAATATCTTTAACACAATTTTATTTTTCTTCATAAGTTACCTCTCATCTTGCTTTGTAAGCGGAGTTTATGACTACAGTGCCAAGCCTTCTAAGAATCTTAAGGTGAGAATCGTTTTAATTTTATTTCTCGTGTTCCTCATTTATCTTAGTAGTTGGATATTGGTATGGCTCGATTGCATATACTTTAACTTTTTCCATGAACCGTGTATCTGGCAAGGATACTGGTTCCCATATCCCAAGTGTATTTGTGTATAATTCGTCCGAGAAAACGATGTTGGATTCAAAAAAGTTACCGCTTGTTTGTGGGGCTCTGGTGGTGGTTTTGGTTTTGGGTTTGTGTGTACAAAAACCCAAAACGAAACGAGTCCCTTCATTAGCTCAGCCGGAGGATTACCTCAAAATAGACCATTTTCGGGGAAAATTTTCTGTCTCACAATCTCCAATAGTTGGCAGGGTTGTTGATTTAATTTTTACTGTCTCTCCAATTAAGGATGCTCCAAACACAACAGTCAAACTCATTCTCCCTTATGGAATTGAAGCCTTGAATGAGAATTTAACATGGAAGGTTAATCTCGAAAAAGATGAGAAAATTCAGTTTAAAGTGCCAATAAGAGTTATCAGAGAAGGGGAATGGAGAATTCGGGCTTATGTAGAGTCTCCGCTATCAAAAGAATATAAAATAGCAAACTCATATTATGCATATATAATTTCTAACAAAAATGAAGCATACCTCAGCGAAACATCCAAAGAAGGAAATTTGGAGCAACCTCCGGAGAAAGCTTCCTATGTTCCGGGGGAGGTAATAGTAGGGTTTAGAAAAGTTCCTTGCACTTCTACCGATGCTTTACAACTTATTGAAAAATACGGAGGAAAAATAAAAGATACCATGCCTCAAATAAATGCCGTTTTGGTAAAAGTTCCCATTGGAAAAGAAAGGGAATTTATCGATAAAATTTCAAAAGAGGATGTTGTGGAATATGCTCATCTTAACTATCACATACGAGCCTTGGGTTAGGATCCGAAAATTTCAAAAATGGTCGAAAAACTCTATAATGAATCGCCAGGGATAACTGAGCTACCAATTGTATTTCTCATTTCAATTATAAGAATCTTACCTGGCATTAATCACCCCAAACCCCAGTCAATGCAGAGCGAATGCATTTTTCAATGGAACCAAACCTAACATCAATATTGCAGTATGATGGGAGGTAGAATGATAATTTTCCAGAATTTGTTGCAATTGTCTTTATTTTTAGATTTTCTATCGGCATCACGAGAAGGCATGTATCACTTATAACCTCCGCACCGCTCCTCACTATTCTCTCTATGAGATTCCTCTTCATTGCCAATTCCATTGTCTTTCTTGATGTCATTAGCCATAGTTTTGTCACAACTTTCTTGTCTTTTAATAGATTTGCTATATATTCAATTTCATTTATTGATAGGTGGGGGCATCCGATTGCAACGAGGTCTATCTCTCTATCCCTGGTTGAATTTAATTTTATATATGCATCATCTATGGATTCTATCGTTATCTCTCTAAATTCACTCCTCAGCATGTTCTTTATTTTTGCCTCTGGCGTTATATTCTCTATATGATAGAGAGCAATCGCACCAGAAGCGGCCATTGATGCTCCGAGAGCCTTTAACTTATCCCCATCTACCCTCTCTATTCCCCTGAAATATGGTATATTATTCCCAATCTTATTGCCGACTATATACCCCAGCGCCGCAAAATCCGAAATGCTCTCGAGTTTACATTTCACATTTATTAGGAAATTCGCCCTTCTATTCTCATCTAGATGGTAACCATACATTGGCGTTCTGCCAGTTATTGCCGCCGCAAGTGCAGAGATTCCAGATTCTCTGTTCGTTCTCGCTCCCAATACAGAGTTTGCATATACAATCGCAGATGATTCACTCCACGCAATATGCTCATTAAACCCCGGTTTATTTCCAATTAGATAGGGGGTACAGCTACAATCTATTCCAACTCCGATCTTCTTAAACAAATTTATAATTCTGAATTGTTTCTCTGCAAATTTATTAGAAATTTTGAGAGACTTCCATTTCTCCGTATCCATACCACACGGATTTATCGTCGCTTTAACTCTGACCTTCGCGTCTGATAAAAATTCCTCAAGAAATTCAATACCGGCGTCGCCTATATTCTTATAAGAAATTCCGGAGATTTGAGCACTCCCTATCCTTACCATTCTCTCCGCATTATATATCTTCCCCAGGGCGATGAGAATTTCAATTGCCTTTTTTACAGATTTTCCAAATTTTCCATCGAGCATCAATTTTTCCTCCCTCGTTAATTTCATCATTCTCCCAGTTTTATTCTCTTGAATTTTCTCCCATCCATATCAAACGGGATGGTCGCGTCTATACCAACCTTATAGGTTGTCCTATCTTCATTTGCCGATGGATCGAGAGAACTTCCCTTCTCCTTCTTTATGATTAAATCCCTTCCAGCCTGAAATCTCGTTGCAATTGCCCACTCAACCTCTTCCATGTTATGTATGTCGATATCATTATCCACAACAACAACATGTTTCATGCTTGGATGTGCCTTGAACGCCGCGTTTATTGCCTTTTTCCCATCATCCTCGTTTCTCTTATCAATTTTTATAACGCAATGGAGCCATGAACATCCACCGTGAGTGAGCAATACATCTCTGCATTTACACACCTCATTTACCGCATTGTAGATTATTGGTTCGCGGGGCATTCCCATTAGCAATTCGTGTTCCTTAGATGCTGGCAGTAATGCATGGAATATTGGATTCCTCCTATGGGTTATGCAGTCAATTTTGATAACAAATTCCTCTCTCACAATATCATAAGTTTTCGTTATGTCGGGAAATGGTCCCTCCTTATGCTTCCTCATTGTGATATTCCCCTCCAACACGATCTCAGAATCTGCGGGGACTAAAATGTCTTTTGTCTTACACCTAACCAATTCTACTCTTGATAGGGAATTAGCAATTTCCAGTTCATTTGTCTTTATATCTGTAGAAATTGCGGCAGCCAATAATACCGAGAGATCTAGACCGATGCATATCGCAACCTCAATTTCATTTTTTGATTTTTTTATGTACCTATATAAATCCCTATGACAGATCCTGGCAACTAATTCATTTTTTGATATCGGCGATGCCCTGTGAAAACTCATATTAAAGCCGTATTCAGGGTCATTGGCAATGAACACCCCGGATGTTATATAGGGACCCATATCCCGGCTCGTATAGGTTGGAATGGGAATTTCAAACAGATTTGGGTCGTATTCAACTACCTCTTGGCAATTACCATTCTTTATTATCTCTGGTTTGGTTGGATTCTCTATCGCACTTATAATCCTGTGCAATAAATCCCCCGTCCCGACATTTAGAGCAATCGCAAAATTTTCCCTTTTATTGCATAAATTTCCAACGACCCTGTAATTAGAATTCCCAACATTCTCAAATAACACAACTCTGTTTGAATTTTCATTAAGAATTCTCGCGATCTCCAATTTCGGATTTACATTTCTTTCTATCCTCAACAACTCCCCCCTCTCTTCGATTTTATTAATAAATTCTCTGAGACTCATCTCCTACCTTCCCATTTTTTATACAGATTGTGCTCTATTTCCAATGAATCCAAGACCTTGCCAACAATGAAATTTGTCATATCATCAAGGCTCTTTGGTTTGTGATAATAGGCGATATTCGGTGGCAATATTATCGCCCCAGAGATCCTCAACTTAAGCATGTTCTCAATTGCAGACAAACTAAGTGGCGTTTCTCTCGGAACCAAGATCAATTTCTTATTAAATTTTAACATATTTTCTGCACATCTCACAATTAAATTATTGGCGAATCCATTTGCAATTGCAGAGAGTGTTTTCATAGAGCAAGGTATGACCACCATGGCATCTATGTCCTTGCTATAAGAAGAACTCGCCAATTCGGAATCGATCTCCGAATTTCTATAGAATTTTGTACTCAATTCCATTATCCTTTCTAATCTAATATCCTCGAGTTCCAATATGATCCCGGCAGAATTTGAGATGATCACATATCTCTCATGTCTTGCTAAATTCTCCAAGAGTCTCTCGGCAAGCACAGCTCCCGATGCCCCGGTAATCGCAACAATGATTTTCATCCTTATCTTTAATGTATTTAATTATAAAACAACAATGAAATAATAAGGTATTAAAATGCTATATCAGTATAATGTCAAAATTCCAGAGCTCGGAGACTCTGAAAAGAAATTGTTGCGCTCCTTGGAGAATAAATTCCTAATGAAGTATAGTGCAAGATTATCACATTTAAATAGGAGGGACAGGGAGGTACTAGCAAAGGAATTTTTGGTGAATGAACTCTCAAAGATGGGAATTGTGATATCAAGTGAAGATATCAATAAATATCTACAATACACATCAGGATATGGCCTCATAGATCCCCTAGTAAATGATGATGAGGTTGAAGAAATATTTATTAATGGCTGGAGATCTCCCGTTATGATATACCATAGAAAATTTGGAAAGTGTAAGACAAATCTGATATTTGAGAACGAGAATGAATTAGATAGACTCATTGATAAGATAGTAATATTTTGCGGATTTGCAAGAAAAAAGCCAATCTTAGATAGTGTTTTGCCAGATGGTCCAAGGATAAATCTGACATTACCTCCGGTCTCCTATGACAGATCGGTGATTACTATAAGGAAGTATCTCAGAAATCCGCCATCGATCGCAGAGTTGATAATAAACGGTACGATGAGTCCAGATATTGGTGCCCTGATATGGATATGTGTCGATGGTTTTGGCTTGGCACCAAGAAACATTCTAATCGCCGGAGGAACGAGTAGTGGGAAGACGACTCTTCTGAATGCAATTCTGCCATTCTGTAGGGAGCATGAGCGTATAGTTTCGATTGAAGATACTCTTGAATTGGACTTGAGTTATTGTGAGGATTGGGTAAGGACAAATACAACAGAATACGCAGATATGGAGAAATTGATTGAGAATTCCCTAAGATTAAGACCAGATAGAATAATTGTGGGAGAGGTCAGAGGGAGGGAGGCATATAATTTAATAAATGCAATGAATCTGGGGCATACTGGAATGGGGACGATTCACTCGGATAGTTCAAGAGATGCTATACTGAAATTGACCTCTCCACCGATGAATGTTGACCCAAAGATGTTGGCGGTGTTGGATATGATTATAGTCATGACGAGATTCCACGAGGGAAAGGCGTGTAGAAGGTTGGTGACGCATATAGATGAAGTGGGCAATGTTATCGGGGGTCAAGTCCAATTGGGTTCCGTCTATAAGTATAACGCAAAGACAAAAAAGACGGAATTCTCCAGATTTCCCGCCGTAACAATAAACAAGATCGCCGATATCGTTGGCATAACGCCAAAGGATGTAATTGCTGAGATAAAGAGGAGGGAAATCCTATTGGAGTATATGACGGCAAAAGGTATTGTAAAAGAGAGCGAATTCGTTAAATTTATCAGGAAATACTATGAGAATCCCGCGAGTGTATTCAAGCGTGCGATAGATGAGATGAAAACCATTGAAAAGAAGGAACATGAAAAACCTATGGAGGCTAAATGAATCTAACTGAGATAACTGAAGGAAATACAAAACTGCTTATACCGAAACACAGAGAATTGTCCAAGAGAGATGTGGTCTTCTTCAATCCAGAGATGCAATTAAGTAGGGATATATCGGTTATAATTGCGAATACTGTGAAGGCAGAGAAGTTCTGCGATGTTCTCGCTGGAACCGGGGCGAGGGGAATCAGAATTGCAAATGAATCAAAAATTAAGGAAATCGTTATAAATGATAAGAATCCAAGAGCCTATGAATTAATAAGTATGAATAGAAAATTGAACGATGTTGATGTGAGAATTGAAAATTTGGATGCAAATGTTCTCCTATCAAAGGAAAGATTTGATTTCATAGATATTGACCCATTTGGAACCCCGGTTAGATTTATCGACTCCGCATTAAGGTCCATAATGAATAATGGAATTCTCTCGATAACCGCAACCGATACATCCGCATTGTGCGGGACCCATCCCAGGGCGTGCATAAGAAAATACGACTCGATTCCATTGAGAACAGATTATTATAATGAATTGGGTCTGAGGATATTAATTGCTTATATCGGGAGGAGTGCATTGAGGTATAATATTGCAGTAGTGCCGATATTCTCACACTGCACAAGGCACTATTTCAGGGCATATTTGATTGCTAAGAGGTCTCGGAGATTGGCAAACAACACAATAGAGAAGATAAAATTTATAGCACATTGCTTTAACTGTCTAAAAAGAAAATATATCTCACTTAATGAAATAGATGATTTGTATTGCGAGTGTGGTCATAGATTTAGAATTGCTGGTCGTTTGTGGGCGGATACCTTAGCGGATAAGAAATTCTGTGGGGATATGCTAAAAACATTAAGAACATTAAATTCTCTGGGAGAGATTAATTTTTCTCTTGGATTGGAGAAATTAATTGGTCTTATAGGCAGCGAGCAAGATGTTGTAAAACCATATTATGACATACATAAGATATTCAAGAGGCTCAAGATGCCATCCCTATCGATGTCTAAGATAGAGGAAATGTTATCTGAGAATAACATTATCCTTAGACGAACCCACTTCTCGAATATTGGTATAAGGACAGATGCCGATGTCGAGGATTTGTATGCGATTCTTGGTTAGCAATATTTCAAATTATGTGAAATATTGAATTTTTATTTATGAAATTCAATTTTTTAATAGAGATTATTTCAAATTATGTGAAATAACGAGGTTGGGAAAATGGAAAAGCAGAGGGATAAGACTGTAAAGATGGCGATTCCATCTAAGGGTATATGTGATGTGAATGAACTGCTAAGACAGATATTCTGGAGAGAACCTGAGATGGTTAGGCATGCAAGAGAGTTTCTCGACTATGTGAAGGAATGGGGGAGAACTGAGTCTCCATACAGGGTTGAGGAATGGAAAAATTATTGCATAAGGAGGGGGATAACGCAGAGTCAATATCATAACATGTTGAAAAGATTGAGGATGAGTGGTATGATTGAGAAGGTATACAACAAAAATAAAGGGACTCATGAAATTCATATCTCAAGGAAATTTTCGGATATCGTCTTCTCTATGTTCAGGGTCTGGGAGAACTATACGAACAACTAGATCGAAATTTAGAGTTTACTCTTTAGAATTTCTATAAATGTTATGATGATTCCAACTATTATTCCCGCAATTAGCATTCTAACTCCATTAAGTAGTTTATTCTCCCCGGCGATCTCTCCCGTGAAGATTCCCAATGCCAAGAGGATCATTCCAACCATGAGGAAAAAGAGATAAAATGCATCACCTATCATAATAAAATTGATCTCAACCAATATGAATGGTATTAACAGTATCATTGAAACGATGAACGGCGAGAATCCATTAACTATTGCAATCATTAGGCTCTTTCTAAATATCGATTTCCCAACAATGGAATTTCTCAAATCAATTAGCATCTGTCTCTCCAATTCCTTCATCGCCTTTATTCTCTCTGCCCTCTCGGCAAAATACGCGCTCCACACGCCAGAAATTGCTATCGCAACAGATGCACCGAGACATGAAACTATAACGACCTTTGCCTCGTGAATCCCTGCAACGAAGATCGCGGTAATTATGCCGAGAACCGTTAATGCACCATCAAATGAATTTATAATAAAATACCGCCTCGCGATCTCCTCTTTATGAAGTAATTTTATCTCCTCTAAGATTTTCATTTATACTCTCTATAAATTATAAAATAAATTGAATTTAAAAATGAGATTCAAACTTATAATATTTGACTTAGATGGTGTTTTAGTCATCTCCAACAATGTCCATATAGAGGTGATAAGAAGGGTATTAAGACATGTTGGAATAAATAAAAATATAAGAGATGAGGAGATCACATGTCACTTTGGTAAGGCGTATGGGGATGTTCTCAGGGCCATTATGGGAAAAGACTACAGTGAAGAAAAATTGGAAGAGGCATCAAATTACCAATATAAACTCCTCAATTCCGAATGGTTTCTGAAGAAGATAGAGAAGATTCCGGGATTAAGGGAATTCCTTTTGAGATTAAGGAAAAGGAATATAAAAATTGCAATTGCTACTGGAAATGATAGAAGATTCACGGAGAGAATGCTCAGATTTCTGAATATTTCCGACCTCTTTGATTTTGTTGCCACGATTGATGATGTCTCTGAATCTAAGCCCTCTCCCGAGATGATTCAGAAGATAATAAACGCTCTCAATATTAGAAAGGAAGAGGTGCTCTTTGTTGGAGATTCGAGAAATGATGTGCTCGCCGCGAGGAATTCTGGAGTAAGGTGTGCCGTCGTGCTTACCGGTATTCTCACGAGAGCGGACGCCGAGAAGTTAAAACCGGATTTTATAATAGACAATGTCCTGGAGGTTGAGAGAATTATGTGAAAAATTTTTAATCAACAAAGTTCAAATATCTAAATTGAAATGAAAAATATCAAGGCTCAGGTAAGCTTGGAGTTTTTAATGACATATGGATGGGTTATCCTGATACTAATTCTTGCAGTTATTGTCGTCTGGCAGATGGGTCTATTCAATCTTGGCGGTTATGTGAGGCAGGGATACGCTGGATTCTGGGGCTTGGTGCCGACTGCCGGAGACTTTAGATTCCATAATGGAGATTTAGAATTGCCGCTGACAAACCAAGTTGGCGGGTCAGTGAACATAACTGTTGTAAGTGCGACCTTTCAGGGGGTGACAAAAAGTGATACAAGTGTTGTTACCCTCGACCCGGGAGAATCGCGGGTATTTCAAATTCAGAATCTGCCATCAATTCCTTCGGGTTCAAGATATGACATCTTTATCACAATAAATTACACAGACGATAGAATTAATGAGCAATTTACATGCTCCGGCTGGATCTGGGGAACTGCAGAATGACCTCATCCTATAATGTCCGGATTATGCTCCCAACTCTTATTGGTGATAGTTCCTGACTCAATCTTACGGCATCCTCTAATCTGCTATTCGTGCTTGAGTATATCGTAAAGAGTGGGTCTCCAACATTAACACAATCTCCAACACTGACATGCATATATATCCCAGAACCCTTGCTTCTCGGTGCTCCGGCTGCCCTTGCTATCCTCGATATTATTCCATTATCTATATGTCTCACTCTACCCTTGTGTTCAGATGTTATTGTTTCCTCTCGATTTCCTATATCTATGTCATCAACCCCAATCTCCGGGTCCCCACCCTGTGCCTCTATAATCTCCCGCATCTTCTTCTTTGCCCTTCCAGAGTTCAGTATGTGTTCTGCAACACCCCTTCCCTTACCCCTCACAACCCTGCCAGCCAATTCCAACAATGCCCCGGCAAGGTCGAGGGATTTATTTATCAAATCTACTGGACCCTTATTTTCTAATGCCAATAGAACATCTCTCGCCTCCAATGCGGGACCTATCCCAGAACCTATTGGGCATGAACCATCGGTTATAAGACACTCCACCGAGATTCCCAATCTCTTACCAAGCTCGATGAATTTATTTGCCAATGAATTCGCCCTCTTTGTGTCATCAATCTTTGCACCCTTTCCAATCGGGATATCAATTATTAGATAATCCGAGCCAACCGACTTTTTCTTTGCAATAACACTCGCTAACATATGCCCCTCCGCATCCAAGGATAAGGGGTATTCCACCCTTATTATCTTGTCGTCTGCGGGAGCGAGATTCACGGCACCCCCCCACACAATACATGCATTCGCCTTCGATACAATTCTCTTCAATTCATCGACATCAAATTCGACCGGGGCAAGAACCTCCATCGTATCGGCAGTTCCGGCTGGAGATGTGATTGCCCTCGAACTCGTCTTCGGAATTGTCAAACCGGCGGCGGCAATTATTGGAACGATGATCATCGTTGTCCTATTACCAGCAACCCCCCCAATGCAGTGTTTATCGACAATATTATTACCAAAGTCTATCTGTTGCCCGGTCTCGACCATTGCTGATGTTAATGCGACTATCTCGTCCATGGTGTAACCATTGACATAACCGCCAACGACAAACGCACTAAGTTCGATATTACTCAGATTATTATCAACTATATCCTTGATGATTGCTCTTATCTCATCATTGCTTAGAGAGTGTCCATTTAATTTCTTCTTTATGAATTCCACGGATGATGGTCTCTTTGCTCCGATTACATTTATCTTTGAGCCATCTCTAACCCCCAATAGATCCCTAATATCCTCAAATAATCCAATTTCTCCCTCCTTAACAAATATCTTTGTTGTATCTGCTATTGCAACTACCTCCTTACCCCTATACTCAACTACGACCCTTCCAGAGACATAAACGCCCATGTCCTTTGCATCCTCTTCATTCATGACGACGATCGGCATATCTGCCCTTATGGGATAAATTCTCGCTCTCAATTCCATTTTTTATTATTTTTTATTTTTTATCTTGATAATTATTGAATTTGTAGTTGGGTTTATTTATATGAATTTATATATGAATCTATTCTAATCTTTAATAAAGAAATGAAAACGAAAAAAGCACGTAGTGCACCCAAGGGTACGGGGAAAAGGGCTGAGAAAGTGGCAAAGGAGGGTGATAAAGAAAGACAGAGCAAGAAAAGACCGAGCACTGAGAAAAGAACCTCGGATTCGGAGATAGTAATAAAGTCGCTTGGGAGGTCCATACTCGTTGAAGAGGACCTGCAGAAATTGGAGAGAAAGGCAAAACTGAGTGAGATGGAAAAACACAAGAAGAGAATGCCAAGATTGTTTTATAGAAATTTTGTCTATAGGTGTGAAAAATGCATCAGCGAATTTGAACACAAGACGATAGTTCCGATAGTTGAGCATGAGGTCGTTTGTCCAGAGTGTGGAGAGGTTCATATAATAAAGATAGTTCCGGTCTCCAGACACTATGAACTTAGACTACCAAAGGGATTGAGGATTATTGATGTTTCGGAAAAGGAGTAGATTGAAAAATCAAATTATAAATTTGTAGTTGTTTTTTCAATTAATCTTCTTATTTCATTATTTAATTCCTTTGGAAGTCCCAGAATATCAACATCCAGAAAGCCACGAACAATTACTGATGTTGCCTCATCCCTACTCAAACCCCTTGACATCAGATAGATTATCTCCCCCTCGGCAATCTTTCCAATAGCTGCCTCATGAGATAAATCTATATCCCTTCTGTTTCCGATCAATTCTGGGATTGCACGAATCTCTGCGGAATCATCCAATAGAATCCCCCTGCACTCCAAGTGACCCCTCACACCGGAGTTATTTCCAATCAGCATCCCCCTTGCAATTATTCTTGAGTTGTCTGTAGCGATTGCCCTCGACACTATCTCGCCTTTACTATTCTTGCCGAGAAGCTCTATCTTGGAGCCAATGTCCATCAATGACCCCCTATGAGAATAGAGAATGGTATTGAATCTTGCCATCGAATCTCTTCCCTTACAAATGGCACTTGGATACATCTGGATATCCCTAACTGGTTTTAATGCGATGTAATTTGATATGAATTTACCATTTTCCTCAATAACCGCGGCACTCCTCGGTCTTACTTTTGTCTCTTCGCTCCAGTTGTGTATCATCGTAAAGTTCAGAGTTGCATTCCTCTTGATGAAGAATTCTGAAATTCCAATGTGCTGTCCGCTTCTAACATCCGGGTGCAGGGTACATCCAGTTATTATTCTTGCATTAGAACCTTCTTCAGCAATTATTATGTTGTGGACATTCTGCTCCATATTTTCTGATGCCATAATTAGGCACGACTGCAACGGCAAATCTATCTTGGCATTCTTCATTATTCTCAGGAAGTATCCCCCCCCAAGATTCTCATCTGCCTTTTTTGTGTATTCGTCCTCCTCTTTATCTACGAGTTTCCAAACATAATTTCTTAACCATTTATATTTCATTAATGCATCACATGTATCCATTATCTCCAATTTTCCCTTAAAATACTCATTTACCTTGGCGATAACCGCAGAATGGTCAATCATCATATATGAGCCAGACCTGTTTCTCGCATCAACATCAATACCGGCCTTCATAGCAGATTCGAGAATCTTGTGGGGCAATTCTGTTAAGGAATCTACTCTTTTCCATTTCTTCATTTTTTTGCCCCTCTAATTAGACACTTAACACATTCTCTATAACCACTCTTCAATATGTCATGAAATATTACTCCAGGGTTTCCACGACGCGAAATCCTGCCATCAAGTAAAATAAAACCGGCCTTTGCATCTACATGCTCCAATATCTCTCCATGGTGTGTAATTATGAGTGCCGAACCCCCGGTTTCATTTATATATCTCTGAATCTCGTTCCCAATCAATCTAAGACTCTCAACATCAACACCAGAGTCCGGTTCGTCAAGCAATAGCAATTTTGGTCTCATTGACAGTAATTGCAGAATCTCAACCCTCTTCTTCTCTCCACCAGAGAATCCGACATTTATGTCTCTATCCAAGAATCTCGTTAATTTAAATTTCTCAACAAGTTTAAGTTCATTTTCTGTCAATTCCTCATTTACCCTCTTTCTTGTGC
>Ga0209410_1000433_pt1 | contig 19191 bp, 19 predicted proteins | sample Mar14436cmmetaG_FD_184135 | JGI IMG/M metagenome (GOLD analysis project Ga0209410, IMG submission 184135) | Marine hydrothermal vent microbial communities from Guaymas Basin, Gulf of California to study Microbial Dark Matter (Phase II) - Marker... ... | reverse complement strand
GTCCTGTATCCCTCCTTTAAGTAGAGTGTTTTTCTTATTTTACAGGGATACAGGGCTTTTTTCCATTTTTACAGCAATTATTGTACACTGCCCGTCGCAGCGCAGATGGACATGAAGATATTAACCAGTTGTTGGGTAAGGAATTGGGTATAATGGATGAAGAAAAGTTGGAAAAGATATCAGAATATATCGAGATAAAAGGAGGTTAGGATAGTCTTGAAGCATCAAAGGAAAATAAACTCCCTCGTGCTAAGAATCCCTACGGGATCCTTAACACAAGGAGGAGGACCAACAACAAAATGAACTAACCTTTGTCATGGGGTTTTAATTTTTTTCTTTGAGAACTCATCAGATTGATTATAATTTCTTCCCGTGAGAAAAATAACATTGGAAAGGGATGAGAAGTGTGGAAAAACTGACGGAAGATCAGAGAGCAAAACTGAAGGAGAATGCCTTGATCTATCATAAGAACAATTTTCCATGGAATGGAAAGATCGAGGTGATTCCGAAGGTTCCCCTCAAGGATTTCTACGATCTCAGTCTTGCTTACACTCCGGGGGTGGCCGAACCGTGCAGAGCCATACATTCGGGAGAAAGTGTGGATGATTACACCGTCATCCCAAACACCGTTGCTGTCGTGACCGATGGAACCGCCATACTTGGTCTTGGGGATATAGGGGTACGGGCTGGCATGCCCGTGATGGAAGGAAAATGTGTTCTGTTCAAAGCACTTGCAGGGGTTGATGCTTTTCCCATTCTCGTGGATACCAAAGACACCGACGAGATAGTGAAAACGGTGAGCTTGATTTCCAAGGGATTCGGAGGGATAAACCTCGAGGATATAAGTGCTCCAAGGTGTTTTGAGATCGAGGAAAAACTGAAAGAATCACTCGATATACCGGTTTTTCACGATGATCAACACGGAACAGCGGTTGTAACACTCGCTGGGCTCATGAACGCTCTGAAGATAGTAGGAAAGAAATTTGAAGATATAAGTGTGGTGATAAGTGGAGCGGGAGCGGCTGGCATAGCCATAGCCAAGATGTTGAAACATGTGGGTGTTCAGGACATAGTCCTCGTCGATAGAACCGGTATAATTCACAGGGACAGGAAGGAAAACATGAACAGATACAAGATGGAAGTTGCCGAATACAACGTGAGAAACCTCAGGGGAAGCTTGAGAGATGCGATGAAATCCGCGGATGTCTTCATAGGAGTCAGTGTGGGTGGAATAGTCGATGAGGATATGATCAGAAGTATGTCGAAAGACGCGATAGTTTTTGCCATGGCGAATCCCGTGCCGGAGATAATGCCCGAACAGGCAAAGAATGCAGGAGCAAGGATAGTTGCAACAGGAAGGAGCGATTTCCCGAACCAGATGAACAACGTTCTCGGATTTCCTGGAATATTCAGAGGAGCACTCGATGTGAGAGCGAGTGATATAACGCTGAACATGAACATATCGGCTGCAAAAGCTATAGCTGGATGTGTTGGTGAGGATGAATTGAATGAGAATTACATCATCCCGACACCTTTACATCCAGATGTCTATCCAAAAGAGGCGAGAGCAGTTGCGGAACAAGCCGTGAAAGATGGGGTGGCACGAAGAACGGTCGATGGTGAAGAGGTGGAAAAACACACGAGGAAATTGCGCGAATTTTACAGAAAATACATCGAGAGATTGAACGATGAGAGGAAGGATTTCCCCGGCTTCTAATTGATCACGTTGAATCCAAGATCCAACGCACTTTCTAAAATATAAGTATATTCTTTCACACTCAACCTTCTATCTATCTCCGGATACTCAGGTGCTCTGTACATTGGGCGATATTGATTCATGACATTCAGAAGGATGGAATCCTTGAAGGGTTTCAGAAGTTTGAGAACCTTCAACGAAGATTCAACGTTGTTTGGAAGAACGAGATGTCTGACGAGAACACCCTCTACAAGAACCTTTCCCTTGAAGATGGGTTGGGGTTTCTGTTTCACCATCTCCCGAAGTGATTCCAGCGCATATTCTGTGTATCTCTCTACCTTTGAATACCTCAGAGCTATCTCATCGAATCCATACTTGAAATCCGGCATGTATATGTCCACGTAATCTTTCAACAACTTCAGAACTTCTGGATTCTCATATCCTCCACAGTTGTAAACTACTGGGATTTCAGGTCTTCCAGCTTTTTCGAATCCAGCCATTATGAAGGCAATTTGATGTGTCGGTGTCACCAGATTTATGTTCTCCACACCTAAATTTTCCAAAGATTCGATTACTCTCATCAGATCGTCGATTTCCATTTCCTCCCCAGCCATGAGATGGCTTATTTCATAGTTCTGGCAGTAAACACACTTCAAGTTGCAACCCGTGAAGAATACCGTTCCGGATCCCCCAGAACCGACGAGACATCTTTCCTCACCAAAATGAGGAAATGCGGAGGAAACGACCGGTTTTCCTCCAATTCCACACACACCTTTTTCACCTTCCAGACGGTTCACACCACATTTTCTTGGGCAGAGTTCACAGGATTTCAGGAGATCCATTGGGTTCATTCCTATCACCGCACATGGGTCTGATATAATCAATTGTATCACTGGATTTTAACTTGATCCCTTGAATTGGAAGGGTTGATGAATTTTGAGCGGATTGAGGCTGTTGGAGGCTCTTATTTATCCATTCATCATATTTCTGTTCGATATTTACACGAAAGGTATGGGATTTTTGAACCTTAATCCGAATCCTTATCTTTTGGTGGTGTTGATCGTAGCTCTGAGAATGGGGACTACCTTCGGTGTTATCACCTCCATCGCATCGATGTTTTTCTCGGCGCTGTCCATATATTCATCCATGGGATCGATGAGTTTCATACTGCATCCCAAGATATTGATGAATTTCTTCATCCTGATAGCTTCCTCCATCCTTTTTGGACTGATAAAGGATGGATACGATCACAAGGTTGAGAATATCACACGAAGATTGAAAGAGAGGGAAGAAGAAATTCTCATGTTGAAAGAAGAATTGGAAAAGTGCAGGAGGAACATCAAGGCATTGGGAAAGAGGATAACCATGGAAAAAAGAGGCATATCCATGCTCGTATCTCATCTGAGTTCGATGGATTTAGTATCGAGCGAGGACGTGTTCAACGAGGTTGTGAAATTCGTCAGGGATTTCATCGGATCGGATGGGGTGTCCATATATTCTTTCTCAAAGAATGATTTCTTGAGGTTGAAGATCAGATCCGGTGTCGGTGTACTACCAAATTCTTTCAGAGTTGATGATTCCGTCGTTGTGAAAAACGCGATGAGAAATGGTGTCGCCAGCATTCTGGATATGCTCAAAAGTGATGAACGAGGCAGAATTGAGGTTGAACCTGCAGTTGCAGCTAAGATAGACGGGAAGGAGGGAACGATGGGATTTCTCGTGATAGAGCTGATGAATCCGGAGGATATAAACAGGTCTGTTCTCGCCTACACGAAGATGGTGGCTGGTGTCATATCGTCGCTCGTCGAAACATCGATGAGGATCGAGGAAAAACTCCTCGAGAGGTTGAAGAATCCGGATGGAACGTACCCCATGGATCTTCTGGAGGACTTCATGAAACGACTTGATGAGAGATACGAAGATTTCAGTTTGCCCTACAGTGTTGTGAAACTCAGAATATCTCCGCAAGATATTGAGAAATTGAAAAAAGTTGTTAGAAGCACTGATCGCATCTTTCACGATCCTTCGGATGACAGTTACGTTGTCGTTCTTCAAGTTTGCAACTCTGCAGGGTTGGATTCCTTCATCAAAAGGGTGAAAAAAGCTATACCGGAGGCTGAGATAATTGAGAAAAGATCGAAAGAGTAACAAACTCCCATCTTCACTGATCTTACCGATATCCTCAATCTCACTCGTTCTTGGTTTTCTCACCACGATCCTACTGCTCTTTAAGAGTTGGGAATCCATCCTATCTGTGGGTGTGTACCTTCTGGCGGTGGCTCTGTGCTCGATCATCCTTGGAAATGGGTTGAAGGATCTTTTCCTCGCATTTCTCTTTCCGATCTACCCCATTTCCATCATGGGAAGAAGAATATACGGTGAGGAAGGGAATTTTGAGGCTGAAGATGTCGAGATTCCCGAAGTTTCCAGGATTTTCTCCATGGACGATGATATGCTCGGAATACCAATAGTAACTCTCAGGGATTTCGGAACCAAGGAAGAAAGGATGAATGTTTCCAAGATAATTCTCTCGCTTTTCAAAGCAGGTGAGATGAGTGCGAGAGAGGCAGTTCAATCCCTCGAAAAGTTGACTCATGATCCACATCTCGATGTTGCAATGTATGCATCCGACGGATTGACGAGCGTGGAAAACACTCTTCTTGAGAAAATAGCCAGAGCGAGGGAGAAGGGAAAGGTTGAGGAACTCGTGGAATCACTGTACGAATACGCAACTTCCGGATTGATAGAAGGGGAAATGGTTGGAATACTCTTAGAGGAGGCTATGGACAAGGCTTCGAAGATACCGGATGTTGAGAAAAGGGATATGTGGGTATTCAAAATAAAGGAATTTCTGAAATACGGTGGGAGATGATATCTTGAGATTCCTCGCTTACACACTTTACACGATCGGTATCCTGCTGTTGATCGTGCTGAATGTGAAAGGATTCCCCGGATTTCCAACGGGAGAAAAACCAGACTGGAAGAGGATGGAAATGGAGATGAAGGCGAGAGAAATTGAAAATAAACTGAGAATCGAACCGGAGAATGTTGATCTTCTCTTTGAATTGGCAAAAATCTATGATGAACTCGGCTATGAAGAAAAGATGGTGATGACCTTGAAAAGAATCGAAGAGTCGATATCGAAAAAGGCGGAGAAACTCATGTTATCGAAAAAGATTGAGAGAACCGATCTTCCGGTGATCAAGTGCATACTGAATGATTCGAAATCACGGAGGTAAAGATGAAGGTTGGAATGATCTTTGAAGGCACCTATCCTTACGTGTCTGGTGGTGTTTCCAGCTGGGGCAATCTTTTGATGAAGAACATGAAGGATGTTAAATTCGTTGTCATACACGTCGGTGCTGTTCCAAAGGAGCAGGAGAAGAAATATGAAATCCCAAGGAACGTGGAGGAATTGTTCGAATTTTACCTGTACTCCACCTACAAGTGGAAGCGCAGAAAGATCAAGGAATCGGAAGCGGAGGAACTCTTCCAAATCATGGAGTATCCATTCGACGAGAGGATCATGGCTCGCGGATTTGAAAATGTTTTGAGAAAGATCAAAGAGGTTGATTTCACACATGTAGTCAAAACGAAAGCATTCTGGAATTTCCTTGAAAAGATGTATTCCGATTATCTTCCAAGGGACAACTTCACAGAATTTTTCTGGATGGTGAGGGGAATGGTGATACCAATACTCAACGCTCTATCCGTTGATCTACCGGAGTGCGATATCTATCACAGTGTTTCAACCGGATATGCCGGGTTGGCTGGGGTCTCCGGAAAGCTGAGAAATGGAAAACCTTTGATAATAACCGAACATGGTATATACCACAGGGAAAGACAATTCGAGATACTCCATGCAGGTTGGATAGATGAAAGGTTCAAGACCGCGTGGATAAAACTGTTTACAACGATGAGTGCGGTCGAGTATGCCCTCTGCGATAGACTCACCACACTCTTCAGGAAGAATGCGGAATTTCAGATGGAGTATTGTAGAGATAAAGAAAAAATAAGGGTGATACCGAACGGAATAGATTACGAGAAATTCGCGAATTTGAAAAAGGAGAAAAAATCCAAGGACCCTTACATAGTTGGGTTGGTGGGAAGGGTGGTCGAGATAAAGGATATAAAGACAGCCATAAAATCGGCAAAGCTCGTCAGTGAGAAGGTGAAAAGGTTCGAACTCTGGATAATGGGACCGACGGATGAGGAGCCGGAGTATTACGAAGAATGTATAAAGATGGCGAAGGCTTTGAACATAGAGAACATCGTCAAATTCTTCGGAAGAGTCAACGTTCTCGAGATGTATCCCAAACTGGATGTTCTTCTTTTGTCGAGTGTAAGCGAAGGACAACCTCTCGTCATACTCGAGGCGATGGCAACTGGCATTCCAGTGGTTGCGACAAATGTTGGTGCATGTTCAGAGCTTATATATGGTTCACAGGAGGATGACCTTGGACCAGCTGGAATCGTGGTCAGTCCCAAGGATTACAGAAGGATGGCAAAGGCTCTTTTGAAAATCTATGAGGATGATGAATTCAGAAAGAGAGCAGGTGAGGTTGGTAGAAAGAGAGTTGAAAAGTATTACACGATCGAGAAGATGATCGAGAATTACAGAAGATTGTATGAAGAGGTGCTGTGATGGCTGGAATAGGATTCAAAATATCCAAGATGTTGAGCAGGAAAACTCTCACGATGGATTTCCTCGCGTTCTTTTATTCCGCCCTCATAACCGTTGGTCCATGGATAATATCGTCGACCGCCGTCTGGTTCATGATGAAATACATGTCGAAGGACGCTTATTTTCAAGCGATCATGGTATATTCCTTCATCTTCTCGGTGATAATAACTGGGGGTGTAAACCTGACGTTCACCAGGAGAATATCGGATTTGACATACGCGGGGAGAACGGACAAGGTGTTTCCAGAATTTCTCTCTGCAAGTTTTATCGTGGTTCTTTTGCTGTCATCGTCGGCAATCTTGTTCTTCATATTCAATCCCCATGGAATATGGTTGTGTCTCCTTTCGATCTGGTTCTTCGTCTCGATAGGGTTGACGTGGTTCTCATCCATCGTCATGGCTGAGACCAGGAAACTCTTCGCTTACACCTCGGGATACCTGCTCCTTGGGACCGTAGGTGTCCTCCTATCGATCCTTCTTGGAGAAAGATTCGGTGGAAGGGGAGGAATAGCTGGCTTTCTGATTGCGGATATTGTCTGTCTCATCCTTTTCACCATCTTTATAGGTAGAACCTTCGGTTTCAAGATCAACCCATCGTTCGAATGGATCAAAGAGAGTGTGAAATATTGGGAGCTTTATCCCATAGGATGGATCTATTATCTCTCCATCTGGGCGGATGATTTCATAGTTTGGTTCAGTCAATATGGTTATGAAAACCCGAAGGGATTCAGATACTCCCCAGTTTATGACCTTCCCATGTTCTTGGCGTATCTTACCATAATACCGACGATGATCATGTTCGTCATGGTGATAGAAACCAAATTCTACAAGAGTTACAGGAATTTCTATGAAACGTTGTCCAAAGGTGCATCACTCTCAGTGATTAAATCGAGACATTCAGCCATGATGGAGGAACTGAATCACAGTTTGAAGATGGTGATGAAGATTCAGTTCATATTCACGATCTTTTTCATCCTCTTGAACGAGGTGGGAGGATTGGGACTATCCGGGATATCGAGATTCATACTGAGAACAGGGCTTGCGGGAGCGATGATCAACGGATTCTTCATGATGATCTTGCTCATACTCCTCTACTTTGAATTCAGGAGAGAGGCTCTGTTCTCCGTGATCGTGGTCTTCGTGGCGAATACCACCATATCTTTTTTCACACTCAAATTCCTCGGTTTCAAATCCGCTGGCATCGGATACACCCTGTCCTTCTTCATCGGAACCATCACATCCTACGAAATGCTCAAGAGAAGGCTGAAGGATTTGATAAGGATCGAATATCTCAGACAACCTCTCGGAATACCGAGGGGCTACATCAAGCGTGAAAAATACGGTTCCATCTCATACTCATTTCAACCTAAGAGCAAGGTCCAATAGGGTTTGAACGACGAAACTATCGAGGAAGATCAGTACCAGTATCGCTATGAACGGTGTTATGTCTATCATCCCGATAGGAGGTATGATTCTTCTCAAGGGTTTTAAAACTATATCCGCCATCCCATGGAAGAACATGGCAATCGGGTTGTAGCGCAGGGTTGGTATCCAGCTCAATATTGCGGATATTATTATGAACACTATCTCCACGTTTATGAGTACCCTCAGAACCTTGGCAATGGCAAAGAGTAGATTTGAGACAATAAACATCATTCATCCCTCCGTCCAAATATAGCGGTCCCTATTCTGACCATCGTCGCTCCCTCTTCAACGGCAACCTCGAAATCATTCGTCATACCCATGGAAAGATGTAAAAAATCGTATCCATGTCTTTTCAGTATATCATCCCGCAGTTCTCTCAATTTCCTGAAAATCCATCTGACTTCCTCCGGATCCTCCACGAATGGTGCCATGGTCATCAATCCAACGAATTTTAAGTTTGGAAGTTTCTCGATTTCCATCACCAAATTTTCAACCTCTTCAGGTTTGATGCCATGCTTGGTTTCCTCACCCGAAATGTTGACCTCTATCATTATCTTCTGAACCTTACCGAGCTGTTCGGCTCTCTTGTTTATCTCACGCGCGAGTTCAAGACTTTCAACGGAATGTATGAACTCGCAAAATCTCACCACGTATTTCACCTTGTTCCTTTGAAGGTTCCCTATGAAGTGCCATGTTACGGGAAGATCCTTCAACTCTTCCCATTTTTTTCGTGCGGACTGCGCCCTGTTCTCCCCAAAATGGGTGATCCCACATTCAAAGGCGGACAACATGCGTGCAACATCAACTGTCTTCGTCACCCCGATCAAGGTTACCTCTTTCGGATTCCTCCCAGCTCTACGAGCAGATTTTTCTATTCTCCTCAACACATCCCTCACATTATCGCAGATCGATATGCTCATGATGACAAACCCTCCAATCCCTGTATTCCAAATTATCAACGATTTTCATTTCAAGATTCACGATTTCCTCATCCAGCTCCGTTTCCACCATGTTCAATCCGAAGATCTCTTCGAATCCCATGATGATCGCTTCAATCAGGTTTTTCTCGCTTACGTGAGGATCCAAATCCCAAAGGGACACTGTCTTTGATTCCATGATGTATTTCAACTTCTGCCTTTCCGATTCATCACGCGCGAATATTTTCGTGTATAAATCGAGATCCAATTTCAACGGTATGGAACCATGCTGGAGTATAACCTTCTTCCCTTTTCTCTGCGCATTGGCTATCAGTTTTTTTCCTTCTACCTTTATCTCGTTCAACGCCGTCGAAATGTAGCAGAGTGTTTCATCGTATCTTTCGTTGGCAGTATTTATCTCGGATGGAATCCCGATTCTTTCCAACGCTCTTCGAAGTGCCTTCGCTATCTTGAAGGAAGTGGATTTGACGCTTTTATTTTCAAAGAATCGATAAGGGAAAACCACACTGTAGGAGATCTCAAGATCGTGCAGAACCGCTCTCCCACCGGTTGGTCTTTTTACGAACGGTATATCCGTGGAACTCACGAATTCGAAGTTCACCCTTTGAAGATGCCTCTTTTTTTGAAACAGTCCGATACTCACAGTTGGCTCAATCCAGGAATATATCCTGAGAATCGGAGAAGGTTCCGATGATCCGTCCATCACATCGAACATAGCCCAGTCTCTCGCCATGTTCAGCTTTCCTTTCATTTTCCCATCCAGTATGAGCGAACAGTTCTCCCCCATGTTCACCTCCAGATAGGTTTTTTCACAGCCATTCCCACCCTTCTCGGATACGTCGATGGGGTCTCATGGGTCTTTCTCAAATGTATTATACATCTCCTTTTGATATCATTCTCCCCAAGTTCGTACCGGTGGACACCTTCTATCCTCAAGCCGAGTTCCTCCACTTTCTCCTTCCCTTTTTCCAGACTGAGATGATTCTTCACACCACCGTATATGAAAGCTTCTCCTCCTATTTCTAACAGTGGAGCACAGTATTCAATCATGGCTGGTGTTGAAGCCACCGCTCTCTCAAAAACGAGATCGAACTTTCCTCTGTTCTCGAGGGCGAATTCCTCAACTCTCGCACGATGTATCACCACATTTGAAAGATTCAACCTCTTCACCACAAACGAAAGAAACTCCACCTTCTTTTTCACACTCTCGATGAGATGAAATTTCCAACCATCTTTCACCACAGCTATTGGAATACCTGGAATGCCCGCACCGGTTCCAACGTCCACAACCTCCAAGTTGTCCAGTTGAAATATACTGAAACCCATGAAATATGGAACCAGGGAATCGAGGATGACCTCATCCCACAGCTCCTTTTCTTCAAAGGAAATGAGATTTGTCCTCTTGGTCCAGCATCTCAAAAGATCGATGTAAACTTCGAATTTTCCAATCTTAGAATTACCCAAAGAATTCAGAATAATCCTTTTCATTCTCATTTTACATCACACCCTGATGAGTTAATTCGGTATTCATAACTTCGCAATTTTACCTTCCATTCCTAATTCCCCCATTTCCTTTCTCTCACTCCGCTTGAGAACTTTTATTAACCAAGGTTATATCCTTTATCGGTGAAACTCTCCTCATCCATTATACCCAATTCCTTACCCAACAACTGGTTAATATCTTCATGTCCATCTGTGGGAACACACTTCATTCAACTTGACAGAGATGAATATAGGGAATATTATATATTTTGATGATGGGATTGTTCCCTGGTATACCGTCAAGCATTGGTGATGGAAAAAGGACTTTAACATGGGGTCATTGAAATTACCTTATCTTGTGGAGAGGGGAAAAGGGATGAGAGTGGGTGTTTCTTCCATTCGTATAACACCACCCGCTGGTGTGGTTCTGGAAGGTTACGCTTGTAGAAAGGGAGTTGCAATAGGTATCCATGATGATCTTTTTGTGTCCTGTGTAACTTTTGAAGCAAAAAATGATGTTTTCTCATTTCTTTCCTTCGATTTGATAGGCATTCCCAATTGTATCGTTCCTTCACTTCAAAAAATCGTGTCTGATGCTTTGGGTATAACAGAAGATCATATCCTTCTTGCAGCTACGCACACACATTCCGGTCCAGCAGTGTTGGGATTACAAGAGGGAAATGAATTGAACAAATTGTGGCTCGAGATTCTTCCAAAATACGTTGAAACATCGGCAAAGCAGTCCACATACAATATGAGGAAGTGTCATCTAAAAGTTGGTAGTACAGAAGAAAAGTTCGTTGGAAAAAACCGTAGAAAACCCGGTGGAATAACCGATCCAACCTTAACAATCCTATCATTTATCGATGATGAAACCGATGAACTGAAAGCCATGATGGTCAACTATGCTTGCCATGCCACCATCTTGGATAACACCAACCTTTTAATAACTTCCGACTATATACACTGGGTAAGAGAAACCATTAAAAAATATCACCCTGGGGTAACTGTTTTATTCTTCAACGGAGCTGAAGGTGATGTGAACATAGGGTACTCAGCTGAAAGGAGTTTGATGGGGGAACCAGTTCAAATAGAGAGAAACTTTAAGATGGCTGAAAAGATGGGAAAAATTGTAGGGTTTGATGCCCTGTCCGTATTTGAAAAAGCTGGAAAAGTTGAAGATCATGGGAAATCATCTTCGAAGATGGTGAAGATCGAAGTTCCCGTGAGAAAAGGAAGATCCGTTGATGAACTGAAAAGATTGATCAATTCATGCGACGACGATTTGGAGAAGTTCTTCTTGGAGCAGGAACTTGAAGTGGTACGAAACTTTCCAGACCGAGTGGTGTTACCACTCCAACTGATACGATTACCAAGTTTAACAATGTTCTGCCTCCCAGTTGAACCTTTCACCAAAATAGGACTTGAGCTGAGAAAAATGTCCCAAACACCAGAGAACATGGTGGTGGGATTGGCCAATGGCTGGTATGGATATCTTCCAACTCCAGATGAATTTGATTTAGGAGGATATGAAACAAAGTTGGGTCCATGGTCATACCTCGATGAAAACACATCCGAATTAATCCTCAAGACATTTAAAGAGATGATCGAGGAAATTGAAACATGAACACGCGATTAATATGTGAGGTGAGAGAATGTCCAATAAGCTTAAGTGGGGAATAGCTGGATGCGGTAACGTGGCTCATGTTCATGCGCTGGCAATTCAAGAGATAGGGGATGTTGAACTCATAGCATGTTATGACGTGAAAGAAGACAAAGCAAAGGAATTCGGGGAAAAATACGGAATAAACTGGTTCAAAGAACTGAGTGAATTTTTGGAACAGCCACTCGATATAATCTCGATTTGCACCCCGAGCGGATCGAGAAAGCAGATAGCGATAGAAGCTATGGAAAAGGGAATAAACGTTATAACGGAGAAACCCATGGAAGTAACTCTGGAAGCCATAGACGAGATGATAGAAACCTCCAAGAAGTATGGGGTAACCTTAGGTTGCATTTTGCAAACACGATTTGCACCTTCAGAACAAAAGATGAGGGAACTCGTGGATAAAGGAGAGCTCGGAAAGATAATATTACTCGAAGCCGATGTGAGGTGGTTCAGATCCAAGGAATATTACAAATCTGGTGGATGGCGTGGAACTTGGAAATACGACGGTGGTGGTGCCCTGATGAATCAAGCCATACATACCATTGATCTCATGATGTGGTACGGTGGTTCTGTGAAGAGAATATACGGATTCACGCGTACATTATTCCATGAAATAGAGGTGGAAGACTCGGCTGTAGCGACACTCGAATTTGAAAATGGTGCCCTTGGAGTGGTAAAGGCAACGACTTCTATAACTCCTGGTTTTCCGAGAAAACTCGGTATATATGGAACGAAGATGAGCGTTGAACTCATTGGAGAGGATCTTTACATGTATGACTTTGAAAATCGAGAGGGCAAACTCCTCGTAACCGGTGAAACGGTGGCAACATCGTCCAATCCTGCTGGTTTCTCCCATGAGAATCACAAAAAACAGTTCATGGATTTTGTGGATGCAGTGAAACACAAAAGAAAACCCATGGTGGATGGTGAAGAAGCGAGAAAAGTTGTGAAGTTGATACTATCCATCTACGAATCCTCAAAGACTGGAAAACCAGTTGAGTTGAAAGGTGTGTGAGAATATGAAAGTTCCCCCAGATTATCCTGGAGCCGTCATGATTGATGAAGAGGAAATCCAAAGTGTGGTTGAGGTTTTAAAAGCCAAGTCACCCTTCAGATTCTATGGGCCTTCTCTGCTTGGAAAAACGAAAAGTTTTGAAGAAAAGTTCGCCGAATTTGTTGGTGTGAAACATGCACTCGCCGTTTCATCTGGAACCGCCGCACTTGTGGTCAGTCTCCGTGCCCTCGGGATAGGCGAGGGGGATGAGGTTATAGTGCCTGCAAATACATTCATAGCTTCCGCTGGTGCGGTTCTGGAAAGTGGTGCAACACCTGTCTATGCTGAGGTCGATGAATCTCTGACGATAGATGTCAACAAAATCGAAGAGAGGATAACACCGAAAACCAAGGCACTGATGGTTGTTCACTTCGCTGGGGTGCCCTGCAAGATGAATGATGTACTCGAAATAGTGAAAGAACACGGTTTGATACTCATAGAAGACTGTGCGCAAGCTTGTGGTGCATCATTCAACGGAAAGAAGGTTGGAAGTTTCGGTGATATAGGTGCCTTCAGCTTTCAGATAAACAAGATCATAACGACGGGAGATGGTGGTGCCATAACCACGAACGATGAGAAGATATATCTGAGAGCCGTGAGAGCGCACGATCAGGGATGTTTAAGAGATGAGAACGGCCATCTCCACATAGAAATTTCTAATGAGGCGTTCTACAGCTCAAATTACAGGATGACCGAACTCGCAGCGGCAGTTGGTATCGTTCAACTTGCGAAGATAGACAGAATAATATCAGCCATGAGAGAAAACAAAAAGAAGATAGTTGAAAGGTTGGGATCTCTTAAAAATTACAGTTTTGCCAAAATTTGGGATGAAGATGGAGATACGGGTAGAAACTTAATATTGATTGCTCAGAATGTATCACAAGCAAAATGTCTCACAGATAATCTATCCAAACTTGGATTCGCTGCTGCCGTACCTTACGAAGGATTACCGGTTTACGCGAACAAGCAGATAAGAGATATGAAAGATTGGAAGGGAAGAACGAAAGACATCGATAAATTCAAACCATGTCCTTACACTGAAAACCTGCTTCCCAGAACCGTTATTATAGGTATAAATCCATTATTTGAAGAAGATCATATAGATACACTTGTCAAGATCATTAGGGAGTGTGATGAATCCTGATGGTTCATCCTCAATTCTCGAAGGGAGGTAAAATTATGTTCAGAAAGTCTCTCGTTCTGTTGTCTATCCTGTTGTTCCTGTTGACCATTGGGTTTGGAAAAACTCTCCAGTTCTGGGCGACACCCTTTGTTAGTCAACCTGAAAAATTCTTCGAACCACTTGTGAAGCAGTTCAAAGCTGAAACCGGGATAGATGTGGAAATATCTGTCGTTTCCTATGCAGATGCTGTAACGAAGATACAGGCTGCTATAGCAGCTGGAGAGGCACCAGACTTGGTTGCACTCTCTGAGGGAAGATTCATGCCACTCGTCAGATTCGGAAATGCACTGTACGAACTCGATGAATTCGTAACAGATGATCTTCTGAAGAGAGTTGTGAGACCGCAACTTCTGGATCAATATAGACAGATCGCAGGAGGGAAGCTCTACGTTTTCCCCATATGTTTCTGGACGTATCTTGGAGCAATCAACCTTGATATATTCAAGAAAGCAGGTGTTCCAGAAGAATTCATAGAGAAGATGACGGATCCGAATAAATATTACACCTGGGATGATCTACTCCAGCTTGGTGCAATGGTTACAAAAGACTACAATGGAGATGGAAAGGTGGATCATTGGCTCTACGCATATCCCGGAGGGGAAAATTGGGTTCATCCATTCCTGCTCTGGTACTGGAATGCTGGCGGAAGTCCAACGCTTCTGGATGAAAATGGTAAACCCGCGTTCAACACGGAAGCAACTATCAGAGCGTTGAAATTTCTCCTGACACTGAAAGAGAAGGGATACATGCCCCCAGGAGTTGAATCCCTCAGCGCCGGTGATGCCATAGACATGTTCACATCTGGAAAGACAGCATTCATAAACAACGTTTGGCCCTCGAATGCATTCGTCGTTTGGCCCAAGCAATTCAAGAACTTGAACTTCAGGTTGGTTTACCCACCCGTTGGACCAACCGGTTTGAGAACAACATACTTTGGTTCATACTTACTTGCCATTCCAAGACAGTCCAAGATGAAGAGGGAAGCATGGAAGTTCATAGAGTTTCTTCTGAGACCGGAATCTCAAAAGTACATATCTGCCAACACATATTATTCTTCCATAACTGGAGATGTGCCAGATGAATTCAAGGGGGATCCAAGGGTGAAGATGTACATGGAGGTTGTCAAATACGCTATTCCAGAGCCGATGCATCCAGCGATGGCAAGATGGAAGATGATATACAACTCCGAAACGCAGGCTGTCCTGAGTGGTCAAAAGACACCTGAAGAAGCTGCGAAGACCATGCAGAAATTGGCTGAACAGGCCCTGGAATTCTACAAATAAGGAGGGAAATGTGATGTGGAAGCCTTCGGGCTTCCACATCCTCAGTGGATATGAAAAGAAGAAAAAATCTGATGTGGTATTTTCGAAAGTATAAATTTGATCTCTTCTTAGCCTTACCTGGAATACTTCTTCTGGTCATTTTCTATGTTGCTCCAGTAATAGCTGTGTTCTTTGTAAGCTTCACAAGATGGCCCATAATTGGAGCACCAAAATGGATTGGATTGAAAAATTATCAGATGTTGATGTCCGACAGAATATTCTTCAAATCCCTTTTGAATACTCTCTATTATGCTGCGTTGATAGTTCCATCCCTTACCATATTTTCCTTCATCCTCGCGTTGATACTGAGGGCAATAACCAAGGGTAGAGAATTCTTCAAGGCTGTTTTCGTTTTTCCGATGGTAGTTACGTTGGTGAGCACCGCGACGATTTGGAAGGGGTTGTTCTTACCGTTTGGTCCGATAAACGCCGTTCTGGAATTCCTCGGTCTTCCAACGGTGCAATTTCTATCCGCTGAGCACGTGAAGAATTCTCTCAGTTTTATATTGATCTGGCGTGATGTTGGATATTTTTCCATATTTTACCTTGCAGGTTTTGAACAAATACCGACTGAAATAATTGATGCAGCCAAAGTCGATGGTGCCAATGCACTTCAAAGGTTCACGTACATAATTTGGCCCATGATGAGGCCCATAGTTGTTCTCGTTTCCATACTGTCCACGATAGGTTCATTCATGATTTTCACCCTCGTGTACGTTACAACGCGTGGTGGGCCTGCTTATTCATCCGAGGCATTGCTGAATTACATATACGACGTTGGATGGAAAGAATTCAGAATGGGTTATGCAGCAGCAGCTGCTGTTGTGTACTTCGTGATCTTGTTCCTTTTGAATTCATTCCAAAGGTTGGTGTTTAGCCGTGAGTAGAAAAAGTAGATGGGTGGTTTACAGTTTCGCCATATTTTGGTTGATAATGGTGTTCTTCCCGTTCGTGTGGGCTTTCAGAATATCACTCATACCGACGTACACAACCTACGTTTCTTTCTTCCCAAGAAGCTTATCCGAATTGAGCTTGGTGAATTACAAGTATCTTCTGTATCAGACGAAATTTCCAAGGTGGTTGTTGAACAGCTTGATAGTTTCTGGAACCGCAACTTTTTTAAACACTATAGCGTGTTTTATGCTTGGGTACGTTTTGGCGAGGAAGAGATTACCGGGTAGTGATTGGATATTCACGATGGTTTTGGCTCTGATGATGGTTCCTTACCAGATCACGATAATCTCACTTTACCTTGGATTGAGCAAAGTCGGTTTGACCAACAATCTGTTAGGTTTAATACTCCCCATGTCCGCGCATCCTTTCGGAGTTTTCTTGATGCGCCAGTACATATTGATGATCCCGAAGGATTACGAAGAAGCAGCATTGATAGATGGTAGCACAAGATTTCAGGCATTGTTCAGGATTGTTCTACCTCAAACATTACCTGCAATAGGCGTTTTACTCGTCTCGATGTTGATAGAAACCTGGAACAACTTTATACTCCCACTCGTCATAATAACCAAAACCTCGTTGAAAACTGTCACAGTCGGTGTTGCAGATCTCGCATTTGAAATACTGAACACGAATTGGGGTGTTCTCATGGCTGGCTCACTTTTGGGAGCTTTGCCAACCATAATAATATTCGTTATATTCAACAAATATTTCCTCAAGGGCTTGACTTTACAGGGAGGTATAAAATGAAGATAGCGGTCATATTGGATGAGGTCAGCACAAATTTCGAGAAAGCTGTCAACGTCGTCAAAGATGTTGGGATGAACTACGTGGAGCTTCGGATGCTAGATGATAAGAATGTGGCTCAGCTACGCTTGAAAGAGGCAAAAGAGTACTCTGATATTCTGAAAAAGCTTGGTTTGAAGGTTTGTTCTATCGCTTCTCCTTTGTTCAAATGTTTTCTTCCTGGGGAAGAAAAGAAAGGTGAAGTTGGAGATCAATTTGGATTCACGATAAATGATTATAATTCCCATCTGAATCTCGTTGATCACCTGTTGGAAATCGCTGAAATATTTGAAACTGACACTATCAGGGCGTTCACATTCTGGAAGGTAGAGGAAACCACCGACGAAAAGTTGATCGAGATAAGTCGGAAAATTGAACCGGTGCTGGATAAGTTCGAAAAGAAAAGCTTTAGAATGGCAATTGAGAATGAACCAAGCTGTTATGTTCAAACTGGCAGACAGCTTGGAAAATTGTTGATGATCCTGGATCATCCAAGTGTCGGTGCGTTGTGGGATCCTGGGAATGCGAAACTCTGTGATGAAAGCGAAAAAGAAGGGTTCGAATCCGTGAAAGATAGGATCTTCCACGTTCATATAAAGGATTTCACACTCGATGAGGGAACCGTGAAGTTCGTTCCTCCTGGGAAAGGGATCGTGAATTTTGAAGATGCAGTGGCTTCATTGTTCAAGATTGGATACGATGGGTTTATATCCTTCGAGTTCATCCTTGGTGGTGTTGAAAGAGAGGAATTGAAGGAATCCTTCAGAAAATTCAAAGCTCTTGTTGAAAAATATGAAAAGATTCGACGCTATTGAGTATTTGATGATGAAAGAGGAAAGTTTCAACACAAGCTCATTGAAGTCACTTCTGACAACTTTGGGGGTGAAAATGGATGAGGAAAATAAAAGTCGGGTTGGTCGGGTCTGGTTTTGCTGCAAATATACATATGACAGCCTACAACGAGAATAGGGAGTTCTTTGAGATTGTGGCTGTAACAGCCAAGCACGTTGAAAATGCCAAAAAATTTGCGGAAAGATATGGTATTCCAGTAGTTTGTGAAAGCATGGATGAATTGATCTCACATCCGGAAGTTGATGTTGTCGACGTATGTGTCCCAACGAATGTTCATGATGAAGTTATACTGAAAGCAGCCGAGAATGGTAAGGACATAATTTGTGAAAAACCGTTGACAGGATACTTCGGTGAAGATCTGGTGGATGTGGATGAGATTGGGAAAATCGAGAAGAAGCTGATGTTTGAGAAGTTGAAATCGAAGGTGGAAAAAATAGAGACTGCGTTGGAAAATGGGGGAGTTAAATTCATGTACGCCGAGAATCTCGTCTATTCTCCGGCCGTCACGAAAGCGAAGAAGCTATTGAAAGCCTCCGGTGCTTTCATAATGGAGCTTCGAGCTGAGGAAAGTCATTCCGGATCCCATGCTTCATATTCAAGAAGATGGAGAACATCCGGTGGAGGGAGTTTGCTGAGAATGGGTTCACATCCGATAGGTGTAGTACTCCATATGAAGCACTACGAAGGAAGGATATTCCATGGTAAACCTATACGTGCTAAATCCGTCCTCGCTGAAATAGGATACCTGACAAGGACGGATAAGTTCAAGAAAGAGAAGAAACATTACATGGTGGACACTTGGAAGGATGTTGAAGATTGGTCATGCGTCTTGATAACCTTCGAAGATGATACCAAGGCAGTTGTCTTTTCGAACGATATAAGCCTTGGAGGAGTCAAGAACCTCGTGCAGATGAACACATCGAAGGGTATGATATACTGTAACATAACTCCCAACAATACGGTCTTGGCTTATGCCCCAGAAAGTAGTGTGTGGGGAGAAGAATACATAGCGGAGAAAATAGAAACAAAATCCGGTTGGACTTTCCCGTTCCCGGATGAAGAATGGTTGAGAGGTTATCACCAGGAAATGAGAGACTTTGCCTTGGCATTGTTGGAAGAGAAACCTCCAGAATCTGGTTTTCAGCTCGCA
>Ga0209410_1000431_pt1 | contig 19206 bp, 29 predicted proteins | sample Mar14436cmmetaG_FD_184135 | JGI IMG/M metagenome (GOLD analysis project Ga0209410, IMG submission 184135) | Marine hydrothermal vent microbial communities from Guaymas Basin, Gulf of California to study Microbial Dark Matter (Phase II) - Marker... ... | reverse complement strand
GAAATCACAACAGATATAGTAATTTCTGTTTGCATGGTTTGTTGTACAGTCATAGCAATTATAGGATTTTTTTACACACTCAAAGAGATTCATACATCATTCAAAGAGATTCATACGTCATCCCATGATGATAAGGAGGATGAAGAATGAAGGGCGCAGGCGAGGATAAACTTCCGATCCCCAACACCCATTTTTTGTGTCCTAAGTGGAAGATGAACCTCTTTAGCTTTAAGGCTTGCCGGGATAAATGCGGCGTTGATTTTACCGCCTTGAACGGGGATTTAATTGACTGGAGGACGGGGAAGTTTTTGTATTGTAAGGAGAGGATATGTCAATAGTATTCGATAATGTAGACATTAAAGGATTGAGAGTCGTTCATTTTGAACAGCTCTTGTCATATCTTGAACGAAGAGAGTATGACAGTTGGTATTACGGGAACAGAAAGCAATTTGAAAAACGACATGAAGAAATAAAAGAATGGCTTTGTAAAATTATAGAATATGCAAGATCAGAAGGAGTAATAATCCCAATTAGGAGGAAGGAGGGAAAGAAATGATAACGATAATTATAGGAGTAATCGTAGTAACAGGGCTATATGCCTTGTTAGCATCAATGGCGGTAGCAGCGGCCTGTAGTGATGCGAAGATTCAAAAAATCATGGAAAAAAGGAATGAGGTTTTTAAACGCCAAAAGGAATAAGAAATCCAGAGTCCGAAAGCGAGCCAAGTTTTTTAAGAAACCCAATGAGCAAAAGCGAGCCATTAGTCGGAAGAAACCCAAGGAGCTAAAGCGAGCCATCAATGGCAAGAAACCCAGTGTGTTAAAGCGAGCCACTGCTCAAAAGAAACCCATAAATCCTAAGCGAGCCACAAAGAAAAAGAAACCCAGGATATTTAAGCGATTTAAAAACAAATTCTAACTAAAGGAAGGAGGAAAAACAATGGAGAAGAAAATAAGGATTAAAAAAATCAAGCTAAAAAACTTCAAGAAATTCAAGGAGTTTAAAGTCGATTTTGGAGACAGAGACCTGCTTCTTACCGGGGATAATGGAGTGGGAAAAACTACGATATTTGATGCCTGGTCATGGCTGACAACCAATGCCGACAGCCTGGAACAGGCAAACTTCGGTATCCAGCCGGAGGATGATAATGGTAATATCGTCCACGGACTTGAAACAAGCGTTGAAGCCGATATTGTAGCAGGCGGGGGCGCCCTGACCTTAAAAAAAATCTTTGTAGAAAAAATGACAAAGAGACGTGGGGAAGCACGAAAAAAGGTCACAGGCCATACAACGACTTATCTCATAGACGACCATGATGTTGGAATGAGAGCCTACCAAAAAAAGATCGACAGTATTTTCCTGCCAGGGATTATAAAAGTGCTGTCGAACCCCCTGTATTTTAACGAAGGGATAAAATGGCCTGAAAGATGGGTAATCCTATCCAAACTCTGCGACACATCCAACCAGGATATTATAGATAGTGATCCCGAGTTTGAAGATATCCCGGGGTTGATTGCACAATGGGCTACGAACTGTGCAGATCCGAATGATATAGATACCTTTCTGATCGAAGAATCAAAGAAAAACCTAAAGAAAGAAATACGAAAAATCAACAAAGAAATAACATATATAGCGGTGGCCATTAAGGAAGTCAACCATGGTATGCCTGATATTACCAAGTTAAATCCTGCCGAGGTTGAGAGTAATATCAAAAAATGGCAAGGGAATGTTGCAAAAAAGAGGTTAGAAAAGGAAAGGGCAGGGTCTAACCACGAATTAGTATTGCTCAAAAACCAGTTAGCATCGATCGACAACCGTATTGTCCGGATGCAGGCGGATATTGAGTCTGAACTACAAAAAAAAGAGCAGGAGAAAAAGGAAAATATCCACAGACTTGAAACTATACTTGCAGAACAAACAAGCCTTTTAAAAGAATTAGATAAGGACAAAAACAACACAAAAAAAAGTTTGATTGCTTTGGAATCTGAAGTCAACCAACTAAGAGCAGATTGGCACAAGCTACAAAGCGAGGAATATGTATACGACGGCATATCGGGGATATGTCCGACATGCGGGAAACCGGTAACTGAGGAAGAAGAAGCCGCATTTAAAGAAGAGGGCGTCAAAAAATACAACATAGATAAAGCTGAGAAATTAAAGGAAATCTCAGCTACAGGCAAAAAAAAGGCAGCCGAAAAAAAAGAACTTGAGGCTCAAATAAAAAAACTTGACATTGAAATTGTGGCAATAGAAAATAAGAAAAAAACTATCAATGACGATCTTGATGCTGTTAAGAAATCCAAGGTCATTATTGAGATAACACCACGGCAGGAAGAAGCGCAGGCGGAAAAAGATGCTTTAATAGACAGAATCAACAAGCTCGAAAACGGCGACATTGCTACAATGAAACAGGCTATTGAAGAGGAGATAGCAGAGGCTGAGGATGCTTTATCTATATGGCAAAACCATGCTAACGCTATTCAGAAAGTTAAAGAGGCAAAGGATAGGATAGAAGAGTTAAATGATGATGAAACAGTATTAGGGCAACGGATGGATGATATCCAAAAGAGCCTGGAGACAGTCGAAAACTTCGGCAGGCAACGGGCTACTCTGTTACAAGAAGAAATAAACTCAAAATTCGAGCTCGTTAAATGGAAACTTTTTGATATCCGATTAAACGGTGAAATACAGGATATGTGCACTGCTACGTTTAATGGACATGAATACAAGGACTTGTCTAAAGGGGAAAGTATCCGTATAGGGATGGATATTATCAAAACATTACAACGTCATTATGAGTGCTATCCCCCTTTGTTTATAGACAATGCCGAGGCTGTTACAGTATTGCCTGAAATGGAAACCCAGGTTATCAGGCTGGTCAAGCCTGCTAAAATACTAAAAAAACATAAACAATTAATTATAGAGGAGGAATAAAAAATGGCTGAAACAAAGATGGTAGAAAAAACAGAAACAGTATCAAAGAGATTTATTCAGACAATTATGGATGAGTTTGCCGGGACTGTGGGTGGGACGCCGGCAGCATTTGATGAGAAGAAAAAGAGGCTTGCACAACATTTGTTTATAAAAATAGATGCAGCTCTGTCGGAATTAGAAGGGAAAAGAGCCTATGATACGAAAAACAAAAACAAACCTGCAATAACATGGAACAACGTAAATATGGCAAAGCTTGCAATAGATGCGATGCACAGGATCGAGTTGAACCTTGATGCTCTTGTCCCAAACCATATTTCGGTTATTCCGTTTTTGAACGGCAAAACAAAAAAATATGATATTGACCTTCGTATCGGGTACACAGGCAAAGATTACTACAGGCGGAAAGTAGCACTTGACCCCCCTGTAGACATTACTTATGAACTTGTTTATGAAAATGACGTATTTCAAGTCCAAAAAAAATCCCCAACCAATAGTAATGAATCATATGTATTTGAAATCCCTGAACCTTTTAATCGGGGCAAAATAGTTGGAGGATTTGGGTACATCCAATATGAAGACCCAAGAAAAAACAAACTCGTATTAGTGAGCGAAACTTATTTTCAAAAGACGGAAGACAAAGCCCCTTCTAAGAAGTTTTGGGGGCCTTATGGGGAAGAAATGAGATATAAAACGCTCGTATTGAGGACAACGGACAAGATCGTAATTGATCCTGACAAAATCAATGTATCCTACGCTAAAGTTGAAGAAGAGGAAAAGGCAAATTTATTGCCGCCTGGAAGAACTCCCCTTGATATTACTCCAGGACTAAAAGCTATAGATACAGATGCTATGGCAGATGATATAACAGATGTTATGACAGAAGAAGAAAAAAAAGAGGCAATCGAGCGGGAGCAGGCAGAAGGGCAAAACCCCGAGCTTGTCACACCTGAACAAACACCTTTTAATCTTGATGATCCGGGATTTTAAAAATTGGACATTACTACAATAGCATCAGGCAGTGACGGGAATTGTTACTGCCTGGATGATGGGGAAACCCCGATAATGATTGAAGCAGGTATCCCGTTGAAAAAAATCAGGCGGGCCTTACCTGTAGTGTTATCAGAGATACAGGGGATATTGTTAAGCCATGAACATAGAGACCATTCGGGGTTTATCCATCAAATCAGGGCAACAGATATTTATGCTACAGCAGGGACATTTGAAAGTCTGGATGTACCGGCGCATCATAAAAAAGTAGTCCGGCAGTTTGAGCAATTCCGGATCGGTACATGGAGCATAAAACCATTCCCAACGGTACACGACGCAAACGACCCCTGTGGCTTCCTGCTGGCTTCAGGTTCGCATAAAATTATTTTTGTGACTGATACTATGTCTATTGACGTGATAGTCCCAGGATTGACGCATATAATGCTTGAGTGCAATTATAGCAGAGCCCTATTGGACAAGAGTGTCAAACAGGGCATAGTATCTGAGTATCAAAAAGAAAGGATAGTCAATAACCACCATAGCCTGGAAAGTGTTATTGACTTTTTAACTGCTTCCGATTTGTCAAAAGTGGAAGAGATACACTTATTACACCTAAGCAGGGATAATTCGGATGACGGGTATTTTAAAACTACGGTGCAGGGATTGTTTGGTATCCCTGTTTATATTGCTACATACAGTTATAATCTTAAAAAGGAGGAATAAATGGATTCTGAATTGAGAGCGATAGAATTTGAAGCACTTATAAACGAGGCACAGATCATATGTATCAAGGTCCAAGGAATGAGATATGAAAATGAACAACGAAAGGTGTTAGGGTAAAGCATGGCTTACGTAGAGGATTCTTTCCTTATAATGGCTGAGAAACTTCGCGAAGTTACAAAAAATATGCGAAATTTGGCAAGATTATAACGACAAAGCTCACCGGTGTTTAATACTATTTCATGGAGACAAACAATGAAAAATAAGGAAATAAAAATACTAAAAGCGTTGGTTAAAGCTCAAAATGAAATGATTTTTAGTTATCGAATAGGCCGATTAATTACCAGTGAAAAGGTTTTTAAGGCAATCGAAAACGCAAAGAAATTTTATAACGTAAAATCTATATCAGATATCACATAACTGAGTTATATATGTATTATGCATCTTAATGAGGAGGGGAGGATGAATAAAAGATTATATTATTATGACGAAGATGGCTTCAAACAAAAAGGTGCTAATCCGGATTTAAAAGGAAATTGCTCAGGCTTATATGGTGATTGCACTGGGTTGTGTGGAAATTGCTCAGGCTTATATGGTGATTGCACTGGATTGTTTGGTAACTGCTTAGGATTGTTTGGAGATTGTTCAGGGATATATGGCGACTGCACAAAATTGTTAGGTGACTGCACAGGAATGTATGGATATTGCTCAGGATTGTGTATAAGTTTTGATAAGTATAGATTCACCTCAAAAGAAAGACAAGAAGGGATTGATATTAAAATATTTAACAGTGATAGGGATTATAAAACAATAGTACAACAATAGGAAAATTAAAAAGCAATCGGAGGTTTATAAAATGGAGGTTAAAAAAATAATGGATGAAGTTATCAAAGAATATCTAAGAGCTTCCAAGATATTCAAACCTATGGCATCTCCTCATGAAGGATATGCTATTATCAAGGAGGAACTTGATGAACTTTGGGATGAGGTAAAAATAAACTCTGATCCGTTAGGTAACATGCGGAATGAAGCAATTCAGGTCGCTGCAATGGGAATGCGGTTTGTTATAGATTGTTGCTCAAAAGAAAATAAAACATCTTCAACGAACTTTAAAAAAGGTCAAATTGTTTATCTTGGGGGAAGTTATGGAATGAAAAAAGCAAAAATTGAAGAAGTTTTTCCTGACTCTCCAACAAGAAATCATCTCGGGTATTGGGTAAATGTTAGGCCTGAGGACGATACCAGAGGTTGCGTGAGAGATGACTTCTACACTGTTATCGCAGTACCTTCTTATGTTTTAGAAAGATATGAGCGGCCTGAATTTAAATGTTTTTGTGAGAACTAAAATGGCAACACGGATGACACCTGAAGAATTAACAAAACATGCGCAAAAATGCTTTTTGATGTCTCAATATGCAATTTTTATTGGTAATTTCTACAATAAAGTTGAGATGGCAAAAGCTGCTAAACTATGGCTAAAAGCAGGAAAAAGAGCTGAATATAGGGCAGATTGTATCTGGTCTGGGAAAGAAGACCCTGCTTTTAGTAAAAATTCAATATAACGAACTAAGCTAACTTGCGGTTTTTGCCGCAGAAAGGATTTGAAATGTGTAGGAAGCCAGGCGCAAAAAGCGTCAGAGTTGAGCGATTTGTTAGTCCGCAATTAGCTTGGATAATATCTTATATTGAAGAAGAAGGATTCCCAAAAGAACACCTTGAGGCACTTTGTCATATTGTCGGGCTATTTAATGAATGTGAAGAATCAGAAAAGGAAATATTTGATTTTGCACATTATCTTCGTAAAAAATATCAGGCCAAAATAAGCGAAAAGGAAAGGATTATGGATACCGATGAATTAAGAAAAGCAGCGAACTATATCATATTTATTGCGGTGGATACAACAGATAAAAATATGGCGCAAGTAATCTCAGATAAATTAAATCATGCTGCCCATGAAATTGATAGACTTAGAAATGCTATCATTTCAGTATTGGGTGCATCGACATTAGATGAAGTAAAAGATATATTAAATAAGGTAATTTAAATCAACCGCCGGTTATATCAACGTTAGTTAGGGAGGAAAAATATGAAATTAGAAAAAGTAAAATCAAACCATGGGATGTTATATATTCGTGGACCATATAAAGATCGTACAGCTTATATTGCTACGTTTATCAATATGCCGGAATATGAAAAAATGGTTGATTGGATAATCGCTAACTATCCAATCAACCAATCTCTGGATTCTGATAGCAAAAAGCCGCAAGATAGCTAAATTATTAATGATCAATATCTTCAAAAGTTATTTCAGATTTCATAACTTTGTTGATAAATTCGATCGTCTCATTATCCCAGTCTGTTTTTGTCGAGGCTGCTAATTTCTTAAATATTGGATATATAAATTTCCATAGCATCCTCGATAAAAAACTATACTTGTCAAATGTACGTTCATTCATCTTTTTTCACCTCCTTTTTTACATCCTCTGAATAAAGTCTTATGGCTGTTTCAATATTCCGTAGATATTTGCGTGCCTGCAACAGGCACCCTTCTACATTGGCAGTCCCGTTCAGGACTGCATCCCGTAAATACTTTAAATCTTTTATCCCTTTATCTGTCATATCAATACTATTCCTTTGCCAGGGACTATGTTTCGACAATCACAATGCAGCCATGAGACATTGCCTTCAATCACTGATATGTATTGGAAATCATAATCATTTTGATGCTTTAAAATATCCTGTCTGATTTCTTCTGCCGTAAATTTCTCAAAAATACCATCACCTGCCCTTCCAAATTTATGTTGTGATAACTTTGCTCCTACGGGGCAATCAAAAGGACGCCAACCCCTGTATTGATTATGCCCTTCCCAAAGCCAGTCATTCATTATAATTTTACCATAGCGTTTTCGTAGTTTATCGTATGTCCAAAGTATACGATAGTCAAACATTAACCAGAGTTTATCACCAAGGCCTTTGTTTTGGTTGTAGAAATCCTTCGGGAGCCACTCCTGTAGCACAAAATGTTTAGGGATATATGGAGTCATTTAATTCATCTTCCTTTTCCTGCCTGTTGTTTTCTTTGTCCACCATCATATCAAAAAGTATATCTAATTTGCGACTTTTATCATTAATCATTTCGAACTCTTCTTTTGAGATTATGCTCATTTTATTCCTCTTCCATTGTTTTTTCTTGTTCGCTCATCTATGCGGGCTACAGTCTCCCCGATTTCAGTTAGTTTATCTGTAATTTTTTCAAACTTTTTGTCTCCTTTAACAAGTAAATCGTTGAATGTATTAAGGTGTACTTCGCAAGTTGTTTTCCCAACCTTGGAATCAATTTTCCTTTGTTGCATCTTATACATAAGACCTATTAAAGTTACAACTGAGCCACCGGTGATTACTTCTGTCCACATTATCCGCCCCACTAATAAAAATTAACTCAATCTATGATCCTGCCCGATAAACATACATTTTAAACGGTTCACCAAGAGCAATCTCTCCTGTTGCAAAAACGATATGCGTCCAAAGAGTCCACGAACCTGCTTCATCTAAATCATCAGCACTTTGGATAAGATATTGAATTGTCCCATTTGTAGTATCAATAATATTCCCCGGCCATTCCCCTTCAGTACCACTCGGTTTCCGGTATTTTATTGATGCTGTTGCACCGGTAATATCTATATGGGTCGTCAATCGTATGGTTAAGGCAGTTTGGTTTTTATAAATCTTTCCTATTTTACTGCCCTCTTTAACAACTTCCCGCCATCCAAGAGTTATAGATAGAGTCTCGATAGATACATAACTAACTCCAACAAAATAAGAATAATTATTTGTCCAATCAATAATCATTTTTATAAGCTCGTTTTAATTGTAATTGTTCTTTGGTCACAGCCAGCAGCAGTAAATTTTAGAGTAATCATTTCTGCATTCATTTCTGTTTGTGTAAGATTAATTGTATATACACCAGAGCTTATTTCAGCCACATTATTTGTAAGCGGGTTAAAAGCTCCATTTCCTTGGGAAATTTCTCCTGATACAGTTTTTCCTGTAGCTGGGGTTATATGATCAGAGTTAAGTACCATTAAAAACTTAAAGTCATTCAATGCAACATTTCTGGGAATCCCTGAAGGCAGATTATCAGTTTTCTCTCTTATTGCATTTGCCATCCCTTCAAGATTATATTCGGTAACAGCATAATATGGAGTGCTACCTCCGGTATCCCAAACAATTATACCTGACCAATTATCATCAAAGGTAATCTGCTTGCCATAAGTTCCACCACCAATTTCATAAATGCCATCAGTGGTACGGGCTGTTTTAGTAGTACCATCAGGATTAAGCAAAGTAACACCTATTGTTCCAACTAACCCTGTTTGACTGCTACCCATATTACATGTTTGTGGAAGAGTCAGACTCATCTTTTATCTCCATAAGCTTTTTAAGTTCGATAATGCCACCCTGGCGAGTTAAAATACCTTGAATAAGTTGCTGTATCTCATTTTGTATCTGTTGGATAAGGTTATTTTTCTTTTGAATTTCACTTTGAAACTCATTAATCTCAACTTTCAACTCTTCAATTCTTTTTTCCATTATACCTTTTCATCCCCCAAAGCATCACAGTCAGAAATAAAACTATCAATATCTGCAAGCTCATCCGTTAAAACCTGTTTTCTTTCCAGAAGCTCCTTCATATTTACACCGATAACTTCATCAGGTAATCTATCCCCTGAATCAGGGTCAAACTTTTGTGAAACAACAGCATAGTTATTACCAGCTTTAATAAGTTTAATTAGATTCTTTTCTTTTTTCTCAATATAACCTTTAACGTCTATCATAATTTTTGCTCCTCATCATTAACTTTGTTTTACAAGGCCAAGTGTTTGTAACGCTGTGATTACATCATCTACAGTAGCACTTGCTCCTGTAGCAAGTACCTGTCTTGCTGTTGGAGTTACGTTGTAAAATCCTATTTTATTCCCAAGAACTCTCATTGCGGTAGTCATTGTTCTATCTTCTGTGCCAGACGCACCGGCAACACATCCTCGAATTTGTACACCGCTCTCAGCACTACCAGTTGAAATCCCTGGTTCAAGAATTAAATCTCCACCTGCTTTATCAGTTGCTGCACTTGTAGCACCGCCTGCATTAAGAATTAGATTATACCCAGCAGAGTCGGCAGTTGTATTTCTCTCCATTCCGACAACCCTTATTGTACCTCCATGTAGACCGATAGTTCTAGTCGTACCAGTCCCAATGCCAAGTTGTAAGGATGGAGTTAATCCCATTATTAAATTATTAGAGCTATCTCGAAAAGCATAACTTCCACCTATAATAAAATTAAAGTTCCCTGTTCCTTCATTTATGATTGATAAGTTGTTATTTTCTCCAGAATATCTTATAATCCTTGCACTATAATCCTCATTTACGTCATCAGAACGGAAATCTATATAAGAATCTCTATCTCCTGTACCATATTGAGATAATTCGATACTACCATCAGAATGAATCAGAGTTTTCCCTATACGAGCACTTCCAAAAAGTTCTAATCCTTTACTTGTATCATTCCAAAATATTTCACTTGTTTCTGCATGTGTCCATGTAGACCCATTCCAGAAAGCTATTTGACCAGCCGCTGTGCCAACATCGAACTTACCAAGTTTTGTCCGCTCATTATCAGATATAATTGACCCACTACCAGCACTCGTAATATCAGAAAGTTCAGTTACACTATGACCTGCCAGATCTGTTACATCTGATGGTTTGTTCAGAATAAGAGCATCCCCATCAGTAGCATTCCAATCAGATTGCACATTAACTTCAGCTCCATCCTCAACATTTCCCAAACCTATTTGAGCTTTTGTTACATCATGGGGATTAGAAGTGCTTGCAATATGATTGTCAATTTGCTCATGAGTATTTGAGCCAATATTAGCAAGCTCAATGTGGTCATCTATGATTCTTACTGCTGTCATATCTTACACCCCATTAGCCGCATGATTAACAAAGAACTTTGCCAAACGTAGCATCCCAAATAGTTTTCCTTAAACTTTAAATTTTCTATTCTCATTTTTTAACCTCCTTCCTTTACATAACAGCGATTGTCCCGCCAGTTTCAGTGATATTTTGCCCGATAAACATTTATTTTAAACGGTTCACCAAGAGCAATCTCTCCTGTTGCAAAAACAACATGCGCCCAAAAAATCCACGATCCTGCTTCATCTAAATCATCAGCACTTTGGATAAGATATTGAATTGTCCCATTTGCAGCATCAATAATATTCCCCGGCCATTCTCCTTCAGTACCACTCGGTTTTCGGTATTTTATTGATGCTGTTGCATCAGCAATATCTATATGAGTCGTCAGTTGTATAGTTAAGGCAGTTTGGTTTTTATAAATCTTACCCATTTTAAATCCTCTAATCTAAAGGACTATCCCCAGTTATCATTGTGGTTATCCTGCTATCCCCAGTTATCATTGTGGTTATCCTGCTATCCCCAGTTATCATTGTGGTTATCCTGCTATCCCCTTTGACAACTTCCCGCCACCCAAGAGCTATGGCTAAAGTCCTGATAATGTTTTCGCCTATATTCAAGACTTCATTAATGATTTTAATTAGACCGGACTTCCTGGCAATATTTTCACTTAACTGTAAGGTCTCGTTGATTATTTTCTTAATGGACACTTTCTTAAACAATGTTTCAGATAATTGTAAGGTCTCATTAACTACTTTTGTCGTCCACGATAGTTTCTTAATCTTTTCAGATATTTGTAGTGTTTCATTGATTATTTTAGTTATTCCGGTCTTTTGCAAAACTGATTCACTTAATTGCAAAGTTTCATTTACTACCTTTGTAATCCCTGTTATCTTTGCAAGTGATTCGGCTATTTGTAAAGTCTCGTTTATAATTTTGGTAATTCCTGTTAATCTTCCGGTGGTCTCTGATATTTGTAGTGTTTCATTGATTACCTTTTTCGTAGTGCCTCTTTTAAATAAAGCTTCGTTAAACCGTAGTATTTCATTAACTATCTTTGTCGTCCAAGATAGTTTCTTGACCCCTTCAACTAATTGTAAAGTCTCATTAACTATCTTTGTTATTCCTATTTTTCGTGAGATTGATTCTGACAACTGAAGGGCTTCATTAACTACTTTGGTTATCCCTGATATTTTTGCAAACGATTCAGCTATTTGCAGGGTTTCAGAGATAATTTTTATCATGCCGCTTGTCTTTGGTGTGCTCTCACTTATTTGTAAAGTTTCGTTTATTACCTTTTTTGTAGCACCTTTTTTCTCAACTAATTCAGATAATTGCAAAGTTTCGTTAATAATTTTCTGCGTAGCTTGTAGTTTTAAAGTTGCTTCATTGAATTGTAGTGTTTCATTGATGACTCTAATGATAGAACCGCCCGTTGTTTCCGTATCAAACATCCACACTGAAATTCCATAGTCAAACATCACATATGGTTCGTGGTGTAACCAAGCAATTTCTATTGGTGATAATGCTCTATTATATATATAGGATAGTTTTATATAACCATTAAAAAAATACTGATCTTCAGTTATAGTACCAATAAAACCACTATCTGATGGCAAAACGCTTCCTGATTCATTAAAAAACGAGTCAAATATACCATCAACATAAAGCTCTTGTATTGATAAACCAGCCTTATATGTAGTAGCAATAGATGTAGTTTTCCCAATTATCAATGGTATATTGCCCCTATGGTTACTCCCCCAAAATCCACAACCCCAGTTACTATTGCCAGCTTGTCCTAAATAAGCAAGATTATGTAACCCTCCAATTGTAACTACACCAAAATAGGAAGAAGGATTACTGTTTGGAATAGCTACTGCAAATAATGTAAAATCGTTATTGCCACCACCCATAGGATTGCGAGCCATTGAAATATAATCAGAATTATCCGAAGTAAAAAGAATATCTTCATTTTTCCATTTCGGACTATTTCTAAATGTGCCTTTTATACCCTGTGCTAAATCATAAATAACATTCCCCCCGCCCTCATTAAGCAACCAGCACCCAACTAATCCTTGAGACAGTGGATGCGTAGGATCAAGCTTACTGCCATAAGGTGGTTTTTTGCGAGGGTCAGGATTTCTAACCAGTTGAAACATTAGGCTACCGTCTCTCCATATAGATTGTATTTAACTGTGTTTCCACTTGCTGCCAATGTTGCCCCAGTCTTATTTTGGACAAGAATCTTAGCTTGGTCAGGTGTCGCCATAAGCATGCGTGCAAATACCCGTTGAGCACCATTAACTTCACGTAGTGGGATTATTGCATCAGGCATTCGAGCAGGCTCTACACTTGCCCCGCCATCTTCAAAGTTTGCCCCGTCTGTCCTTGCGACAAGCCAAATATAGATAGCAGGATTGGTTTGTGTAGATAAATCAACCGACGCTAAATAAACTTCGATATCAACGAATAGCTTTTTGTTTGTGCTATTATCTATCGCCGAGCTTATAGCCAGGCCATTATCTGCTAAAGCATTTAAATCTGTGCTTATTGCTGTAGTCCATGACCCATAATTGGTCCAAGTTACTTCACCCATTCTATCCCCCTAAACCTTGTCGGAATCAACCTTTGCAAGGACTATATCAATATTTGATTTTAATGTTATGTTAGTTTCTTGTTCCTGTGTAAGCTTTTTCATTTTATCATTGACCTTTTCTTCCAACACTACATCACCGTCAATGGGATTATGTATTACAGAAAAAGTTTGATAAATAGGTTCCCCTTTTTCAGTCGTGCCTGTTTGAAGAGAAGTATCCTCAACCGTAATATTATAAGTCCCATTCTTTCTTTTTAAAACATTTTTCGTCCTGAGAGCCATTGATTACACCCCATTAGCAGCATGATTAACAAAAAGTTTCAGCGTAGTATCAGCATCCTTACCAAACGAAGCATCCCATACCCACCTGGTTAAGATAGGTGATCCAGTAGTCGGGCTTGCAATAGTGATTGTGCCTTCCCTGATTGCCGTATCGCTGAAATCAGCTCCAGACCATTCGTATTTCCAGGTAATAATATCAACTCCGGCATCCGTATTGTCTCCGTCATCGTCATTAGTTTTGGGATAACCGGACGACGGGGCTTTGTTTGATCCTGATATAGGAGTCATGTTATCGTAGTCATCATCCTTGGTTGCCGCTGTTGACCCTGTCCCCAAGACAGCATTAACAAAAGCATTTGTCGGAGTTTCACCTGAACACATCTGAGCATAATAAATGTCGCCTGCATCACCAATGATGTTCTTGGCTTTAATAGTTTTCTTTTTGCCGTTTTTTACCAGAACTGCGAGTACGTTTTCCTTAAACTTTAGATTTTCTAATCTCATTTTTTGATCTCCTTCCTTTACATAACAGCAATTGTTACAGTTATGGTGATGGCATTTGCCAAACCAGTTTCAGTGATTTTGATTTTCATGAATTTCATCAAGGATATAGAGAAACCGTAAATATGTTTCCCGTCAGACCCTGGCCCGCTTGACTTGGTAAAATTAGTAACGATATCACTTGCATTATTGGGTTTAATGAACTCAACACCATCATTTGAACCTATCCATTCTACTTTTGCGGTCCCATCCCCTGTTAATTCAATCTGGATAGAAACTGATCCCCCTGCCTGGCTAAGATCAATCGCTCGTGAAAGAGATGTTCCACCTGCGGCGATTGTCTCTTCATCAAATATTTTTTCAGTAAAGATTGATTTCCCTCTGTCCATAAGCTTAATCTCCGTATCCCCGATTTATAAAAAATCGGTATAGTTAGTTTTCACTGATCAGTCTGATTGTCTCATTACTTTATTATATTTTTTATTGAAATAGATATAAACTTGGTTAATGCGGTCTTCCCATTTCTTAATTGCAACATTGTTCCCACTCACCTTCGCCCGCTTGAGCCCTTTTTTTAACGCTCTAAGGCTTTTTTCGCTCCTGTCCGCAAGAGGGATTAAAAGCCTCTCAGCCCTTAATGATTTGGATAGTTTGGCATAACTATCTGTTCCTCGATATGCCTTTAATCGCTCTTTAGCTACAAGCACATTTTCTATATTCTTATAATAAATCCTTGAGTCTGCCCATTCTGTCTTCTCCCCGGCCACCCTTCGCACAAAAGGTATCTTGTGCATTTCAACCTCTTCCCTAAAAATATTAATCGGCAAACCAAGCGTATCCTTTACAAACCTGAATGCTGATCCACCAATCGTATCCACAATCAAATCAAGAGTTTCAGGTGAAACATCAATCAAACCACGTTTTATCTTGTCTCCGCCGGTAATACTGTTTAATTGAGACGTTACCCATTTTGAGACTATCCCCACAGACTTCCAATACCTTTGCGAATCCGGGTCAGGCGTTTTGTCAAATTTATCCCTTTCCGGCATTAATTCTCCACCAAACCAGTTCTTGTTCTCCCCTACCTGAATAAAAGGGTCTGCCACTGTTGGGGATAATGTTTGTAGCAATGTCCCGGCAGCTATAGGGTTAAAGGCATTGGCAAAAGTTGAAGATAGCCGTCCTGCCCCGGATAAACAACTGTAATTTTCTTTAGTAAATGCCCTTGAAGCTTCTATCCCGATATTCCAAAAAACATTATAGCCCCAAGGCAGGGGTACTTTTATATATTTTCCCTTCGTGCCCGGTAACATAATTATCATATTCCGTTCCCGGATATAGTCATCTATTTTGTTGAAATAATCTTCTCCGTCATCATCTTCCCCCCCGGCCAATGCATTTAAAATCCCTATTATAAAACCCGCACCTGCAATCTCAGCCATAGTCTTCCGTACCTTTGGAGATTTAGCCCCTGCCCGAAATATTCTATATGTACCTTGTATACCTGCATTAGCGAAAAGGTATAATGAGTTTATTACGGGTCCGGCAGCACCTTTTTTGGTAAAATCTACCGTCAAGTCAGACGCTATTTGTGCCGCTCTTTCATCTGTTTCTCCCTGATCTACCGCTAATTTAAAAGCTTGAAGACGGATTCCGTTTTCGATAGAAGTGTTTATATCTTCGATTAATTGCATCCATTGTTTTATTCTTTTCCGTCCCGGCCTTTCTCCGTTCATCATTTTCAGTTCGTTTGTTATTTTCTTCCCTATATTGTCAACTGAACCATGCACATCAGACCAACCTATTTTACCTCCAGCCTCCTTAAATCGCTTATAATAGCCTTCAAGCTCTGTGCCCTTGGGGTTACCTCTCTCTATGGCATAAATAGCCCTCCATGCGTCTTTTATCCCCCTCAACATCCCTTTCCCTTTAATGCCTGTGTCCTGGATATTGATTCCTGCTGTCTGCATATCACGAATAAAGTTTGAAATGATAAATTCAGGCGACCATGAAGTATTAACCTTAGCCAAGAACCTGTTTAATTTAGCAAGGTAATTCATAATTGGCCCATTCATCCCATCCTCTGCCTTTAACGTCCGCATCATAAGCATAGCATCTTTATTGTCTCTTTGTACCGATACAAGATATTGCTTGCCATCTACCATTAACCTCATTTCGTTATCGTTGACGTTAAATAAGTCCGGGTACATCCTTAAATTACCGTGAGAATCGTACCTTTTAGACTTTTTAACAGCTTCAATATTGATAACGTCTGATTCAGGGTTAGCTTCTATCAAGTCCCTTAACGCTCTTTGAGACCGTGCCTTTTCAGCTATATTTATGGCTTTCTCATAATTGGCTATTGAGTGAGCAAGGATATTAACAACATCCCGAGTAGACCCTCCTCGTATTTTAATGGGGCGTCCGGAAGGCTTTAGTCCTTTTGTGGCTCCAAAAATCCTGTCATCAAAACCTTCCCTGTAAAGAGGGACATAATGTTTATATTTGTTTAAGATAGCCGTATATTCTTCTTCTGCTAAGGCTCCTGAATTAAAGAGAAGGGCAAGAGAGTTATTGTTTATTGAATCCAGCATCCTGCCAAGTGTTTTAATTTTTTTGTTGCCTTTGTACTGTAATAGAATATTGTTGGCCTCTTTATCTGTCATCCCGGAAGGTTTTTCTGCAAAGGCTTTCCATTTTGCAAGAATATTTTGCAGGCTTTTTTCTGTACCATACTGTTTGATAATATTGTTAAGGGCTTTGTACCATTCAGCTGGGGTTTTTAACCCCTTAATATCTTCTTTAATGGCTGAAGCTTTTGCTCTTTCTTTGTTTAATTCCAAAACCTTGATGATTTTTTCAACCTGTAACTTAGCGTTTGAATGTCTAAGTGCCTTATTAGCTTCCGGGGCATGAAGGGCGTGCATATAAACTTCTAATTCTGGAACATTAATTTTATACTCAGACATTTTTTCAATCAAAGGTTGTATTTCGTCTGTCCATACAGTCTTGATCTTTGCGGCGGTTCTTTTTGGCCGTAGTGTTTCTTTCAGGAAAACATCTATATCATCTGTAATATTACCTAAGAGTTTTTGTACTGTGTGGATAGGTCTGTTTTTATCAACAATCCAATACATTGCATCATTGAAATGACGGGTATAAATCGCCCGTGCTGTTGTCATAGGGGGGCTTTTAGATTCCATTATTGCTTTCGCAATAATCCCTTTCCGTTCCGGTGTTACCTTGGTAGGTTCTTCAAGTTCTCTCATTATTCTTTTAGCCCATTCTTCCGGTGTTTCCTTGGGCGCCATGCTGAATTGGGTGGAAGGATACCCCTCTTCTGACGAGGGGCGTAATGGTTTAGGGAGGGATGAAAGCTCTTTTTCTAATTTAGATATTTCATCTTGCCATATTTTCTTAGCGATTGAGTCAGTTACACTGTTAAGCCTATCTTTCGCATACTGGATATCCTCTTCAATCCTGAGCCGTTTTCCTTCTCCACGGTCAAGGCTTTCAACTAAAGAATCAGATAGTACAGCCACGGCTTTAGTAGGCTTGATTACGGGATATCCATCACTATCAACGCCAACTTTGACACCCTCATAAAGCCAGCCTTTTATTCCTGGGTTATTTAAGCGAAGGAAAGAATATTCTTTTATCCTCTCAGCTAAACGCCCAGGAGACCAATCTTCTATTTCAACGGCAGATAATCCAGCGTGTTGTTCCCCCGTTACTTTATCTGTGGACACCTTTTGTTTTATATCTAAATCAGGACTCTTTGACCATCTTATAAACAACCCTGGATGTTTATCTGTGAAAAGTTTTAAATCTTGGATGGACTCTATTTGTTTCACCCCACCCTCCGGGCTAACGAGGTCTCCAGCGGAAACCTGATACCGTATATCTTCGTTTATCTTCTTCCCCGCCACCTTCTCAGCCCTTTTCTTCTCCGGCAGCAGATCATACTCTTTTCCCCACAACTTCTCGAACACGTCCTCGGGAGTCTTAAAACCCTTCCCCCTCAGACCATTACGAATCCGTTTGAATATCAACCGAAGTTTACGAAATATCCGTTTGATGAAAGGCTGTCGCACTTTATTTTCTTTCATTCTCTTGGCAAAGTTCATAAATGCATTGGCAGCGGCTTCTTCATTCCCGTTGAAATAATCTATCATCTGTTTATAATCGGCATCAGGAAGGAGCCACCTGGCCGCTACGTGGAAGGCTTCGTGGTAGGTGTTCTTCTGAATGGTATCGTTGTCAAAATTGTAGGACAGTTCAATGAATGAGTGCAGGACATTAGTCGTTGCAGCACCCATGATCTCCCCGGGTTGCTCATGTATCTCTGCCCATTGTTCTTCTGAAAGTTTGGTATTTTTCCCTTTATGACTAATATGAGGTGTTAAAGAGACATTTATCCGTTTCAGCACAGATTTAGGCAACACATCTTTAAGCCATTCATAAACACTCTTACGAAGTTCTTCAAGGGCTTCAGGATTTGCTTCACGGATTTGTGGTATAGAATCATCTCTGTGAACCTTTCCATACCGTATATCAGACTGATAAGCCTTCCTTTCCTCTTGCGCTTTATTCCAAATATCGGTTAGCTGTGCTTTGGTTTTAATTGCTTTTGGGGTTAAAGCCCTATATTCGGATTCGGCCTCCTTGCCTATATCTTGGATAGCATCATAGCCTTGTTTAATTAAATCATTTATTTTGTTGTCTGTATAAAATACATCTACACCTTTTCCCTTAGTATCTATCTTTAAAATTTTAGCATCCGGGTTTATATATGCCTCAAATACCTTATCTGTTTGCCCTATATTTGCAGAATAATCCAGGGCGATCTTCTTGTTGGGTGTCATTGATAATCCAGTCAACCCAACAGCACTTGATGGCAGTTTTTGCTTTTGTTCTGGGGTTAATATATCAAATTTCTTTTCTAACGCTTCTATGCCTGCCCCACCATGGTAGACTTTCTTTTGCGCATCCACAAACTCCTCAGCCGTTTCGTACTTTAGAGCTTCTGTTGTTAAGTTTTTAACCTCATGGGTTTCTTTTTTGCTTCTCTCGATGCTAAAACTCGTCCCGTCCCCGTCCCTAACTATCCATTGGTCTTCCGGTATGCCTTGTGACTCGTAAGGGAATTGTTCACGGCGTTGCTTAGTTGTTAATTTGGAACGGGATGAAGTGTCTCTGGCTTCTATTTCCC
>Ga0209410_1000429_pt1 | contig 19279 bp, 24 predicted proteins | sample Mar14436cmmetaG_FD_184135 | JGI IMG/M metagenome (GOLD analysis project Ga0209410, IMG submission 184135) | Marine hydrothermal vent microbial communities from Guaymas Basin, Gulf of California to study Microbial Dark Matter (Phase II) - Marker... ... | reverse complement strand
GTAGTTGGCAAGATAGATGACATAGTGGTTTTATCGTGCGAGGATAAGCTCACCGGCCAGCTTAGAGAAATGAAAGCCGTGCGTTCTAGGCTCAGCCCGCCGACGTCGGCCTTATACGTGGACAGCTCCCACATTGTAAAAGTTATAGACCTTGGTAGCGAGGCTGGGTGGGCCTACACAGTTACGGAGAAAGTTAGATGGCAGCCTTTAAGCCTCATGAAAGCGGAAAAGCAGTCCTTGACATTCTACACTTTACTGCTTGAGGGGCTTTTGAGAGCCGTTAAGGCCTTGTATGAAGCGGGTATAAGGTACGGATACGTTGACTGGCGCGTGATCTACTGGTCTCCGGTTGGCCCCGTATTGGACTGCGTCGGCATTTCAGCTTTAGTCTGCGACCAAACATATTGTGAAGGAATTTACGAGCTGCTGGCTGATTCTAAGAAGATGTTTGACGTGAGGTGGTACAAGAGAGCCTTAAACCTAGCTCGCAGAGAGGAGATAGACAAGGCTTTGAAAGTGCTTATCGACGGCTATTCCTCTGACGCTCGGCGGCGGCTAGCAGTCCTTATCACGCAGCTCGCCCAGGCGGGCAAGGCTGCTGAACCCCTACGCAAGGAGATCCTCCGCGTAGCGCTTATGAAGAGGCTGGACCTCGCCGTGGTATATGACCTTGAGAAGAGGGCTGAAGAGCTACTCGGCGCTGAGGCCGAGGAGTCTGAGTAGCTCCTCCTCCAAGACGTTTAGTGAAGCGCCGACTAAGCTTACCTTTCCCTTGTATTGCTTGAATACTGACTTTATCTCCTCCACGTTGAGGGGAGATCCTGCTAGCCTTTGCTCCAGTTCTTCAAGCGCTTCGGCTGGATATGCGAAGAAGTCGCCGCTGAACATGACCTTCTCCAGCTTGTTCTCAGATACCCAGGCTTCGATTTTAACCGTTTTTCCTCCCTTAGGCCTTATGGTTTTAGAAAGGTGCTTCAGATGCATCACCTCTTGAAAATCCATTCCCTGCTTCGGTATTTTTCCTCTAATTTCGCCGCCATTTCGCGTTCAATATCGCTGAGCTCTGCCTTGTAAAATTCTGCTCCTAAAGCCTTGGAGAAGCCAGCTATAAGCGCGTCGAGAACCTCCTTGCTGTTTACTCTTCTCTTAAGTTCACGCGAGATAGTAGTTACTCTCTCTTCGATGGATTTTACGCCTTTAGCCTTAAGCTTCTCTTTAGGCGCGCGCAGAACATTGGCCAGCATGGATAAGTCGGTGTTGTACATTAAGGTGCCGTGCTGTAGTACGCCGCTTCTCCTCCTAGCCTGGGCGCTACCTGAAATCTTCTTGCCGCCGACTGTCACGTCATTTATCGGCTCGAATCTCGCCTCCAGCCCTAGCAGATGTAGCGCCTCGACCAGGCCGCTACAAATAACGCGGTAGCTTTCCTCTACGTCGGCTGGCAATACGCCTACCCTGGAAATTACTGCGTAGGTTATCTCGCCTCCCGCGTCGTGGTAGACTGAGCCGCCTCCCGTTATTCTCCTCGTAAAAGGTATGTTGTGCTCGCTCAGGTACTCGAGGTTTACTGCTTCACTTATCTTCTGAAAGTAGCCTACTGTGACGCCGCTCGGCTTTATAACGTACAGACGCAGCGTATCCACAATCTTGCCGCGAGAAGCGAGTTCCAGCAGGGCCTCATCAACGGCCATGTTCCAGTAAACGGTGCCTTCACCGATGATAAGCCGCCATCGGCGCTTCAACTTAGACCCCTACCAAGTTTACATCGCCGCAGCTCTTATTTCCTTCTACCTGCTAAGCGTTGAAGACATGCTGGCTATTGTTCTTTCAAGTGTATTCTATTTCAACTGGTAGCTGGGCTAGGCCTTGACCGTAGCCTTTTATAATCCACGCAGCTGCTTTGGGTTCGGCGTTTGGCCTGTAAGCGACGATTATCCAGATTTCACCTGGACATTCAAGCATGCGCTGTCTATCGCTGAGCGATAGTAGGGGCTGCTCGCGTCCGTGGCTGTGAAAGAGACCTAAATACTCTCTTCCAGCGTTCTTGTGCTTGATAATCGCGTTCATCCAGTCCTTGACGTCGAACCAGAAAGCCTTCGGAGAAGACAGTATGTTTTCCAGCTCCTCTACAGCGGTTACTTTAGCAACTTCCCTGTGAATAGAGCCGAACAGCGCCCCGCAAGCTTCAATCGGATACCTCTCTTCAACTATTTTAATGATCTCCCTCCACGTTTGAGCTGCAATTTTAACCCGCCTGGGAACGCTGTAAGGCGCTATAACGGACCAACCCGCCACGTGCATCCCTAAACCCATCTAAGAATTTCGTGCAATGTTAAATCTACTCTCCTATCTCTGAAACCTTATTTAGCTGAGCGCATATTTATGGAAAGCCGCCATGAAGTGGTCGGAGCTTCCCCACGAAGCCAGGGCATACATAATTTATCACGCCCTTGTAGCTCCCGTCCTCTTCAGCTGGTATATTATCCCCTATAGCTTGCTTGAATCAGGCTATAGCGTGTTACAGGTAGGCGTAATATACACTGCCGTCTCTCTCCTATCCCTACCCTTAACGTTTATCGTTGGACGCGTATACACGTATAGGAACCTGAAAGCTGGTTTAATGATAATAGACGTACTGGGTTCGGTGAGTATTTTCCTCTTCGCCGCAGCTATTTGGATGAATAGTCCACTTTTAGTAGCCGCTTCACTACTTATAGACAAGCTTTCAGGCCCACTTTACCCGCTTTACCCGGCCTATGAGCGCGCCGTCTACCCCGAGGATAGGATGAAGGAAGCTTTGATATGGCACATGATCGTTCCTGAAGCGTCGCTGGCCGTCGTGCTACCCGTAATGGGGTACCTTTTCGGGGTTACATTCGTATCCCTAGAGTGCGTGATGTGGGGGCTCGCTGGCTTAGGAATCTACGAACTCGTTCTTGTAGCATATCTCTGGCTTGCGCTGAAGCCTGTAACATTGAGCGAGGAAAGTGAAGAAAAGGAGGATGGAGGCTTTATAGAGGACGTTAAGAGCGTTGCGTTAGCCCTTAAGGGCAAGCTCAAGCTTTACTTTCTTAGCAGCATGCTCTACCTGCTTGCCTGGAGCTTTCTCCCCTCCTTCGTGACGGTAAACTTCATAGTTGAGGAGTATGGGGGAACCCTTTTCCACGTAAGCCTATTCGAGTCGGCTATATCTCTCGCCTCGATAGCTTCTATGAAGCTTTGCGAGCATATTCCAGAGTCTAGGGCCTTTCAAGCCCTTATGGGCTCAGCCCTATCAGTTACGGCAACTACGTTGCTGATTTCCCTTAGACCTAGCTTCCCCATCCTGGTTTTGCTGGCCTTCGCGGTGAGAATGGGCGACGCGACGTGGTTTCTGTTCAACAGGAACTGGTTCTTCAAGCTAATATCAAAGGAAGAAGCTGCGCTAGTCTCCTCAGCAGTCTCAACTCTTCGCAGCGGCTTCTCTCTGCTTCTGCCAGCGCTGACCGGCCTTCTCGCAAACTTTGATCCCAAGCTGCCATATATGGTCGGCTTCATCCTGTTCCTCTCTACGATTCCCTTCTACCTGGCCGCGTGGAGAGAGCAAAAAGAAAAGGCATTGAAGAGTTAAGTTTAAGGTCTAGTGCCTCATTCTCCATAAGCGATGACTATGTCATCTAAGGAAATCGTAGCCTATGTCATGTGGAAGCTTGGATGTACACATCCATTCCGCATATCTAGGCTCCTACTTCTGGCGGAATACAGCTACAGAGAAACTTATGGAAAAGCGCTTGCAGAGGACCTAACGTATAGAGGCGCTGAATTCGGCTTCTACATTGAAGAACTGCCCAGAATAATCGAGAAATACGAGAAATCCGGATGCATAGAACGCGACGAACAGCGCAAGTGCCTAAAATTTACCTGCAACCCACCATCCCTATCAGGGGCTGAGAAAAAACTGTTAGACAAGATTATAGATGAAACAAGGAAACTTGAAGACAAGCAGTTAAACAAGCTAGTCCTCCACCACCCCCTCTACAGTGAAATAGTGAAAGAGATGCGGTGAGACCGCCTAGCTTTCATGCCACTTCGAGCGGGGCGTATAGTCTCTTGAAGACAACTCCCCCTTAAGATAAGCCTCCACTACGTCGCCGGCGGTACCGCTCGCGCCCGTAACGACTTTAACGCCTAGTTCCTCGAAGAGCATCCGGGCCCTGCCGCCCAGCCCTAAGCATATAAGCACATCCACACCCAGTTCTTTTAGCCAAGTAGGAACCTGGCCGGGCATATGTTCACTCGCATAGGGATTCTCCTTAACCTCCCAGCGAACTATTCGGCCGTCTTCGACATCAACTAGTAGGAAGTACGGCGCATGACCAAAATGCTCAAAAACTACGTCGTCCAGACCTTTTTCATCGTCTACCGGTAATGCTATTCTAAACCTACTCATCGCAACCACCACTTTAAATAATCTTTAGTTCTTTAAGTTTCTTCTTAGCTTTAGCAATCGCTTTTGCTTTGTTTCTATATTTTCTAAGCCCGTTTATCGTAGGAAGAGAAACTGCATTCGCAGTACAAAGGTTTGTGCAAGTGCTACATCTGACCATGAAGTTGTAGGGCCTTGCAACAATAGGCCTCGTTTTTTAAAGTCCTAGTCGTACATGACTCATATTACTCTACTTTAAAAATTTATCAGCAACCTACCCTCTCCTCACTCCTCGGAATCGGGTAGGTTCATCACCAAGATATGGGCGTGATAAACGCTAAAAAGATAACGGAGCTTCGCCTAAGCTGATTGTAGGGAGATGCTGATAAGAGTCTCAATCGGTAGCCTCGCAGTGCTCGGACTAGAAGACATTAAGATGCTTGCTAGGCCTACAACTCTTTACACCCTCCAGTACTCGGAGACTGGCTGCGCAGCCGCCTGCAAGTTCTGCGCGCAGTCCCGACTCAGCGAAGCGGGTAAAGATTATCTTTCACGCGTGCTCTGGCCCGCCGTGCCCTTGGACGATCTTGTTCGGGCTTTAAGGTCAAAGCCTGGAAGCTTCAAGAGGTTTTGCATACAGAATGTAATTAAAGAGGGATTCAAGGAGGAGCTACTTTACATCGCAAAAACACTTACCAGCGCTGACTCGGAAACCCCCTTGAGCGTAGCGACTACCCCTGTAGGCAGAGACTACCTCCTAGAGCTGAAGCGCGCAGGAACTGAGATGCTGGGCGTGGGACTTGACGCCGCGTCTCCCCAGATCTTCGTGGAGTCCGGCAAGCCCTACACCTGGGATGCTTACTGGAAGTTTATCGGGGATGCGATAGAAGTGTACGGTAGGGGCAAGGTTACAGTCCACCTGATTTTCGGGCTGGGGGAGACGGAGAGAGAATTCGTTGAAACCATGGCTAGGGTATACGGGCTGGGCGCTACGGTCGCACTTTTCGCTTTCACTCCCATACCCGGCACGCCCTTCGCCTCCCGCAGGTCTCCACCGATAAATCGATACAGGGTAATCCAGGCAATTAGGTACCTCCTGGATAAAGGCTACGAACTTGGCGAAATCGCAGAGTTCGAAGGGAAATCGGTAAAGCTTAGGGAGAAGGCGTTGAAGGAGCTATCGAGCGACGCCTACCTGACGAGCGGATGCCCTGGGTGCAACAGGCCTTTCTACAACGAATCCCCGCGCAAGATATACAATTTTCCCAGTAAATCCTTAATCAGCCGAGGTTAAACGTTAAACTTTAGTATTTTAAGGTTAAACTTTTAGTGGAAGAAATTTGAGGTACAGGGTTAAGGTTCACAAGAAGGGCTTAATAGTAATACCTGCCGAGGTTAGGAGGATGCTGGGGATCCAGGAGGGTTCGTACATTGAGCTTATAGTAGAGGGCGGCGAAGTAAAGCTTATAGCGCCTAAAAGTCTCTTGGATGCCTTCGGCGCTGATGGCGAAAAGGCGGTGGATGTCGCCAGGCTAATTCTCGCGGAAAGGAGGGCAGAAATTGAAGAGGAAATACGTCCTTGACGCTGGGGTGCTTGCTCTTTACTTTGCTGGAAGAAGAGACTCCAAGAAATATATTGAGGAAGCATATTCGAGCACGGCTAAGGCATACATGTGCGAAGTTAACTTGGCGGAGTTCCTCTATAACTATGCGAGGGTTTTCGGATGGGAAGCAGCGAAGATCAAGCATTCGCTCATAAGGAGCAGCCCAATCGCTATCATATCCACAGATGAAGCACTGACGCTTGCCGCTGCAAAGCTTAAGCTAAAACATTATTCAACCTTATCGCTAGCTGACTGCTATCTCATAGCATTAGCTAAGCAACTCAAAGCCACAGCAGTTACAACAGACCCGGGAATTAGAGACTCGGGAGAAATCGAAACGATTCTATTACTAGTTTAAGAAGATAGAAAGACTCAGAAAAAAGGTTAGAAAGTGACGAAACTAAAGTTTCCACTGTGCGAGAAATTCTGCTATTAGTTTAGCGGCATTCCAGGCATCATTTATGCTGCCGACCTCGGAGGGAGTGTGCATGTATCTTAGGGGTAAGCTTACGAGGCCTGCCCTGACTCCCGCCCTGACAAGCCTCACGGCGTCTATGTCTGTGCCCGTGCGGCCTCCTTCAGCCTCCAGCTGGTACTTGACTCCGCTCCTCTCCGCTGCCTCGATTAGCGCGTCTGTTACCTTGTTGTCTGGGGCGGCTCCCCTAGATATCACTGGCCCTTCTCCGAGTTTCACGGGGGCCTCTTTCTCGTCCAGCGCGGGGTGGTCTCCTGCGTGCGTCACGTCTACGGCTATGGCTACCTCGGGGTTTATTTCAAAGGCTGCGGTTCTAGCCCCTTCGAGGCCCACTTCTTCCCTAGCCGAGAAGACTAGGTATAGGTCTACGGGCAATCTCTCGCTTTTCACAGACTCGGCTATTAGGAGCAGCGTTAAGCAGCCCAGCCTATCATCCAGCGACTTAGAGGCAATCTTGTCTCCTCCCAAGACAGTGAAGTTCGGTTTAAAGCTGACGGGGTCGCCTCTCCTCACTTTCTCCTTGACCTGGTCGGCTGATAACCCGAGGTCCACGAAGAGCTTGTCCAGCTCGGGCGCCTTTTTCAGCTCATCCTCCTTCATCCTGTGTATGGGCTTCTCGCCTATGACGCCTTCTAGGGGGCCGCCTCTAGACCACACTACCACTCTTGCTCCTGGCAAGGTTCTAGGGTTTACACCCCCAACCCTGGTGAGATACAGGTAGCCTTTATCGTCCACGTATCTGACCACGAAGCCTATTTCGTCCATGTGGGCTACTACCATAACTCTGGGCCCGGCGCCTTCCTTGTGGGCTATCAGTGAGCCGAGCCTATCGGTCCACGTCTTGAAGCCGAGCTTTTCTACATGGCTTTTCAGAAGTGAGCATATTTCGTCCTCGAATCCGGATACGCCCAAAGTGCCAGTCAGTTTTTCAAGCAGACTTACCTTATCCATGCTTCCATCTCCGCCGCTTTCATTTAGAAAAGCGATATTAAATAGTTGTAGCCTAGCTTTTAAGGCCAGGCGCTCATAATTAACATTACGCTTGCGTAAACCTTGAAGGCTAAAAAGTTAAGAGACTCGGTGCATAGGATATTGCGTGAGCGGGGAAATCTTTCGTAATAGGAAGGTTAGTAAGCTTCTCGAATTGTACAAAGACATCTGGGCGATCGGGTACGCGACTAGCCTCATTCACTGGGACTTGAGCACGTATATGCCTAAGGGCGCCGCCGAGGAGAGAGGCGCCGCCCTCGCGCGGCTTAACATGCTCCGCCAGAAGCTTTTCCTATCTCCTGAGTTTAAGGAGCTGCTGAAGGAAGCGGAGAAGGAGGAGGGGCTGAATGATTACGAGAAGGGCGTTATAAGGGTTCTTAGGAGAGACTTGGATTACTTTGAAAAGCTGCCTCCCGAGCTCGTGAAGGAGGAGTCTGAAGTTACTGCGAAGGGTCAAGTAGCGTGGGAGAAGGCTAAGGAGAAAGCCGACTTCCGCTTGTTCAAGCCGCACCTGGAAAAGATTGTGGATGTAGAGAGGCGCAAAGCGGAGTATCTGCTCAAGGACAAGGAAGGCACGCTGTACGACGCTTTGCTGGACCTTTACGAGGAGGGGATGACAACCAGGGACGTTGACAGGATATTTAGGGAGATAAAGGAGCCCCTCACCAAGCTCTTCAAGAGGATACTAGACTCCGGCCTCTACCCGCAGAAGCATGAGCTCGAGGAACACAGGTACGGTGTGGATGCTATGCGGCACCTGAACCTCCTCGTCCTCGAATACTTCGGCTACGATTTTACGCGGGGCAGGCTTGACGAATCAGCTCATCCTTTCACGATGGAGATGGGGATGGACGACGTCAGAATAACGACGTGGTACCACGGGAAGGACTTTAGGCGCAGCCTAGGCGCCGTGGCTCACGAGTTCGGCCACGCGATCTACGAGCTCCAGATCGACAGGAGGCTTGCAGGCACGCCCATAGCTGGGGGAGTATCGCTTGGGGTTCATGAGAGCCAGAGCAGGTTTTGGGAGAACATGGTGTGGCGGACCAGAGACTTCGTCGAGGCCTTCTTGCCGGAGATGAGGGCGATGCTTCCCTTCCTCAGGGAGTACAACGCGGAGGAGGTTTACAGGTACTTCGCTATGGTTAGGCCTGAGCTGATAAGGGTTGAGGCCGACGAAGTACATTATCCTCTCCACATAATCCTGCGCTACGAGATTGAGCGGGACATGCTGGAGGGCAGGCTAAGCGTCGCCGAGCTGCCCGAGGTTTGGAACGAGAAAATGCAGCGCTACATTGGCGTGACGCCGCCCAACGACGCTCTGGGAGTGCTCCAGGACATCCACTGGTCGATGGGGAGCATAGGTTACTTCCCGACCTACGCTATCGGCTCTATACTCTCAGCGCAGTTTCTCCACGCCTACGAGGAGGAATGCGGTAGCATAGGTGACGCCATAAGGGGGAGGAGATTCGACGTGATAAGGAAGTGGCAGCGTGAGAAAATACATAGGTGGGGCTCCACCTACCCGCCAAGAGAGCTGGTCGAGAAGGCTAGCGGTGAAAAAATAAACCCTGAGTACTTCCTAAGATATCTAGAACGTAAATACCTTGCATAGGGTGGCTGTCCGACTTGGAGATAAAAGGGCTTTGCCTTACTTTTTTAATTTTTTCTGCTTTTCTTCCCATAGCTTGTCGAAGTTTGCAGCTACTCTACTGAGGGCTTCGCTTAATTTTTTGGTGCCTGTTATGAATGGTACCTTGCCGCTGTTGTCGCGTATTCTGAGGTAGTTAGGCCCCATTCTGAAGGCCGCTAGAACGTCCGCGTCTTTCAGGAGTTCTATTACTGCTTTGAACTTGCGGGGATCTCCATGCTTAGCCTCCACAACGTTCTTCGCTAGATTTTTTCTATGCTCGACGAAAACGTAGCTACCGTCCTCGCATATGTCGTAGATAGAGTAAAAAGCAGAGTCTCCAAAGTGATTGCTAGACAGCATTTCCTCATTATCCATTCCGAAAGCTACTCTGAGCCTCCTCATGTGTAATAGAAACAATTCAAAATATATTTAAATTATGACGGCGTCAACGCTTAAGGCTGGTAGACCTAGTACCATCCTATCGCATGAAAGACCCTAAGCAGATCTTCACCCGCGAACTTTACCGTTCTGTCGTTTACTCTTTCGGCGAGTGGCTTCTTCTCCGCCTCGTCCGCGTAGACCGGGTGAGTAAAGGTTATTTCTACAGTATAGGGTGGCTCCATTTTGAAAGGCTTGAAGTCTCCGAGCCTTTTCAGGGCTCTTTCAGCCGCCTCTATTATCATCGGCCTCGTCTTTCCCGGCGGAAGCAGAAGAGCGGAGTTCCTCGATAAGCCCTCCTTCACCTCTACCGCTTCTATATCGCCCAGAAGCGACTTCGCCTCCTCTACCGCCTTCTTGCAGCCCGTGACGAGCGCGACAGGGATATTGAAGACTCCGAGTATTAAGGCATGTATTCCTATCTCCCCGACTTTTAGCCCGTTTACGCTGACCTCGTATACCACGCGGGTGCTCATGGTGTGGTCTAGCACCGCTCTCGCTGTGCCCGCCATCGCGTGATAGCCTACGAGGAAGGCGGCGGAGAACCCTCTCTCGAGGAACGGGATTGCGCAGGGCCTCGGACCTCCCATGATGTATTTTGCGGCTGGATGCAGCTCCTCAATTACGAGGTTGAAGCCGCCTCTGGCGCCGTGCCCGTCGAGCACGTAGGCCTCGTCGGCGCCTCCCTTCAGCGCGCCCTCTACTGCGGCGTTCACGTCGCCAGTTAGGAGCCTGCACGCCTCTAGGTATTCCTGCGTGCCGGGCCTGGTCTGCTCCTCCCGCACTACGCCAGTAGCTCCCTCCAAGTCTGTTAATATGTAAACTTTCAAGAATCCTCAGGATTTTCTATGAGGCTGGAAGTTATTAACGTTCCCGTGTGCGGCTTAGCCGTTTAATTTATGTTTATTCAAAACTATTTCTATGTCTTTGGAGGCGTATGAGGGAGGCTGTTAAGCATGTGATCTTGCTTGCGGCTTCCCTAGTCTCGCTGATTTTTGGTCTAGTGAATCCAGGTATCACATATCCTTTAGTGCTAGTAGCGCTCGGACTGCTCGTCATGTCGACTCCCAAGTTTAACTACTTGTATCCTCAGTCCTACTCTTACTATGAACATATTTTCAGGAAGTATATTCTTAGAGTCCTCGCCGTAGTTTACGCCGTAACTGTATTCCTCGTGCAACAGGATTTTGCGGCCTCAGCTTTACTTATCTTCGTATCAGTGTACCCTGCGGCCAGCTTCCTAATAGGTGCTGACGCTTTGGTTACCTCCTTCCTAGCTCTGCTCGGGTTTGGCGGTATAAATTTATTGTTATCTAAGCCTCCTTCTCCGCTCTCGCCTCTTGAGGAGGCAATAGCTTATGCTTCCGTATTCGCAATGTTCGTTCTTGCCCCATGGTTTATGGCAATTTACTATACTGCCTCTAAGTACTACGAAAAGCTTTACGAGTACGGACGCGCGCCCGCACCACGGCTCCCCCTAAGCCTTGGCGTTAGCGCTGCAGGCGCCATGTTCCTGGCCAGCGCCTTCCTCGCTGGAGTGTTTGTATCAATGATTAAAGACCCTTCTTTTCATGATTCCGGCGGCTTTCGGCGGGGTGGGCGCGGCAGCTTTAACTTATGATGTTTTAAGGAAACTTCGTGGAGAAGCGTGGAGCTACACTAATTACTCTGATGATTTCGTTGAGGACGCGGCTAGGGTGCTTGTAGAAAAGCTGGGAGGGACGAATTGGAGATACGAGGTTAAAAAGGTTTAGAGGCGGAGAGGAGTTAGTGCAACTATATATTCGCCGTTTAAGGCGAAGATTACGGTTAGGGAGTGGGTTCGCAGGGGCTATTTGACTGTGAGCAGTATTAGAGTCCTGTTAAAACAGGCTCAGGCACTATTATTGAAGTTTCGCCAGGACCTCCTAAGGCGCCTAGACAACTAAAAAAGTTTATGCAAAGCTACCTTACGGCTTTAAGGCTTGATAGAGAAGCTGCTGAGTGGACTTAGCTAGAAATTATGTATGCATCCTTATTCCTAGCGCGCAGTATGCAGTAGCATTTTGTAGAATTTTAGCCTAGTAGCTGTGTGAAGAAAATATTAGCTGGGCTATTTCGTGAAGCCTTTTTGCAAACTTTTTTGCATCCTCTAAGGCCCTCGTATCGCTGCGTATTTCTCCGCTCTCGAATGCGTTGCCGGAGACTCCTCTATGCCCGACTATCATCTCATGTTTGAGCATAAAAGAGTGTATGGCTGTGAGGGCCGACTCCAGCCCGTAGCCCCTTCCGACGACTATGCCGCCTCCGACCTTGTTTCTGAGCTTTCCCCTGATGCACCAGGTTCGATCCATGAAAACTTTGACGTAGCTGCTTACGTTGTTGAAGTATACGGGGCTGGCTATCACAATAATATTCGCCGACAGGAGCTTCGGAATCAAGATTTTAGTCATATCGTCATCTATGCAGCAGCACCCCTTGTCGACGCAGTAGCGGCACTCCGTGCACGGCTTTATATCATAAGCGCTTAGCATTACTTTCTCTGTCTCCACGCCTAGGCGCTTAAGCTCGGCTAAGGCTACGTTGAGAAGGGCTTCTGTGTTTCCTCTTTTTCTAGGGCTTCCACCTATGCCTAAAGCTTTGAGCATTCTACCGCACCAAGTATTTGGTAACCACTCCGAGATATTTATGAGCAATGGCACAAAATTGCGCATAAATAATCACTTAAATAAGAGGCTAGAATCAAAAACCAAGAAATTTTAGTAATGCGAATAGTCAAACACAATTAAAACAGTCCTTTGTGCTACTCTTACCTTGAAAAAAGCGAAGTAAAGCTACATAAACCTATCAGAGACAGTCTTTACAACTAATTTTTAATGCCGCATCTTTCATCTTATTGGCTAGATTTAAGCAAAAAGTGCGCGCGCTTCGGTTATCATAAGTTATTTTTACAGAATAACTTTGGTTGACCTATTTTTCAAAAGCTTTAAGTAAAGCGAAATCATGGTTATTAATAAAAATTATAAAAATGCAGGAGAAGGATTACATGTGGGCTTACGAGGATCTTGTTGTAAAGGCAGTCGAATATGGTGGAAAGATAGGAGCCGACTACGTGGAAGCCCGTTACCACCGGCTTAAAAGATCCAGCATCGCATCTAGGAACGGCGGAGTTATAGGGGCGGAATCCAGCGTTTCGGAAGGCATAGCTGTTAGAGTGTTAGCGGGAGGGGTCCTCGGCTTCTCTTCTACGACTATTCTGAGCCGGGAAGGCGTATCCAAAGCAGTTGAAGATGCCTTCCGAAAGGCTAGGGCTATTTCTGGGCTGGTTAAGAAGCCCGTGAAATTCAGCGACGAGAATCTTGGCAGAGCAACTTACGAATGCGTGGAAGCAGTCAAGGCGTCGGAGGTCAGCGTGGAGGAGAAGATATCCTTTATGTCGGAGCTTTGGAAGAGAGTAAGCGATGCCCCCAGCGACGCCAGAGTAGCAACTTTAACGTCCTTCCTCCGGGAAAGCGAGGAAGTGAAAATCTATGCCAACAGCGATGGCGCATTCGTAAGGAGTAGGATTCCGCGCCTATCGATAAGCTACAACGTCGTAGTAACGCTTCCCTCGAAGGGCACAATTCAGCGGTTCTTTTCCCACTCTGCCGTGGGAGGCTACGAGCTCGCTGAGAAGTGGAGGATACTCGACTACTTGCCTGAAGACGTGAAAACATTTGAAAAGATACTGAAAGAAGGAAAAAAGCCGCCGACGGGCAAACCCATTGACGTGATAGTAGGAAGCGAAATAGTAGGCTTAATGGTCCATGAGAGTTGCGGACACCCCAGCGAGGCCGACCGCATACTCGGCAGGGAGGCGGCGCAAGCTGGAAAAAGCTTTATCAAGCCTAACATGATAGGCATGCGAATAGGCAGCGAACACGCCACAGTAATTGATGATCCCACGATTCCGGGCAGCAACGGCTTTTATCTTTATGACGACGAGGGAGTGCCAGCTCGAGCGCGATACCTCTACAAGGAAGGATTGATAAACGAGTTCCTGCACAATAGGTGGACTGCTGAGGTTTTCGGCACTCACAGCAATGCAGCCGCAAGATCCGCGGGCCACTGGGGCGAGCCCATTATAAGGATGGCGAATACGTACCTTAAGCCGGGAGATCACAGCTTTGAGGAACTGCTTGAAGGCGTCAAATACGGTGTATACATTAAGAGCTACATGGAGTGGAATATCGACGATGAAAGGTGGAGCCAGAGATACGGCGGGCTCGAAGCCTACCTAATAGAAAACGGTGAATTAAAGCACTTGATAAGAAATCCCGTCCTGGAATTAACCACCAAGAAGTTTTACAGTAGTATAGATGCTGCTGGCAAAGACCTCAGATTCTACGCTGGCATCTGCGGTAAGGGCGAGCCAGCCCAGGGAGTACCCGTGTGGTTCGGGGGGCCGGATGTGAGGCTGAGAAACGTTATTTTACGGGTGACTGGAGAATGAAGGAGGAGCTTCTATCTTTAGTGAACGGTGCCGTGAAGCGCGCAATTGAGTTGGGGTTCGACGAGGCGGCAGTGCTCTCAGTCTATCGAGAAAGCACTATGGTCAAGTTCGCAAACGGAGAACCCTCCATTGTTCAGAGCTGGAGCAGCAACCAAATGTCCATATACGTCTCGAAAGAAAAGCGTCTCCTGGGTACCAGCGCGCCCGCAAGCTCCCTCGAAGAAGCGTACCGAATGCTGGCAAACCTGGGCAGAATAAGCGCTAAAATGCCTCCATCCATACTTTACGCGCCTCTTCCGGAGCCTAGGAGCGTTGAGCCGTTAAGCGGCTTAGTTGATAGAAAAGCCTTGGAAGCTGTTTCCGACCCATCACGGGCTTCAGAGGTAATCGTAGAAGCCGTTCAACGACGGGATATAGAAAGCTTCGCCGGCATGTTGCAGATATCTTATAGCGTTAAAGCCCTGGCCACGAATACTGGAAGTGAGTTAGCAGAGGATTCAACGGAGGTTCAGGCTTATGTCAGAGCCTTCGCGGGTGAGGGGTCTGGGCAGTGGGCTTATGGCTCGAGAACCCTAGACCTCTCAAAGCTTGAGGAAATGGCTGAGACCGCTTCGGACCTAGCCTATAGGTCGCGCCGTCAAGAGAACATTTCACCTGGCAAGTACAACATCCTGCTCTCGCCGATGGTAGCAGGGAACTTGTTAAACTACGTGGCTTGGATGGCGACAGGCTCTTCGGTGCTGCTGGGTCAGTCCATTTTCATCAACAAGAAACCTGGAGATACTGTTGCGTCTGAAAAGCTAACGCTGATGGACGTTCCTAGACAGCCTCAGTTACCGGGCTCTACGGCTTTTGACGATGAAGGGATCCCGACCTACAATAAGCCCATAATAGAGCGCGGATACTTAAAGACATTGCTGCACAACACTAAAACGGCGGCGAAGCTGGGTGCTAAAAGTACAGGTAATGCTGGCCTAGTTTTTCCTAGAGTGTGGGCGCTGAGCGTTGAACCGGGCGAGATGAGTTTTGAGGAGCTGCTTGAGGAAACGGGAAACGGGCTCGTAGTAACGAATAACTGGTATACTAGGCTTCAAAACTACGTAGAGGGGATTTTCTCGACGATAACAAGAGATGCTGCCTTTATAGTTAAAAATGGGGAGATCGTTGGAGCCGCGAGAAAGTTCAGGATCGCGGACACCCTGCCAAATCTTCTCCGAAACATATCTTCACTCGGCAAGGAAGTATACGATATATACTGGTGGGAAGTAGAAATTCCCACCCGAACACCGTACATTCTAGCTAAAAATATAGGTACTTCAAAACATACGGCCTAAATTTTTTATTTTTTAAAAGAAGCGAGTTGGATCTTAAGAATGCAAAGATGTCTTTGTTTATTTAATGCCTAGGAATTCTAGAGCGTTGAATCCCATATACTTTTCAACTTGGTTTCTGGAGGCACCTAGCTCCTTCTCTAGTATCTCGATGTCCATCTTCCTAACTTCTTCCGAGTATCCTAAGTTGCCCGCTCTACTGTCGCTGCCGAAAAGCATGTAGTCGCCTGCCCCATAGGCCAGCAGCTTCTGAAAGGTCTCTCTCCTATAGATACGCGGAGTGCCCGGAGTTGCGTCTATGTACATCTGAACCCTGCCTCCCCGCGCCGCATGCCTGAATCTGCCCCATAGGGCTATGCATTCGTCCACCCAGGGCCAGCTCACGTGGGCCAGAGCGAATCGGAGCTTGGGATATTTTATCAGCACCTCGTAGTTCACGGGCCTGCAGTATCTAGAGGAGTCCTCGAAGCCGAACAGTATGCCGGAGTGGAAGATTATTGGGACGTCGAGCTCCTCAACCTTCTCATAAACCCTGAGCAGTTTCTTTTCATAGGGATACCAATGGTAGGGTATCATTTTCACGCCCTTCAGCTCTAGGTCAGTTATAGCCCACTCCAGTATCTCCACCGCGTCTTCCAGCCGAGGCTCCAGCCATATGAAGCCTACAATCCTGTCGGGGGTACTCCTTCTGAACTTCCGCAACGTACCTTGCCACTTCACGCTGCCTCCTAGAACTATAGACAAACGTGTCACTATACTCGTTCGTAATCTCTCCAGGATAAGGGGAGAAAAGCACGAGCCTATCAATACCGTGTCTATTCATCTCAGCGATTATCTTCTCAGGCTTCTCCCAGCCGCTGTGAACATGGCAGTCGATAACCAGCATAATAATAACATGTAGGTCGGGGCTTTAAGATTTACATGGCCGAGGAATCACCCTCTTAAGCCTTAATTCTCCTTCTAGCAAGATATTTTTCCATGTAGTTTTTCCGGCTGTAAGTTTCTATGAGCCGGGGATCTATGGGGTATTTGCCGTATTTTCTTGCGGCTTTCACCATAGCTATGAAGTTTTCGGGCTTTACGCCTGGATGGATGCTGTTGCTTGAGGAGAGAATGTAGCCGCCTCCTGGCGCGGCCTTGGCTATGGTCTCTTTCACAGCCTCCTCCACCTCTTCGGGCGTGCCCATGGGCAAAAGGCTTGTGCAGTTTATATTGCCGACTAAGCATATCTTGTCGCCATAGCGGCGCTTGACCTCGCCTATATCCATGCCCGCGTGGGGCTCGATGGGGTGCAGCCCGTCTATCCCGGCTTCAATCATCATGTCCAGTATCTTCCAGATGTTGTCATCTGTGTGCTTTATGAAGGGCAGGCCGTAGCTGTGCGCCAGCCTAATAGCCTTGGATAGGTAGGAAAGGACAAACTTCCTGAACATTGCGGGGGACATGAAGGGGCCTGCGCTGGTGGCGTAGTCATCGCCTGTGAGCAGGACGTCCGCGCCTTCCTCCGCGGCGCGCTCGAGGACACGCTATTTGTACTCGCTGGCAACCTCTGCCAGCATGATGGCGAAGTCAGGATCTCTATGATAGGTGTTTAGGTGCTTGTCTAGTCCGCCGAGCAGGTAGTGCGAGAATTCAAAGGCGTCGTGGCCTAGGAAGACTATGGCGCATCTGCCCTTAAACCTTTTAACGTAGGACTTGAGGGTCGAGCCTGTAGGGAGTGTCTGGGTCGGGAGGCTTAAGCTTCTCAACAGGCGTCTTGTTTTGTTTTTATTGGGCCCTCTATGGAGTATATGCCCGCGATGCCGACTTTGTAGAATATGCCCCACTCATCTCTAAGTATTCCCGGCGCTACTTCCCGCATTTTAACATCTTCGCCTACCGTCAAACCGTCCATGTCTAGGCGCTCAACCAGGTCTAGCAGCGCCAGCTTGTTTTTAATATTAGTTCCCGTCTATCCTCTAAGCTAATTAAAGGAGTTATGGGCGCCGAGCGTTGAAGGAGCGCGTTAGTTTGGTTCGGGCTAAGCTATTTCGAGTTTGTGGTTTCGCTTAGAATGTCTGCTGATGCCTGCTCTACGCTCTTCATTATAAGCTTTATGTGGTGCAAGTCGTTGTTCTTTAGCGCGTTTATAAAGTCGTTTATGTCTACTCTTAGTCCCCTCTCCTCCTCTAGGTATTCGAAAAGGAGCGAAAATATTGCGTGCAACACACCTTCACTGTTCGTGATGCTCATGAATGCTTCGTAGAAGCGCCTCGGCTCCTCGTAGAGAACTTTCATGTAGTCTCCGAGCTTTCTCTGTAGGTTATAGTGTAGTGCGGAGCCGGTGGGATAGCCCAGCTTATCGAGTATTTTTATGAAGTTGGGCTTATCCCCCCTCTCCGTCAACGAACAATCACCTCATTGCGCGAAACGATAAATCGACGCTTCTTTCTATCATGATCTATGCCTCTTGCCTTCAGCACTTGTATGTAGGTTTCCAGCTCGTCGCCGCGTTCAACCTCTAAGAGCAAAACTATATCAAAAAGCGTTGAGATACTTGAGATTTCTTCGCCTACACCTGTGAATAAAGCAGTTATCTTGTTAAGTTTAAGCAATGATATTATGCTTCTAATAAGCTGCGTGAAGCCCTCCTCTCCAACTGCCTTTTCGAGAGCACCCAAACCGTCCATTACTATTAGCTTATATTTCTTCTTAATTTGGCTCTCCACTATGGCATAGAAGGTGCCTGGCGAAAAGGCCCAAGGATTTATAGACAATATATCTATCCTTTTGAGCTCGTCGTCACCTGCTCCCAGATTTTTCACCATATAACGGACTTGCTCTACGGGTTCTTCAAACGAGATATAAAGAACATCCAATTCACTTCTCGCCATATGAGCAGAAAATACTCCGGCAAAAACGCTTTTACCGGAACCTGTGGGGCCAATTAGCTGCACCATCGCCCCCTCTGGCACGCCGCCGCCCAGCATCTCATCCAGTCCCTTCACGCCTGTCTTCAGCCTGCGTTCAGGGTTAAATACGCCCTTTAGGCCAGTGTAGTATGGCAGGTAGATTTGTATGCCGCCCTCGTTTATCACAAACTCAAAGTCGCTAACCGGTATGTTTGTCCATCTTATTTTGCGTATTTCGAGCATTCTCCGAGAGAGGTGCTTGTATCTTTCGAGGCTTAGGACGAAGACTGCGTCTGCTACGAATTCTTCGAAGCCACTTCCGATGATCTTTTGCCCATAAGGTAGTTCAGCGATAAAGATTGAGGTTGTTGCTTGGGGTCTCAGACCCAGGTTTACTAGGTTTGTGATGAAGGCCCGAGCTTCTTCCTTTGTTTTACCGTAGGGTATGGCTGTTGTTGAATCTAAGACAAATCTCTGAACGTTTCTTTCTGTTACCTCTCTTAGTATAGTATCTGTCACAAGTTTCAGGCTTGTTCGGGACGGAGGGAACCACAAGTACTTGAATAGGCCCTTCTCCGAATACATTTTGAAATTCATGCCTAGGCACGAGAAATGTCTGCCGAACTCTGCTTCATCCTCGAGGAAACTTACGTAGAGACAGGATTCGCCCCGCCTTAATCCTTCATAAATGAACTGGGCGGCGAAGGTTGTCTTGCCTGAGCCGGGATTACCGGCAACCAAAATCATTGATCCTTTAAGGAATCCTCCCCCAATGACCTCATCAAGGTTTTTTATGCCCGTAGGTATAACTTTCATGTTGTTTTAAGCACCTAATAATTCCTTATATTTCAATATATTTTCATAGGTTTAATATATTTTTAACGCTCTTGGCTTTAAGCTACATGTTTTTTAGCCTCAAGTTCATATTTCGCATATGGAGTCCGTGAAGCTTAAGCTCACCTTGACGGACGAGCAGGTAATAGAGATGCTAAGCCATGTAACTTAGAGCCAAGAGCGAAAATCAATATCTATTAATCCTCT
>Ga0209410_1000427_pt1 | contig 19328 bp, 25 predicted proteins | sample Mar14436cmmetaG_FD_184135 | JGI IMG/M metagenome (GOLD analysis project Ga0209410, IMG submission 184135) | Marine hydrothermal vent microbial communities from Guaymas Basin, Gulf of California to study Microbial Dark Matter (Phase II) - Marker... ... | reverse complement strand
TCCTTCTCTTCTTGTGCTAAAAAAATAGTATCTTGTTCTGCATCATAAAGAAAAATAAAAAAAGAATTATTCTTTTTAAATCTCACTAAAAAGCATTTTTTATCTTTAAAAGAGTTTTTTAAATCAATCATTTTTAAATTATTTATCAAAAATGCAAATAGGTCAAATTTATGATATAAAATTATTATGTTTAAATGCATTTTTTTATTCATTGCTTTTTTTATCCCAAATTCTTTATTTGCTGCTGGGGCTTATCCTTATTATGTACCAAATAAAACTGTAATAGGTGTTATTCGTAAGCATGAGATAAAAAAGGAAGAAACCATGCTTGATATAGCCAGAAGATATGGACTTGGTTATCAAGAACTAATGTTACTTTATCCTAATATGGATCCTTGGTTACCTCCTGCAGGAAAGACAATTGAAATTCCTACACAATGGGTTTTGCCTCATTTTAAAGGAAAAGGTCTTGTTATAAATGTAGCTGAATTAAGGCTTTTTCTCTTTTTATCTGATATAGGTCTTGTTAAAACTTATCCCATAGGCATAGGAGTTCAAGAATTTCCCACTCCTTTTGGAGACTTTAAAGTAATTGAGAAAGAGAAAAATCCTATATGGCAGATACCTCCTTCTTTACGCAAAGAATATGGAGGTAGATTTCAAATATTACCTGGGCCTGAAAATCCTCTTGGAAAATTTTGGATAGGGCTTTCAGCAGATGGCTATGGTATTCATGGAACTAATTCACCTTGGGGTATAGGTAGATTAGTCAGTCATGGTTGTATCCGCTTATATCCAGAAGATATAAAAGAACTTTTCCCCTTTGTGAAAATAGGGATGCCTGTAAAAATTATATATGAACCAGTAAAATTTGGTTTTTTAAATAAAAAAATTTATGTAGAGGTACATCCAGATATTTATCATAAAATAGATGATCTCTTTTCTTATGGAATAAAAAAGGCAAAAACTCTTAATCTTTTATCAAGGATAAATTTAAATATATTTTTTAAAGCCTTAAAAGAAAAAAAGGGTATTCCTATTAACGTAACTTATAAAACTAACTAAACATATTATTTCCTTAATCCTTTTTCAAAACATCTTTCGCATTTTTCAGCCATTCTTTCAGCTTTTTCTGCAGCTACCTCAGCTTTATCTGCTGCAGTTTGGGCTTTAATTGCGCAAGATTGAGCCTTATTAGCTGCATCTTCTGCTTTGGCTGCTGCTTCTTCTGCTCTTTTAGCCGCTTCTTCTGCTTTCATAGCTGCTTCTTGAGCTGCTTTCATTGCTGTTTCAGCAGCAGCCCTATGCTCTCTCATCTCTTTTACACTAGCACAACCAATAATTAAGAAAATAAATAGTAAAAAAGAAACTAACACAATACCTAACCTTTGCCATTCTGAAAACCTCATCTATTAACCTCCTTATAAAAATTTAAAGTGGCTCAATTATAAAGCTTTGTTTAAAAAAAATCAAGAAAAAATTAAAGATACCAGTGTTTTTAAATCTGGCACTTCTATGTCTGGATATCCAAAAACAGAAGGTGTAGCACCAAAGCCTCTTCTTTTTATTAAAATAGTAGTTAAACCTAATTTTTTAGCAGGATTGATATCATGATAAATACTTTGAGCAATATGTAATATTTTCTCCTTTGGAACATTTATCTCTTTAATAGCATATTTAAAATTCTCTAATGATGGTTTATATGCTTTTATATCTTCAGAAGTAATTATCCAATCAAATTCTACTTTAAGCTGTTTTTGAGTAAAAGCAAATAAATCTCTATCTATATTAGAAATAATAGCCAACTTATATTTTTCTTTCAGCTTTTTTAAAGCAGAAACTGTATCAGGAAAAGGTGGCCAATGTTTTAAAGAATTAACTAAACAATTTAATTCTTCCTTAGAAAGTGAAAATTTAAATTTTTCTCCAAATTTTTTCAATACTTTTTTAAGAACTTCTTTGTATTTGATATATGGACCTTTTTCTATTTCTGATTCAAATTCAGCATAATTTTTAAGAATTTCATTATCATTTATATTTATCCCATATTTTAAAAAAATAGGTCTTAATGCATTTAAAATGCCTGTTTCCCAATCTATCAAAGTACCATAACAATCAAATGTTAAAACTTGAAATTTATTGAAATTTAACATTTTTGAATAATTAGTTTAATTTTTTCTCCTTCCTCTATTTCTACTTTACAACCCTCATGCTCTGCCAATCTTTTAACATTTTCCTTTGAGGGTGGATAATCTACGATTACTTCCAATATATCACCTTTTTTCATCTTATCAAGCATAGCCTTTGTCTTTACTACTGGTATAGGGCAAACTTCTCCACATACATCAAGTATATGTCTTTCTCCCATTTTTCCTCCTATTTTAATATAGCTTTAATTAATGGTACCAAAAATTTATGAAATATAACTGCACCTGAAATAAAGCCAATAATATAGCTAAGTGCACTATAACTACCTTCTGCTGCCATAACATGTTGTCTAAAAGGGCAACCTCCCGCTAAAACAGAGAAAAAGCCAACCATTATGCCACCAATAAAGGCTAAGATTAAATGATAAAATAATTTTGGTGACCAACTGATGGGATCTCCAGGTACAGGCAGGATAGGGTTTGGTGTAGCTTCAATGCCAATGACTTTCCATTTTTTGATAAATATACTTGTTCCATTTATAAACCAGGGAAATGTCTTTAATGTGATAAAAGGAATAATATAATGAAATAGAAAAAAGCCTAAAAATGCTCCAAAGAAAAAGCTAAAAAGCCCTTTAATTAAATAAGTATCTTTTACTAAGAAATAATCTCGCATCCCACCGATAAAACAAAGCCTTGCCCTTTGACCTAAATATCCTAATAAAAACCCCAAAAACAAACTATAAATAATAGGCATTTTTCCTAACCAAAAGCTTAATAAGCTTACAACCCAATATTACGCCAACAAAGATTGAAATGAGCCCAAATATAGCTGTAATATCTAAATAAGCTGCTTTTAAAGTTGTACGAATAGGACAACCACCCATCATCAATGCACCAATACAAACAAGCATGCCCCAAAAAAATTCTGTTTTAGGTCTTTGCCACCAAATACGCATAGTTTTTAATTGAAATTCTTTATTAATCTTTGCTGCTAAAAATGCACCTATTATAACACCAACAATGGTTAATAGAGGGAATTTGGCTGAAATCGGTGCACCAATAAATTTTCCGTAAAAATTAGGAAAGATTTTAAAAATAATCCAATTAGTTAAATCTCTTACATGACACGCAATACAAATACCATAGGCAGGTGGTGGGGAGATTTTAAATAATGCTTGACCAATAGCTGCCCCAAACCCAATTAAAAAACCTACTTTTGCTGCTGTCCATTTCATATTATGCCTCCTCTATTGCCTTAGGAATAAACTTAACAATCTCAGAAACAGATGTTGCTGGTGTAGGATGAGCTAATTTTCCTGCAATACGATTTATTTTAGCTGCTAAAACACTTGCCTTTTCAAAGGGAAAGTCTGCTTCAATAAGACTACTCAATATACCAACCAATGTATCTCCAGTACCTCCAATTGCTTCCATTGCTTCTATTGATGGTTCAGAAACTGAAGCAATAATATTTCCATCCTTTACAATTAAATCTTTTTCCCCTTTTACAAGAGAAAAGCAAGGTAAATTTTTTTCTAAATATGCTTGCTTTATCAAACTTTCCATTTCCTCTGTATCTATTTCAAATAGTACTTTTTTAACATAAGCAGGATGAGTAGCATCTTTATCTGCTAAAAAAGCTAATTCACCTGCATCTGGAGTAAATATATCTAAATTTCTTGCTAAACCTGCTGCTTTTGCTGCATACATCATACCTGCGTCGGCAATAATGAATTTGGCATTTTTCCTTAATTTTGGGAAAATTTTTTTAAATTCATCCACATAAGGCATCATATAATGTCCACAAATAACTGTTTCTCTTGTTAAATTACAATCTTTCAAATAGGAAAAAAGTCTTTTTGTTCCTTTTCCATCACCTTTATCTCCTGAAAGGATAACATGAGGCAAAGGTTTGCCTAAAGTGGACAGCACATGAATGGCAGCGGCTAAAAGAGCAGTAGTGCCAATTGTAACTGGTAGAGTTAAATTATTAATTTTTATCTTTTTTTCTTTTAATTCTGCTTTCCCATCAATTATTTCTATCTCAAATGGCACAGTGCCTATTACTAACATTTTATTATCTTTAAAGCCTTTTCTAATGCTTTTTTCAACATATAAGCACAGAGAGAATAGCCATTTTCCATAATTTTATTAGCCTCTTTTAAATGTTTTCCAATTAAATTTTTTGATAAAAATGGGATATCTGGACAGCCACCACCAGATATATTGACAATTATTCCAGTCTTTGGCTCAATTGTCAGTTTCATATTGGCTGCTCTAATTAAAATATAGTTATCTATTTCTTTTGTTTTTGTTATTTCTAATGGTCTTTCACTTGTACTTAAAGACACAATTTCATAAATAATCTGAATCTTTTTTAATATACGTTCAATCCCCATCTGTTCAACTAAATCAAACTCTACAGCTAAATCACATCCTTTACGTAAATAAATAGGTGGTGCTACACCACGCACTGAAAAACCATGTTCTTTTAAAATTTCTTCAACAGCCATGGCATTGGCTACATTTTCTACCAAAATAAGCCCTTTTTCTCTTAAATCCTTTTTTTTAAAAAATCTTTCTTTAATTTGCTTTAACATTACCAATTAAATCTTATTCTGTGCTAACCAGAAAATTTTATATCTTTTTTAGGAAAAATGCTATAATTATAAAAAGTCCCAAAATCCGCGATTGATTTTTGTTAAAGAAGACATTTGGGAGAAAAAGATGAATTATGTATGAAACTTTGGGCAAAATATTTTTTAAAATCGCTAGGACATTGTATGGCAAACAAGGACTTAGGGAAATAGTAATAATTGACATTTGAATTAGGAAATGGCATAAACTGCAAAGTTATTTTGTTTTTAAATAATTTAAATGTCTGTTTTAGTAGAAATAGATTTAAAAGCCATTGCAGCTAATCTAGCAGAGATAAAAAAATTTGTCGGGAATAAAATTAAAATAATGCCTGTAGTTAAAGCAGATGCTTATGGACATGGACTTATACCAGTAGCACAGACATTAGTAAAAAATGGGGTGGAATTTTTAGCTGTAAGTTATGTAACAGAAGGGATAAAGTTGAGAGAAGCAGGAATTAATATACCTATTGTTATTTTGCTTGGAGTACTTCCAGAAGAAATTGAGGCTGTTTTTGAATATCAGTTTATACCTGTCATTTATCATTTAGAAATAGCCTCCCTTTTATCAAAAAGAGCAATAAAATACAAAACTGTTTTATCAGTATTTTTAAAGATAGATACAGGTATGGGAAGATTGGGTGTATTTTATAAAGAGGCAATCTCTTTTTTAAAATCTATTTTGACTATGCCTGGCTTAAAAATTTTAGGTATTACATCACATTTAGCAGTAGCAGAGTCTAATGAAAGATTTACTAAAAAGCAATTGAGTCGTTTTAAAGAAGTATTAAAAGCTGCTAAAGAGATGGGATTTCAATTGCCTTATAATCATATTGCAAATAGTGCAGGCATCCTTAATTATAATGAAAGTTTTTTTCAAGTTGTAAGACCTGGCTTAAGCATCTATGGCATTTATCCTGTTTCTTCTCTTAGGAAAAAAATAAAATTAAAACCAGCAATGAGTGTTAAAACAAAAATTATTTACTTAAAATGGCTTCCTCCTAATGTAGGAATAAGTTATGGTCATACATTCATAACATCAAGAAAAACAAAAGTGGCTGTTTTACCTATTGGTTATGATCAAGGACTTTTTAGACAACTTTCTAATAAAGGAGAGGTTCTTATTCAGGGCAAAAGGGCACCCATTATTGGTACTGTTTGTATGCACTTAACTATGGTAGATGTTACACATATTGAGCATCTTAATTTAGGGGAGGAGGTAGTAATCCTTGGAAAACAAGGAAAAGAAGAGATTACAGCTGAGGAGATAGCAAAAAAGGCAGGTACTATAAGCTATGATGTGCTTTGCCGTTTTGGTAAAAATAATTTAAGGGTATATAAATGTTAAATTCATCTTTTAAAAAATATACTTATGGCCAAGATAAAGCTTGTTCCCCAACTGAGACAATAAAAAAGGCATTAAACCGATTATATCAAGATAAAAAACCTATATTAAAAGAAATTTTGCGAATAGATACATTAGATAAAATTGGTATTCCCGTTTATACTTGTAAGCTTAATTTGGAAGTTATTAAAGCTCTTGGGTTTGAAGAGACATTTGGTAAAGGTATCACACCTGAGCAAGCCCAAGCTAGTGCCCTTATGGAATTAGTAGAAAGATATAGTGGTTTTTCTTTTTTAAAAAAGAATTTTTTAATAGATTCCTTTATTAAAATAAAGGAAAAAGCTATACCAATTGAGAATTTACTTTTACCTTTGCCTTTTCTTTTTAGGCAAAATATATTTGTTGAAAAATTAAGAAATGTTTCTTTATGTTGGATTGAAGCATATAATCTTATTAAAAACAAAAAATTTTTATTTCCCTTACCTTGGTTTTATCGCATTTATGGTACTACTGGTTGGGCAGCAGGTAATAGTTTAGAAGAGGCTATTCTTCAAGCCATTTGTGAAATTGTTGAAAGACATTGTGTTTCAATTGTAATGGAAGAAAGACTCGAAGTGCCTACTATAAAGATTGATTCAATAAATTCTTCATTAATTCAAGAATTACTTAAAAAAATTTCTGATGCAGGTATTGAATTATTTATAAAGGATTTTTCATTAGGTTTAGGTATTCCTACAATAGCAGTTATTGCTCATGATCCCTCTCCGCCAACACCAACTCTAAAGGTATATGCTGCTGCTGGGACTCATCTAAATTCAAATTTTGCTCTTATTCGAGCTTTAATAGAATTTACTCAACACCGAGCACAAATCATTTATCGTGAATTAATACAAAAGCGTCCTGGTGGCCCAACCTATTGCTTTTTAAGGTTTAAAGATTTAAAAGATGCAAATTTCCTTATAAAGGGAGATAAAATTCCCTTTAGTAATCTTCCTTCTTTTTCTCATCCTGATTTTAAAGTAGAGATAGAGTATATTTTAAATTTAATCTCTCAAAGAGGATTTGAAGTATTTGTAATAGAAACTACTCATCCTTCTATACAATTGCCTTCTGTTATTGTCACTATACCTGGTGTTCGACTTAATCGGCCAAGTACAAAACTTCATCCTTATTTATTATTAGCTCGCCAATTTATGGATTTAAAAGACTATAAAAAAGCATTAAGTTATATAGAAGAAACTTTTGAAGATGAGCCTTCTTATCGTAAGCTGCCACAGATTCTTTGTCAGGCAGCTGTATGTGCAAAAAAGGCAAATAATTATCAAAAAGCATTAAAATATTATGAAGAAGCAGTAGAGATTGCCCCTTATCTCCTTCAATCTGAAAAATTTGTATTTGATTTTGCTGAAACACATGCCAAAATCTTTAAATCATCTCAAACAGATTCTTAAACACATAAATGGACATGGTTATAAAGCATATAAAGAATTGGAAGGAACTTATCAATTTTCATGGTTCCAATTAGCCATTGATCATGTACAAGGAGATCCATTTGCTTCACCTTCTCGCTTTACTTTAATTATCCCTATAGAAAAGACAAAAATTCCTAAATATTTATGGTCAAATAAAAGAAGAATTATTGCTTTAACTGACTTTCTTACCCGTTTTTTTAAAGAGATTTCTTATCCCTTTTCTAAAGTTTGTGGTACTGGCCATAGTGGGAAAATAGGGATTCAATCAACTGGCCAAGCTATTCTTGAAAGAAACAGTATTGTTATAAAACCACCAAATTTAGAAGTACGTTTTACAATAGGACTTCCTGCTAGCGGTCGTACCATTTTAGGAGAAAAAGCAGAAAAGATAATATGTGAGTATATTCCTCAGATTGCTGAAAAAACTTTTTTATATCAAAACTTACCAAAAAAAGCATTAGAAGAGCATGTTTTTGTTTATGAAGATCAAGAAATCTTGCGAGAAAAGTTAAAAGAATTAAATTTAGTAGCCTTTATACCTGATGGGGCTATTCTTCCTAGAAAGAGCGGGATAGAAGATACACCCCTTCCAGACGCCATTCCTTTTATTTCTCCGAAAGAGGCAAAAATTTCCATAAAATTGCCTTATAAGGGGAAGGTTACAGGAATGGGTATACCTAAAGGTGTGACTTTGATAGTAGGCGGTGGTTTTCATGGAAAATCTACATTACTTAAGGCAATTCAAGAAGGTATTTATAATCATATTCCAGGAGATGGACGTGAGTATGTAGTTAGTTTGTCTGATACAGTAAAGATAAGGGCAGAAGAGGGGCGTAGGATTGAAAAAGTAGATATTTCTCCTTTTATAAATAATCTTCCTTTTGAAAAGGATACAAAGGCATTTTCTACAGATAATGCAAGTGGTAGCACGTCACAGGCAGCTAATATTATGGAGGCTATTGAGATAGGTACACGTCTAATCTTATTAGATGAAGATACATCTGCTACTAATTTTATGATTAGGGATAAACGTATGCAGACCTTAATAAGTAAAGAAAAAGAACCAATTACTCCTTTTTTAGATCGTGTGAGAGAACTTTATGTTAATTATGATATATCTACTATTCTAGTTATGGGTGGATGTGGTGATTATTTAGATGTTGCTGATTATGTAATTATGATGCTAAATTATCAACCTCATATTGTTACTAAAAAAGCTAAGGAAATTGCTAAAAAATATGATATAGGTAGAGAATACGAAGTTTATTTTCCTTTTCATTTGCCCACGCCTAGAAAGCCTTTAAAAGGAATAAATCCAAAAAGAGGAGAAAGAATAAAAATAGCGGCAAAAGGTGTTAAGAATCTTGTTTTTGGAAGACAAAATATAGATCTAAGCGCCAATGAACATCTGAAAGAGTCTAATCAAGTGTTAGCTATTGGTTATATTCTTAATTATTATGCCAATCATTATCTTTCAAAACTTTCTATAAAAGATGCTTTGGAAAAAATAGAAAAAGAAATAGATAATTATGGTTTAGATATATTATTGCCTTATCGTGCAGGTAATCTCTCTCGTCCTAGAAAACAAGAGGTAGCCTTTGCTTTAAATCGTCTTCGTTCTTTAAAAATATTATCTTGATAAAAATTTTGAGCCTTTTATAATAAAACGCCAAGGCCAATCTTTTGCCTCTTCTGCATAAGGAATATTTATCCTTGGTGTAGCAATTATGTCTTCTTCTTTAATATTTTCTCCAAAAGCAATATAAATTTCATTCCCTTCGATCATGTCCTTTCCATTCATAGCTTTTGTTATCTTTAATGCCTTACACAATTTTCCTGGCCCATTTAAAAGCCTTGTTATATCATAATTTGTTTTATTTAAATTTTTTAAAATTATATCAATACCATAAATAGGTTCTAATGCCCTTATTAATACAGCCCCTGCTTCTCCATCTTTATGTGCTACAATATTTAAACAATAAGTATTAATATAAACAGAATAAACATAAGCATAACCTACTTCGCCAAATAGAATTGCTGTCCTTTTTGTATATCCAAACCTTCCTACATGACACCCCTTATCTTCTTTACCTCCATAAGCCTCTGTTTCTACAATTTTTCCAACAATTTTTTGATGATTAATCTTTCTTATTAAGTATTTTCCCAATAACTCTGGAGCTACCTCTTTTGGATGTCTTTTAAAAAATGCTCTATTGAGTCTTTTTTCCTTATTTGGCAACATTTGACCTTTATTTTTCAAAGAACATACGGAGGGCAAGCAAAATAAGGATAATCGCAAATATCTTTTTAAATACAGCAGTAGGTACATATTCTAATAATCTTGCTCCTATTTGAGCTCCTATAATCCCACCAATTCCTAATAATATGCCCAGTTTATAATCCACATTTTGAAGCTTGCTATGAGCAAATATGGCTGAAAGTGAAATGATAACAATCGCCATAAAAGAAGTGCCAACAGCCCTTTGGGCATCATAGCCAAGAAATAGCAGTAAAGGCACCATTAAAAAACCACCTCCAAGACCGCTAAAACTGGCTAGGAAGCCTATAATTAAGCCCAGAAAAATAAACAATGCACTTCTATTCAGCACTGCTAATTACTAATTTTGACCATTTTTCAGCTAGTTCATCACGGCGTGGCTTGTAGACAGTTTCATAAAAGTAGCGCTGTGACTTCAATATACCTGGATCATAAGATTTACAGATATTTATCGCTTCTTTAAAACATTCATCAAAATATTTCCCAAATCTTGATTCTACCTGTTTATAAAAATCATCCTCTGTTTGTACCTGATTTCCAATAACAAACATGGGTCTTTCATCAATCTTTACACAATATGCCATCTCATCTCCCAGGTGAAATAAACCAAATGTTTTTCTTATTGTTTCAAGTTTTTCAGTTGCAATAGGTTTGCCTTTTATAGTTATTTCTTTTATCAATTGTGGTTTTGCCCTTACAAATCCACGTTTTGCTGCTGCATAAAATATTGCCCGATTCAATCCCCATGATTTGGCAGAAGGTATTTCTAATCCCAATACATAGGCTCTAGCAGCTTGAAGGATTGCCATCACTTGGAATCGACCAATAATTTTAGACCTTCTTATAGCCATAATTTTGCTTTTTCTATTGCTTCTTTTGGCGTTTTAACATAATGAATCTTTTCAAAACCTGGCCAAGTATTGAGTCCAATAATAGGTTTATCCATTTTTAAGGCAAAAGCAATTTCAGAAAGGGTGCCATAACCACCAGAAATAGCGATTAATACTTTGGCTGTGCGCACAATGATGATATTTCTAGCTTCTCCTAAGCCTGTAACAATTGGTATGTCTATATAAGGATTGGCATCAAGAGGATTAGAACTGGGCAAAACACCAATAGTTAATCCACCTGCCTCCTTTGCCCCTTTTGCTGCTGCCTCCATTACTCCACCTAAGCCGCCACATATCAAAGCGCAACCACAAATAGCAATTTCTTTACCTACTTCTTTAGCTAATTCATAAGTAGCTTTATCACACTCTCCTGCCCCAATAACACCTATGATTTTCATCCTAACAATCTATTTAATGCTTCAAAATATTTTTCTCTAGTTTTATCAATTATCTCTTGGGGTAAAGGAGGAGGTGGTGGTTTTTTATTCCAATTAATGCTTTCTAAATAATCTCTTAAATATTGTTTATCAAAACTTATTTGAGAGCGACCGGGTTCATAATATTTTTCTGGCCAAAAGCGAGAGGAATCAGGTGTTAATAATTCATCTATTAAAATGAGTTTGTCATCTTTATCAAAACCAAATTCAAATTTTGTATCAGCAATAATGATACCTTTCTTTAAAGCAATTTCTGCTGCTTCTTTATAGATTGCTAAACTATATTCTCTTATTTTTTCAGCTAATTTTCTATCACCAAGTATATTTACCATCTCTTCAAAAGTAATATTTATATCATGTCCTTTTTTTGCCTTTGTTGATGGGGTAAAAATAGGTTCTGGCAACCTTTCTGCTTCTTTCATTCCATCTGGCAATTTAATACCACAAATAGAACCACTTTTTTTATATTCTTTCCAAGCAGAACCAGCAAGGTAACCTCTAACAATACACTCTACTGGCAATGGTTTTGCCTTTTTAACAAGCATGCTCCTTCCTTCAAGAATCTCTTTATATTTTTGACAAATGGAGGGAAATTCACTTACTTCAGAAGCAATTAAATGATGAGGTAAAAAATCAAACTTTTTAAACCAATAAAGAGAAATCTGGGTCAAGACATAACCCTTATTAGGTATGGGTTCTCTCATTACTACATCAAAGGCAGAAATTCTATCTGTAGCTATAATTAATAAATATTTATCTAAATCATAAATATCTCTTACTTTACCCTGATGTTTTTCCCCTATATCCAAATTTGTCTCATAAACAATCATTTTAAATAACTCAATCCTTCCTTAAATTTTATTGGTTTTAATGGAAAAATTTCATAAAATTTATTATCTTTTGCTACATTTCCAGCTAAAAGCATAGTAAGCATCTCTTCTGTTAAGGGATAAAGAGATAAATTTTGTAATTTTTTTGTAAAAAAATTCACCATTTCTAAAGGCACATATACTTTTTTAATTTTTTTATTTAAAACACTGGCTATTGTATCTACTATCTCTTTATAACTTAATACTTGAGCCCCTCCTACTTCAAAGACCTGATTTTCACTGGCAGGGAGATATAAAGATAAGGCAAAGGCTAAAGCAACAGTTTTAACAGGAACAGGCTGCATCTTATAGAGCCCATCACCAATAATGGGTAAGATAGGAGAAATTTTTATTATTTTTGAAAGCATACTGACAAAATGATCATAAGGGCCATAAATTACTGAAGGTCTAAATATTGTATAAACAAGCCCACTTTCTTTCACTAAATTCTCTGCCCTAAATTTGGTCTTATGATATTGGCTAATTGCCTCTGGCCCTGTTCCTAAAGCACTCATATGGATAAACCGTTTAATACCTGCTTTTTTTGCTGCTTCTAAAGCAAAATGAGTAGCCTCTACATGAAGTTTTTCAAAGGTAATTCCTTTTTTTGGAAACTCACGGATGATTCCAATTAGATGGATTATAGCCTTGCAGCCTTCCATCCTTTCTGCCAAATCAGGAGAAAAAATATCTCCTTTAGCAATTTCTACTTTATGACGAAGCTTTTTTTCTGAGCCAGGTCTAACAAGGCATCTTACCCTTTCCCCTAAGGCCAAAAGCGCACCTATAATGTGATTTCCAACAAATCCTGTACCACCTGTAACAAAGATCATTTAATTACCCAATCCTTTAATTCATTACTAGTTTTATTTAACCTCTTACAACCATTTTCCTCAATTACTACCATGTCCTCTATGCGGACGCCACCCCATTCACTAAAATAAAGTCCTGGCTCTATTGTAACTACCATGTTTCTTTTTAATGTTAAAGCAGGCTTTCTTGGAGAAAGAGCTGGCCTTTCATGAACCAAAATTCCTACTCCATGGCCTAACGAATGTTTAAATGCTTCTTCTAGCCCCTTTTCTTTAAAAAAATCTCTTGCTAATGCATCAGCTTCATCTGTCTTTAAGCCTGCTTTTATCCCATTTAATGCCCGTTTTTGTGCTTCAAATACAGTTTCATATATTTTTTTAAACCTTTCATCTGGCTCACTTAAATAAAATGTGCGTGTCATATCTGCACAATATCCTTCCCATCTTAACCCAAAATCAATAATTATAGGCTCATTTTCTCTTATTTTTCTTTCTGTAGGAACAGCATGAGGGATAGCACTATTTTCTCCACTAGCTACAATAGGAGGGAAAGAAAGCTCTGCTTTATATTTTAAACGAATCTTTTCTTCAATCCACCAGGCAACTTCCTTTTCTATAAGACCTGGTTTTAAGAAATCTTTTAAATTTAAAAATATCTCTTCTGTCATAGAAAGTGCCTTTTTTATAGCATCAATTTCTTCTTTTTCCTTTATCTGACGTAAGCTTTCTATCAGATTTTCTGTTGGTACTATTTCATTTTGATAAATTTCTTTTAATCTTTGATAAAATTTATAATTTAAATGATTTGCCTCAAAACCTAAAGGAGGAGGCATTTCCTTTAATACTTTTTCAATTTCTTCAAAGAGATTTAAATGATAAACACAGATTTCCCATCCCTTTGCCTCTTTTATGGCTAAATCAGCATAACGTGGATCAGTAAATAAAAATGATTTTTCTTGAGAAATAAGTAATACACCAGCTGTTTCTCCTACTTGCGGATCTTCCACTTTAAATCCACTTAAATAGCGACGATTAGCTGGATGTGAGACAAAAAAACTACCAATGTTTTTTTCTTTCATCAAATCTCTCAATCTTTTAAGCCTCTTTATAAAAACTTCTACATCCATATTGCTTATCTGGTAATGCATAAATTAAAGTATGTCAATGTTTTTAATTCTTTATTAAGACTTGCTTTTTTCTTTAATTTTCTTTATTCTTGACACATGAATGTCATAGATTTGATAGTTTTGTCTCTTATGGGTATCTTTTTGATTTTAGATGGTTTGAGAGGATTTGTTAAAAGCATTGGTTTTCTTGTTAGTTTTATATTAGGTTTTTGGTTTGCAGGACATTATGCATATATTGGAGTAAATTATTTAAAATCATGGCTCCCTTCAATCTTGGCTTATATAATAAGTTTTGTCTTTATCTTAATTTTGGTTTTTATTATATGTCATTTTCTTACCTTTATTTTAAAAACCCTTTTAAGAGAAAGAATAATAAGATTTTTTGATCATATTTTAGGTATCTTTTTTGGAGCAATAAAAGGATTTTTTTTGGCTACTATTTTATTTACATTTTTAAATCTTTTTTACCCTTTACCTCCTGAATGGAAAGAGAAATCTTTTACTTATCCTTATCTTTATAAATTAAATAGATTTATGGTGAGACAAATACCACAAAGGATGCAACTTACTAATCCAAAAAAGGTAAAACATGGCAAATTTATCTAGATTAGAAGACATTGTGGCAAGTTTAAGAGGAGAAAATGGTTGCCCATGGGATAAAAAACAAACTCCATTTACTTTAAAACAATATCTTTTAGAAGAAGTTTATGAGCTTATTGAGGCAATAGAGGAAGAAAATATTGAGGCTATAAAAGAAGAATTAGGCGATGTGTTATTCATTTTAGTTTTTATTGCTCATATATATAAAGAAAAAAATATTTTTAATTTGGAAGAGATTGTTCAATATGTAGCAGAGAAGATGATTCGTCGCCACCCTCATGTTTTTGGTCAAGTGAAAGCAAAGGATATTGAGACCATTCGTACTCGTTGGGAGGAAATAAAAAATAAGGAAAAAAAGAAAAAATCTATTTTAAATGGTATTCCTAAAACACTTCCTGCTTTAAGTCTTGCTTATAAGATAGGAGAAAGGGCTTCAAAAGTAGGTTTTGATTGGAAAAATGTAGAAGATGTTTTTGAAAAAATGATTGAAGAAACAGAAGAATTTAAAAAAGCTCTTAAGGAAAATGATACAGAAAAGATAAAAGAAGAATTAGGAGATATCCTTTTTACATGGGTAAATATAGCTAGATTATTAAAAATTTCTCCTGAGGAGGCATTGAGAGGAACAATAAAAAAATTTAAAGAACGATTTTATTTTATTGAAAATGAACTAAAAAGAAAAGGAAAATCCCTCAATAATGCTTCTTTATATGAAATGGATCATCTTTGGGAGCAGGCAAAAAGGAAATGATTTTTTTAAAATTATTCATACTTTTTACTCTTGTTACCATATTGGAATTAGCGCTTATCATTGAAGTAGGTAGCCGTATAGGAATAATGTACACTATATTGTTAATTATTGGGACAGCTATATTAGGAGCTTATTTAGCTCAAAGTCAAGGTTTAGCTATACTTATGCGTATCCAAAATGAATTAAAAGCAGGCATATTACCTAATGATACCCTTATAGAAGGGTTGCTTATTCTTATTGGTGGTGTTTTACTTTTAACACCTGGCTTTGTTACGGATACTTTAGGTTTTCTTTGCATTTTACCACCTAGCCGAAAAAGGTTTAGAGAAAAATTAAAAGCTTACTTTCGGAATCGAATTTATTGGGAGATTTATTATGGAGGCTGAATATGGGGGTTAAATTGCTAAGTATTGGTTTTGGCAGTAGTGTAGCTATTAGTAGGATTGTTGCTATTCTTACACCTAATTCTGCGCCTATGAGGAGATTGCGTGAAGAAGCAAAAAAAAATGGACGGTTAGTAGATGCTACTTTTGGTAGAAAAACACGTTCTATCATTATCACTGATAGTAATCATGTTATTCTTTCATCTTTACATGCTGAAACACTTGCTCAAAGATTAGCTACTATTTATCATGAGGAGGAATAAAGGAGATATTTTTGTTATTTCTGCCCCTTCGGGTACAGGTAAAACTACCCTTATTAGAATTTTAATGTCACGTTTTCCTGAAATGGTCTTTTCTGTTTCCTGTACTACTCGTCCACCACGTCCTGGAGAATTACATGGTCGAGATTATTTTTTTATAACTGAAACTGAATTTAAAAATATGGTTGAACACGGTGAAATGTTAGAATGGGCAAAGGTTCATGGACATTATTATGGAACTCCATTGCCTTTTATTAAAGAGAAACTTGCTGCTGGTAAAGATATTATTTTAGATATTGATGTCCAAGGTGCACGTCAGGTAAAAGAAAAATTGCCAGAAGCAATTTTAATCTTTATTATTCCTCCTTCTTTAAAAGAATTAAAAAAAAGGCTTCTTAAACGTTCTACAGAATCTTTAGAAATAATAGCAAAGAGATTAAAAGTTGCACAAAAAGAGATAAAGATGGCAAAAGAATTTGATTTTATTGTAGTTAATACAGAGATTAAAACAGCTTTGAAGGAATTAGAATGTATTATATTTGCTACAAAGGCCAAAACAATAAAAAGATGGCATCTAGCAGAAAAATTATTGGAAGAAATGTTGCCTGTTTAAAGGAGGTGATTTATGGAATTAACTGAATTAGATAAAAAGATTATTAAAGCATTACAAAAAGATTTACCTTTGGAAGGAAAACCATTTGCAAAAGTAGCAAAAGAGCTTGGGATGAAAGAAGAAGTATTACTTAAACACATAAAACGTTTTATTAAAAAAGGAATTATAAGAAGATTTGGGGCTACAATTTTTCATAATCGCTCAGGTTTTGAAGCCAATGTAATGGTAGCTTGGGAGGTACCAACTGAGCGTTTAGATAAAGTAGGTGAAATTATGGCAAAATTTCCAGAAATTACTCATTGTTATGCTAGAGTTAGTTATCCAGAATGGCCATATAATCTTTATACTATGATACATGGTCATAGTGAAGAGGAATGTCGTGAAATTGTTAAAAAAATTGCTAAAATTACAAACATTAAGCATTATCGTCTTTTATTTACTGAGCATACTTTCAAACGAGCTTCTATGCAGTATTTTTAAATGGCTCTCCTAAAATTAATTTTTCTTTTTTTCTTTTTAGTTTTTTTACTTAAAAAAAGATGGCTGTTAGGTCATGCCCTATTTTTATCAGCTATTTTATGCGGATTGATACAAAATCTTTCTATTTTACAAATTTGTTTTTCGTTTATTACAGCTATAACTTATAAACAAAATCTTCTTTTAGCTTGTGTTATAATTTCAATTTTAATTTTTGCTCATAGTCTGGAAAAGACCGGTTATATTAGACATATAATTGATGTTTTTCAGGGGGTTTTTCCTTGGCCTCGTTTAAATCTCATGATATTGCCTGCATTGATTGGCTTATTACCAATGCCTGGAGGGGCTATTTTTTCAGCACCATTTATAGAAGAGATAGCAAAGCATTATAAAATACCACGAACACAACAAGCAATAATCAATTATTGGTTTCGCCATAGTTGGGAATATTCTTGGCCACTTTATCCAGGTTTACTTTTAACTGTACATTTAGGTCAAGTAGGATTATTTGAATTAGCAATAATTGATTTACCTATTATGATACTTTCTTTTCTTTTCGGATACATATTTTTTCTAAGTCCAGTAAAAGGGAAGAGTTTTACCTTAAAAGGTCAATTTTGGATTTTTTTAAAAGAAATAGCTCCTATTCTTACTGTCATTTTTCTTGCTGGAGGAAGTGAACTTATTTTTTACTTTCTTCCTAGAGAATTGTTTATTATTCTAGCGGTATGGGTTGGGATTATCTGGGTATGGATAAGAAAAAAAATAACCTTATTTCAACTATATACTATTTTAAAGGACAAAACCCTTTTAAAAGTATTATATGCAGTGATGGCAATTTTTTCATTTAAACAAATTTTAATTGATAGCCAAATTGTTTTATATGCCAACAAAACACTTATAAACTACCATATACCTATTGCCTTTATTGCATTTTTTTTGCCTTTTTTAGTAGGATTAACAATTGGTCTTACTCTTGCTTTTGTTGGTAGTACGTTTCCCTTTATCTTTAGTCTGCTTGAGACTACTCATACCCCTCTACTTCCCTACGCAATGCTTGCCTACTCTTCAGGAATAATAGGTGTTTTACTTTCGCCTATGCATCTTTGTCTTGTACTCAGTATAGAGTACTTCCATGTTGAATTTAGCAAAATCCATCAGCAATTATACTGGCCATGCATATTAATGCTTTTTTGTATTATAATTTGGTTTGTATTTTTAAAATGGCTTTATTAAATCCGAACTTTTTTTAAAAGATGCCGATTTCTATAAAACAAATGAGTGTTATGAAGCCAATTATCCTTGTTGTTGATGATGAATATGAAACTATTCAGGTAATAAAATCTGCTCTTTCTGATGAGTATAGAATTATAACAGCAGACAATGGAAAGACAGCTTTAGAAAAGATTTCTTTAAATCCTCCTGATTTAGTGCTCCTTGATTTATTTATGCCAGAAATGGATGGCATTGAATTTTTGAAAAAAGCTCAATCTATTTTAAATAAATATTATATTCCTGTCATTGCTGTAACAGGTTATACTGAAGAAAGTAAGATAGAAGCTTTTTCTCTTGGCTGTTATGATGTAATTGAAAAGCCATTTCACCTTCTTCAACTCAAATTTAAGATAAAAAAAGTTTTGCAAATTAGAGAGCATCTAAAAACATTAAAGAAAAAACTTTATGAGGAAGCAGAAAGACTCAAATTAGCTTGGGAAGAGGCTAAGAGACAATCTCATTACCTCAATTCTATTATCAATGCCGTAGATGAAGGGATAAGGGTAGTGGATCTGGATTTTACCGTAAAATTAGCGAATGCAAAAATGGAGAAATTTTTTAATATACCGGTTTCAGAACAGATTGGCAAAAAGTGCTTTGTTTGCTCTCCAGTAAAGGATTGTCATACTCCTCTATGTCCGATAGAACGTATAAAGGTTGGTGAAACATTGGTAAATAGAGAAGAATTCTATGGTTTGCCTCAGAAAGGAGTATGGATCCATAATTTAAGTGTACCTTTTAAAAATGAAAAAGGAGAGATTATAGGAGTGATTCAAACTTTTCATGATATTACTGCTTTAAAAAAAGTTGAAGAGGAATTGAGGGCAACAGTAGAAGAGCTAAAAAATACTCAATCATTTTTAGTGCAACAAGGTAAGCTTATGGCTATTGGTCAATTAGCTGCAGGTATTGCTCATGAGATGAATAATCCTTTGGGATTTGTTGCAAGCAAT
>Ga0209410_1000426_pt1 | contig 19363 bp, 12 predicted proteins | sample Mar14436cmmetaG_FD_184135 | JGI IMG/M metagenome (GOLD analysis project Ga0209410, IMG submission 184135) | Marine hydrothermal vent microbial communities from Guaymas Basin, Gulf of California to study Microbial Dark Matter (Phase II) - Marker... ... | reverse complement strand
GTTTGATACGCGTTTGATATTCGGATGCCTCCAGGACCGATAATAGCGCTCTGCAGCATTTAAAAACTGTTGATCTCCCAGTGTGGAAATATAGGTACCAAATTCAGCACATTGGATAAGCTCATGCATTGGATGCCTTTTCTGAAGTTGGGCGGTAAGTGGTCTTTGAACTCCCTGTGAGGAATTTTTCGGATTTGTTCTTTCTCGGATTGGCGACCCAACGTTCTGTTGCATTTCGGCAGCACCCTGCTGGATAACGTGTGTCAGTTCATGTGCCAACAATTTCATTCCTTCTTTGGCTTCTGGTTGATACTGACCCTGGTTAAAATACACGTCGCGCCCATGTGTGAATGCCCTTGCGTGAATACAACGATTCATTCGTTCGGCCTCCCCTCCAGTGTGCACCCGCACATTTGAAAAATCGGCTCCAAAACAGGACTCCATAAAGGATCTTGTAGGATTATTGAGAGAGGAACCTGACCTCGCTGAGAAAGTCAACTGCGCTGTAAAATCCGCATTTTGAAAATTTGAATCCCCTTCATTTGATTTCATTTGGAGTTCTTCTTTCTTTCCTTTTTCTACCTCTCGACGTTGAATCGTTTGTAATTGCAAATCCTCCTCTTCTTCCAAAGGATCACATTGAACCAATGGGGTGATTGTATTTGCTAATGATTTAGTTTGAAGCGTTTCCTCTTTTTCTTCCATACATTTCGAACAAACGGATTCCGGCATTTTCATCACCTGCTCAGCCACTCTGTCCGCTTCCTGCTCGTACTTGTCATTAGGCTGGCCGATGGTGATTTTGGGTTGGATGACAGGCGCACATCGAGGGCAGCCACCGTCACAGGGGCAGATGGGTTTGAGTTGTATTATAATGTTATTATTGCTCAAAAATGAAGAAGAAAATGCCGGTAGTTTAACAGAATGACGATTGGTGATATTCCTCTGCCTCTTATGATTTTCAGAAGGCTTTTTTTGAGCAACTGCTCTCATAATTTTTTTAAGATTATTGTATCACGAAATTCGATTTATAAGGTACGGCCTCTTTATTTTCTGCATATTTTCAAGCAAGTTCCTCTCCTCGTCGGACGCGTGGGGTGCGCCGTTGTCTTAGCTGCCTTAACCGATCGGGATGGTTTAAAAAATATTCTTCAGCTACTGGAAAAAGATGACGCCTATATACTTGGTCAGCAATTACGTGGCCGAATTCTTCTTCTGCTCTTTCAGGGTCATCTGGAAAGTCGCTGTTCACCTCGCTTCTACATCCAAAATAAAGCAGGATGAAAACATCTCGAAAATGGCGGAAGAAGAAATTCAAAGTGGCATTAGCAATGAGAGAGTCTGAAGACTGTTCTATACCGTGTATTCGGAAAAGGTCGATTTCATAAGATCTCGGGGAACCCTCCACAGTAGTGCATGCCGCCTCCGCAGCCTGTTCAGTGCTTACAGGTAAGGGATAAAAGTAGGCACTTAGAGATATGGCTTCAGGTCTTGACGAAGGAATAGAGAATCCTCTAGATGGATCTAACGGACGTTGGATTAGGGCATGCTGAAGAATTGGATTTTGGGTCCCATGTACATTCCTACCATTATTATATTTATTCTGCTGAATTACATGTGTCAACTCATGAGCAAGAAGCCTTTTTCCTGATGATGTGCTAGGATTATACGTCCCTGCACTAAAATAAATATCCCTTCCATTGGTAAATGCCTGAGCATTTAATTTTCTGTTCATCTGGATTGCATTACTATTTGTATGCACTTTTACATTACTGAAATCAAGCCCAAACCTTGTTTCCATAAAATCTCTGTCAGTATCTGGTAATGGTTGACCACCGCCTCTGCTTCGATTTAATCGGACATGTAAACTATCGCTTGCCTGTTGTGTTCTATTCGAAAGGGCCTTTGTCATGATAGGCTCTTCTTTCTCGGGCTGCCTTTGAATCAATAGGGTGATTTCCTCTGCAATCGGCCTGGTTTGAATCAATTCCTCTTCCATATCTTCATCCCCGCACGAGGGACCTTTTGAGAGGGGCCAGGTGGGTTTTGGTTGTACCTCAGGCTCAGGCATCCGCATCACTTCATCTGCCACTCTATCCGCTTCCTTTTCATATTTATCATTGGGCTGACCGATGATTATTTTGGGTTGGATGACAGGCGCACATCGAGGGCAGCCACCGTCACAGGGGCAGATGGGTTTGAGTTGTATGATTGATGTTTGGTGGTCGCTGTTAGGGCTACAAGCATTTTTAAATGCCGAATGAACCGTACCGCACCCTTTCTTGTCTGCACTATCTTGATGCGGTTTCTTGGCAATGGCTTTCATCTTCTTGTTGTCATTTTGATCTTTACATTAAAAGACTCTATGCTCCCTGCCTTACATCTGACTTTCCTTATGGAAGAATAAAGTTCTCGTAGGTTGGGTTGAGTGCAGCGAAACCCAACATTTTGGACCATGTTCAATTCTGTATTGTTGAGTTTCGTTCCTCAACCAAACCTACATAGCTCTGACCCATGGTCTTCTTTAGGATATCCCCTCTCTTACCCGTTCACTCTCACACCCTCTGTTCCCCTTTTTTCCTTTATTAAACTGTTTTAACTGTTAACACCTGGTAACGATGCTGTAATCCGCTCCTATGATCACCATTACTATCTACTTTGAGATCAGCATCGTTTTGGGCTGTTGTGAAACGCTTGAGTGTGCTGTCATAGTAAACAAAACCGAATCCACCGCCAAATTTTTTGCTCGCATTTGTGTCAGGATCCCAAAAGACAAACTTGTTACCATCGTAGCCGATAATATTGATAGAGTGCTCTTCTTTGCACGTTGGCTTTGCGCCTGCATATATTCCACTTAGGACTCTGGCGTGTATGAGATGTCCGTCGTCAAGGGCTATCTCAATTTTGTTAATGGTCGATCCAAGATTAGCATAGTATCCTACTACATCACCTTTTTTATAGCCGCCCACATTGGTGTTATCCCTGCGGACACGTCTGCACAATGGGATTCCCCTTATTTTTGTTCTTCTGCTACGTGTGCCAACAGAGTAACCTCCTTTGGCTACAAAAAATCCAGGAACTCTTTGAGCAGCGCTCCAACATGCAATGTATTCAAACATACTTAGCCCTTGAAGTTTGTCGAATCGTGCGTGAGGTGTAAGATTAGGCAGCGTCAGTGTTTTTTTGTATTGATTCCATAATACTCGAAAAAGAGATGTGCCTTTTGCTCTGGTCCGATAATAACCAGTTCCAATAATTTTCTTGATTTGGGGCGCGGAAGGATTTCCGCTTGAGGATAGAAATCTTAGAATCTTTCCTCTAAGCCTGTTGATGCTCGCCCCTTTTCTTCTGGGGTCATAGCATAGGTTAAGCAGTGAATCGAGATCGCCTTGTAGAGCGGTCTTTTGAGTACCTGACCAAGAGGCATCAAGAATGCTTTGATATTTATTCTTTATGGCAGATTTGAGTTCATACGACCAATAGAATTGCCCTCTTTTCACCAAGGTAGGGTTGCTAAGTCTGGACTTGAACTCAGAAACGGCATTGTTGATTGAAAGGTGACGTTGCACCATATACGTTGGCACATACCGCGAAATTTTTTGACTTGGTTTGCTAACTCCATTTTTCAAGGAGGTCGCGCTTCGCTGTTGAATTACATGCATCAACTCATGAGCCAGAAGACGTTTTCCCGCTGAGGTCTCTGGTGAGTATTGACCGGCACCAAACACAACATCATTGCCTGTTGTAAAGGCTTTGGCGTTAATGGCTCTAGCTGTATTCCGAGCGTGCGAATCCGTGTGCACCCGCACCTGGCTAAAGTCGTAGCCGAAGCGTGGCTCAAAGAAGGCACGCATGGACCGAGGCAAGGGCTGACCGCCACCTCCTAATGATTGAATGTGGGATGCAAGATTGGGAGTTACTGCGGGTGCGTGGATACTAACTTGCTTTGTCTGGATGAGCTCTTCTTCCTCTTCTTCCGGTTCTTCCTCTTCTGCCTGTCGCTGTAAGCGCGGTTCCGGCATACTCATCACCTGCTCTGCCACTCTGTCTGCTTCCTGCTCGTACTTGTCATCAGGCTGACCGATGATGAGCTTGGGTTGAATTATAGGCGCACAGCGTGGGCAGCCACCGTCACAGGGGCAGATCGGTTTGAGTTGTATGATTGATGTCTGGTAGCCGTTGTTAATGCTATGATTCTTTAGCGGCGAATGAACCGTATCGTGCCTTTTCTTGTGTGTATTATCCTGATGCGGTTTTTTGGCTACTGCAATCATCTTCTTGTTGTCCTTTTGATCTTTATATTAAAAGACTCTATGCGTCCCGCCTCGCATCTGACTTTCTTTCTGGAAGAATAAAGTTTCTTTCCATCTTGATCTAGTACCTTCAGATAAATATCAGGACATGCTTCAAAGAGGTCGCGGAATTCTTCAGATTTATAGCTGGCCATGAAATTTCCAGCCTCATCGGTAAGGGTTGTTCCCAATCTATCATCAAAAAGAAGATCCTTGTCATATATACTTACTGTCAAGCCGCTAATACCACGGCCCTCTTCGTCTGTAACCCTTCCTTTGACGATCCATATATCAGGTTCTGCCGGTGCAACATCTTCTCCAGGTTCAGGCGGTTGGCAAATCTCTTCATCAGTTAGATAAATCTCCCGATAGTCAATCTGGCCAAAATTAACAAAGAGGGGTTCGGCATCTTTATACAATATCTTGCAGTTCTTATCTGAGACATAGAGGAAAAGCTTCATCGTTTCAGGTACTTCTCGTTTAGTTTTTCCTTTCAGTGTATAGATAATCGAAAAATATCCTAGTTTATCCGTACATCCGTAACCCAGTTCCCTGATCCAGTTCCCGTTTTCGTCATAAAGCCCGACTGTCAGACCAGGAACACCTTTTTTGTCCTTCTCAAGGACCCTTCCGTGAAGCATCCAGCTGTCTTTATCCGCTGAAGGAACGGTGATTTTTGCCCTTTCTATTTCCACATTCAGGTCTTTGAACAGGCCTTGATTGTATTGGAGCCTGGCAGCCACCCTTTTGACCCTTGGATGATCGGAGCCAAGCTTGGCTGAAAGCCGTTTCTTTTCCTTTTCCAGTGCCTTGTTCTTGACAGCATGAAATAATTTTATCCTTTCAAGGCCTCCACTCCTCAAATTCTCTATGCTATCGAAAGAGTCATTTATTTTCTCTATGATTTCCTTTTTGGTAAGTCGTTGTTGTGTCATTTCTATTGCCTCTCTCAAGGTCTACTCAAATTGTATAATTTGAGTTTATTGCGGCATTGTATACTCGTCTCCTATTCCGAACCTTTCTTGCCACTCTTTCAGGTCCGAAGCGCAACCGGAACTCAGGACTACCATATTGTTCTCTTCCAGCCATAACCTGCCCAGAGGGAATAAACAATGCATGGCCTGGTTGGCAGTACATGTGTTCATGAATCCATAGGAAAAGAGCGAAGCAACAGCTATAGTCACTCCTTCCTGGAACCGATTGTCATTGGTCCTGATGGTCACTGCATAGATCACAGCATTGGAAAACACATAATCAACCAGGGAGGTGCATTCTGACTGGTTGCCCACATAGGAGACATCATCCAGGGAGGCGATGAGCTGAGAACTCAAGGCAAAATTGACCTCAGGAGCTCGTAGATCCAGTGTAGTCTGGTTATTAGAAAAAAGCACATTTCCGCTGGGCACATACAAAGCAGCTAAAAGCACCCCAGCAGCCGGAGCAGTAGTCAAACCGAAGGCTTCAGTACGTCCGGTGCCAGCAGACGCGAGATTCTTAATTGAAGGAAAGAGCAACCAGCCAACAAGGTCTTTAGACACTCCAAGATTAAGGATAAACACTGATCCTGCCAGCAGAGACAATGGGTTCACCCTGAAATCAGCCCCCTGGGATGTAAGTTGGTTACCAACCACCGATACAGGCCCAAGGGCCATAATGAAAAGGGCCTGTCCCAGGGGCTGGGTCACGATGTTGTCATGGATCTTAACTGCGGGTATGCCGTCCGGGGTAAGGAATTCTTGCTCCCCAAAGAGTTCATGGAATGCCCTTTTGAAACTCAGCCCAATGACAATTCCCCCGCGCATCCCAGGCCTGGCATCTTCATCATTTCCGGAGGTCCTCGGTCCATTATTGAGAATGCGGTTGTCGGATATATCTATCTTTTCTCCGTGAAGGACAAATATTCCAGAGACAGGCTCAAGGTGGCTCTTTCCGTTATTTTCAATGCGATTTTCACGGATAATGAGATTTTCACAGTCTGCCAGGGAAATCCCGCCGAAACCCATTTCCATTTTCATTATGGTAGAGATCTTATCCGGGATTTGCTGCAGGCAATCTTCTATATGATTTCTGTAAATCGTAAGATCTTCAACAGAAACGATTAAGGCAATATTCTCCAGGCTGAAAAAGCCTACGACTCCTATTCCATTACGGTCCATGTTTCTGATCCTGTTTCCCTCGATTGATATGTCGTTAAGGAAGCTTTCAAATGTGTCCTGAAGGGCCTTTAGTCTTTCAGGAGACAGTTCTGTCAGGCCGTATTTCTCCAGGATCTCCTTATAGGTTTCAGTGTCCTCTAAAGGAATATCTCCAAGGGTTATGCCGTTCCATGCACCTCCGTTGATCCGGTTTTCAATGACCTTGATCCTTTCGGATCCGCCAGCTATCTGGATGCCTCCAAGGGCCTTGAATTGGACAGTGGGTAGGAGATTTACAGGAAGGGTCCAAATCAGGTTGATATAGGTCGTAAAGTACGGGATATTCACATATATGACCTCTTCTTCTGCGCATTCTTCTGTTGGTGGAAGGGGGACGCCTCCTCCGGGAGTACTGACAGGAGGTACACTCTCTGCCGGAACCACGCCAATATCGTTTCGCTCGACAAGGCTGTCTTCCGCCTTAAGATAGATGGCGACTCCAGCCCCTTTCTTATCCAGCATTCTGATTACGTTGTTACAGATATAAATTCCTTTACCTTGTTCTGCGTTTAAATCTACTCCCTGATCCACACGAATTGCATTTTCGTACGCCTGTATCCTGTTGTTTCGTATCTCGATCTCCTGCAATGCACTCAAATCGGCCTCTTTCAGCTTCTTTGTGCCACTCAAGTCTATGGCTGCTCCTCCCAAAGTGACCATATCCATATTTTCCAGGGTGATACGTTGAGAATCAATGACCTTGAAAATAGGTTTCTTTCCGTCTTTCGGCCTTACCAGGGTCTTCTTGTCACATCCCCTGACCTTGATATCGTGTTTTCCTTCAATGACTGCATTTGCATCATGCACTCCAGGCAGGAGACATATCTCCCCGCCTGAATCGGGCAGATGGCTCAGGGCCTCTTCTATGGAGTCGAAATCTCCATGGGTTGATTTCCCATCCCCAACAATAAAAGAGCAGCAGACAGTCTGACTGGTAAGAGGCCTGAAGATATCTCTGCAATCATCGATCCCGTCCTCTCCAATTTCATTGTCGTCCCAATTGAGTATTGCCAGGGGCACGCGACGGTACCGGGTGCCTTCAGGCGGTTTTTCATCTATTAGCACATCAGGGTTTTTATCACCGGCCCGCACCTTGAAAGTCCAGTAGTCACCAGGCAGGAATTCCGCAAGGGCAAAGGGGGCAAACTCAAGACGAATGCCGTCACGCAGTTCATTTGGCTCTGTCGGTGCCGTGACTTCAGGGAAATCCGCAACGGCTTCTATCCCGTTCCAGAGACGGAAAAAAACCGCTTTGCCGGAAGAGGGAATGGCGCCAAATGTTTCCGTGTCGGACAACTCGATCTCATTGTCGCTGTTCAGTGTCGCCTCTGCCCCATAGGTGACTTCCCAGTGACCCAGATCGTCGTTGTGCTCAACTGCTTCCAGGTAGAATTCATTCAATCCTGAAGTGATGACTGCCTGCATGTTGGCGGTGATGGTGACCTTTTTGGCCGCTGGATCAAATTTCCCTCGTCCTACAAGTCCGCCATTGAACCGGGACCACTTGAACATGGGAAGAGAGCTTTTTACCCGGGCTATCTCTATTCGATAAAGACAATGCTCAAATCCGGTGTAGCCGCCACCCTCCACCACCGGGCATTCTCCGTCGATCTCTGTGACCGGCCGCAGTGTTACCTTCAGCTTCCCTCTCTCAGAGAGGTCGTCTTTCAGCTTTTCCCTGATATTCTCACAGGTGTCTCCCTCTTCCAACCTGAGCAGCCTGAAGGCTGTTGCCGTATGGAGCCTCTCTGTTGTATCTGGTCCGCCCAGGGCAGGCTCGATCAAATCATCAGGCATCTGAAAACCATTAATCGCCTCCAGCCAGACCTCGAGGATGACCGCATCTCGTATCCCGGAAGCAATTGGAGATGCAGGAGGCTGTAGATAGGTGGCCGTGCGGGTAACCTCGGCTTCTTCTCCGTCCAGATATGCCAGCAGTCCGTCTGCCCAAACCCTGCCCGGCATTACGCCGATTTTTACTTTGTCACCTTCGGGACTGCCAACAACCTCAGCCTTTACAACCTTGAATCCATTGGGTTCACTGGCCGGAATCGCCGCCACTCCAGGCCCGATAGCGTCTCGACCTGCCTGATCCTGCCAGTTGTTGGTTATCCGGGTATGGGTATTCCAGTCGGTATCGAGCAAGACCCTGCCCTGCTGATGCAAAACGCCACTGAAATTTTTCTTGCTGTCAAAATCCCATTTGGAAAAATCACCTTTCATTTCGCTCTCCTTAAGTCACCGGTATCAGCAGTGGTCTTATCCCGACAGGCATGAATTCGCGAAAGCGAATCTGAATGTTTCGCCACTTATGTGCCTGTAAAAGAAAGCCAAAGGCCCCCATGGCGTCGTCCTTAGGTCCTCTTTCTCGTATCCGAAAATCAGTGGTATGGGCAAGTTGCCCGTAGGCTGGCCAGCCGAAGATCTCGCTGACAAAGCGAAGTTGGGCCTCTGTTCCCTTCACGCACCCGAGATTCTGAGGAAGACGGTCATTCTGCCCTGAAAAACAGCTGAACCTGATGCAGCCTTTCTGGTTATTAAGGACCTCAAGTGAATGGACCCATATTCCACCTCTGCCGGAGATGCTCTCCACTCTCATGCGGCCAAAGACAGTGATTCCATTTACTTGTGTCGGTGGTCCCCACGAATCCGATGGATCAAGGTCTGCGCCGGAAATCGCAAACGATGCGGTTGCCGGATCGTCATTAACTCCGCTACCGGCATCGACAACGGAGTCTGTGAGAAACAATTTGTAGCCGGTATCTATGAACAGTGATCCGATAATGCCGCGTTGCACAATGATTTCAGGGGTCTGATTGAATGCATCTTCTTCATCCGCATCAGCAAATCCATATGGTTCTTTAAGCCTCATTGAAGAATGAATCGGCGCACGGGTGCCGTCTAATTTTCTGGACCCTCCCGGATCAAGCGTACAGCCGATAATCTCAAGACCGTGTAAGGCAGCCCTTGCTATCAGTGGCTCGCCTGCAGGAAATGCATCGCCCCGGGTGAGATACAGGCCCTCAAACCTGACAGTGAGATTGGACATTACCGCATCGAACTCCGTTTGCTCATCTTCATCGGCACCTTTGACATTGGCAGGTCTGAAACGGAGCGGCTGGGCAAGTTTTATGACAGGCCTCTGGCTGTCGGCGGCACGGATAATCAGGGACCGGTTCAATTGCAAATTTACCCCGCCGTCTTCATCAGTTGTCCCTCCAAGGCCTGCAATGTCCAGTTCGTGCGTCATGCTGTCGTGGATCTCGATAACGATCGGTGAAGTCGAATCCTCGATATTATTAAGTGCATCTCTCAGCCCATAAGGGTTTTGGTGGAAGTTGACTTCTCTTTTTTCAACCGGCGCACCATTCCATTCCTGTGGCGAAGAGGAACGGGATATTGGGTGGGCACCCACCGGCCCGACCGCGCCATAAGTATATGTAAGCAGCAGATGGTCAACCAGGGCATCTCCTTTGTCTTCTGTATCGACTCCGATAACCATTCTGCCGATAACAGGATCAATAACAATTTCATGACTATTGAGAGGAGGATGGAGACCCGTCTCCCAGGCGCACAGGTTCGCTCCTCGAATGGACCAGACTTGCGGATCTTCTGGTTTTGGCCAGATTTCTCCGGGAAAGTCGGATTCGGGCAGGTGTAATTGAAGACCGGCATCGGATATGTCCAGCGTTCCCAGACCGGAGTCGGTATGGTCGTATGTCTCGACGGCAACATAGGCACCGGGGTTTCCTGCCGGGGAATCCCCGGTTAAACGAGCCTTGGCAATTGGGCCAGGCGTCTCATCCACCTGTGTTACAACAGGAGGCCTTCTATCCGGATCAAATCGGTACATGTTGAAGAGCCTGACAGGTTCGCCCAGGGGATGGACGTCAAAGCGGGCAATGTAGGCTGCGGCACCGGGGAAGTCTGATAGATCAATCGATGCATCTCTGGCGTGCACGCCACCTGATGCCGGCTTTGACACGGCTATTCGATAATCGTTTAGCCGCCACAGGAAGATGGCCAGGTTTGGAAGATTATAGCGGATATTTCCAAAGGCCGGAGGTTTTAGGTCGGCAATATGGCCGAAGGGATCAAAGGGGGTGTTGAGAAGGCTGAGCATTGCAGGGTCCCTGAGGGTCACGGTCCCGCCTCTTATGGCCTTATTTCGTGCCGCCGGTTTCCTTGCTATCTCAGAAGGCTTCGTCCTGGGGGGCAGGCCATAAGGAGGAACGCCCCCCATATCCGGCCGTTGATGATTGAGGTGCTGGTTCCAGACCAGATTCTCTCTTAATTCAACACAGTGCACGCCCCACTTTGTCAGATTGTATGTAAGTAGTTCTATGGCCCCAAGGGTCCCTTTGCGCCGGCGAAGGGCGATGGTATCTGCTGCATCGGCCCGCAAGGTCCAGGGGTCGCCTTTCAGATGGCTTGTGCCGAGCAGGTCTCCGATGTAAGGGATTACCCAGTCATCGCATGTTTCAATAAAGAGGTCGTGATACAGTGATCCGATATTTCCATGAATCTCTCCAAAGGCCTCTTCAACCAGGGCGAGATAATTCTTCAGCCGGCCGGGAGGCGACTGCTCCTGGTCCTTAATCCTGTAAATCTCAGGAAGCCGTTCATAGAGGGGGACGCGCTTTTCTGCCATCTCAACACTCCTCAGTGGACTCTACTCTGGAGTCTTTTAGATTGAGATGATCCTTGTGCAAACTGAGGATATGCAGGTTACCGCAAGAGACAACCGGATTTAAAGGTTTGGGTTCCGGAGGAAGATCGAGTTCCGAGGGCTTGTCAGAGCTTCCGAGTAAAGAGCCAAGGGCCTTTATCTCTGCCCAGACTACGCCCTTAACGTTCTGAATAGCTCCGGCTATCCTGGTTGCGTACTCGTTCTGTCCGAACATGCGCTGGTGGAGTCCGAACAGGCCGCGGGAACCGTCTATGCCGTTTCCCTCCTCACCGGAGGCACCCAGGGCCTCCTTTATTGCCTTTTTTACAGGCCCTTCCCGAAAGGTTGAATCCATGCCGAATACCACATCCATATAGACGTACTTGTGTTCGCCCTTTCGGACATCTATGGGAAATCGCTGCGTGCCGCGGCACCTGTTATACCTGGTGAGAGTTTTCTGGACCTCGCCGAATTCTTGATCACGTCCTGTCTCCATCATGACCGTCAGGACAACGGAAGGGACGTTGTCCACAAGGTCCCATGAGGCCGTTACTTTTGAGACGCCGGATATCGCCAGGGCCTCGCTTTCAAAATCCTTCAGGCTGACAATGCGGCCGAGACTCTGAATTTTTCCAGGAGCGGCCTCCCTGGCATTGTCACCAGTCTCCGGCTCTGAACCTCCGGTTACAATGCCGGGCAGTTGTATCTTGTTCAGGCGATTAAGCTTTCCTCCCGGCTGTACGGTGGTCTCTTCCTTAAGGGCGCCGTAGGCCCCTGTACCGGTACGATATTTGGCAACCACATTTCTTATGCCTGAGGGAAGTCGTGCACCTGTCTTCCCATCGCCGAACTGCACCCGGCTTTCTCCTTTGGCATCTTCACGAACGATGTAGATTTCCTCTCTGGATCCCCGGCCAAATAGTGAGGGCACCCTCTTCCACAGACAATCATTGACGTAGATCTGAAGCTCAGGCACTTCAGGCGGGGTCTCTCCAGGGGAGTCGTGATATGTCAAGGGCGCTTTAGGGAGTTTGAAGGTCTGGAATGTTCGGCGGCTGTCGCCGTTACCGAGAACAGCTTCTTTTTCTGTTTTGCCCTGGTCGGCGGCAACTAAATTGCCGTAGACAGTCACCTTGGGTTTCTCAAGGGGGAAGTCATCCAAGGTGAAGCTGTCTTCTAAGGGTGTCTTTAATGTAAGGGATCTCAGTTTTGTCCTGTCCGGATCTGATAATGAGGCATCCTCGGTTTCCACAAAGGTTTGCATGGATGTTCCATCTTTTTTCACAAAAGCAAGATGTCTCTTATCAAGTTGCGTGTAGGTACCAGCATCTCCATAGAAGTAAAGGGATTTGCCATCGGCTGAAGAATCGATTTGGCGGGTATTTGTGAGAGTTAGGGCCCTTTTCCCGATTGTTTCGTGGATTGAGAGGTTGCGAATATCCGTTTCAAGTGTGTCACTGATTCTCTTTTTAGGCCTGACAATAATCCCCCAGTCATCCATATCCTCTGTCAACTCAATGATTGTGGAACTTCCGGTCAAGGCCCCCCATGTCATTGATCCTGATCTCGCACCTTTAACATCTCTAACTATTGTCCCGCCGAAGACGTTTTTTAATTTGTTTTTAGTATTCCAGGAAAGAATGGCTTTAAGGGCTTTTTTGATCTCTTCATCCGTCCAATTCCAAAAATCAATAACATAATTGAAATACGGGAAATGATACTGCAAAAACAACATCAACAATAATAAATTCCATATATTATTCGTTGCCTTAAATAATGATATTATCAGATTCCTGACGTTGTCGTATTCTACGCCATTAGAAGATTTCAATCCCTGAATGACTACTTTACTTCCAGCCACGAAGTCATCAATTTCACTGTCCAGGGGAATCTCCGTAGATTCAATTGACGGCTGAATAGACCACTTTTCTGTCAACGCCTTTTCTGTCTTATCATGCAGTTTTCTGTTGAATTTGATATCTATCAACTTTGCGGTAGGGTCCGATTTGTCAACTACCTGTGAAGGCGCATTGTGGCCGAAATGACGGAAGGAGCGCCCAAGCTTAAAGGCCTTAATCTTTTTAAGGCCCTCTCCTTTATTCCATACGCCTTCAATCTTAATGACGGTCCTTTCAAATTGCTCCTCAACTTCCTTGACAACGGCAATTTGAGAGTTGTCAGTAGGACCTATCGTCGTATCCAGCAACAGCAGGCGATCGTCCTTATTTATTTCTATCTCCGCCTGCTCAAGCTCGGAGGTCTCCATTGAGAAAACAGACATTTTTGTGGGAAAATTCTGGATAGTTGTGGGTCGATATAGGTTGAACTTGCTGAGGTATGGACAGGCGATTGCCTCTTCCGTGGTTTCAAAATCAACCGGCCTTTCCGCCCCTTCCACCTGTACCTTTATGGGGAAACCTCTGGGAATGACTACAGGCTTATCTCTCTTCACCTCAAAGGCGAATGTGGCTTTGCCCCCAAGGCCCGGAGAGAGACGGTAGCCCACGAGCCGGGCGAGATCGGCAACACTCTCTCTCCACTGAGCAGTCCTCAGATAGGCTTCATTGGCGTAGAGTTCCTGATAAAACGTAAGAATATCGCCCAGAATTGAGGCCCCTTCCAGAAGAGCAATACCTGGGTCATCTGCCTTCCGGTGCGTCCAGGGCGCGAGAACCGGATCTGTATTAAGTTTTCTTAGAAGGGCTTCCCGGAAATCGGAATAGGTGCCGATACGATAGTCGATACGAGACAGCCCGGGACGATTCTCTATTTTTTTGGGAAAAATAAGAGGCTCAAGGCAGTCATTCCGACAATCCATGCTCATTGGCGCCCTCCTTTGACATCAAAAAAGATGAACCCTTTTTCCATGTGATCCGGGTCATTTTTGACCTGAATGATCTCGTTTGAACCCACTTCGATCACATTATTCATACCGGGTTCAACAGCGGAAAGACAACGGTATCCCTCTTTTGTGGGCTTGTAAGCGCCCAGGGTGACTTCATTCCAGCGCTTCATGCTCACTCCTCGTACGTGATCAACGCCCTTGACCGACTGCACCCGGCCAATGATCCGGCTTGCCCTGAGTTCCTGCCCGAACGTCCATTGGTCGGGATGAAAAAATCCCATCCTGCCATCGGGAGTGAAACCGTCGGAAAATTCCTGTTCGAGGATGTCTTTGATATCCTCGGGCCAGTAATCGGAATGGATGCAGAGTGAGACGCATATTGCCAAGGGAACAAATCGTGGCGGACGGATCTCTATATCTTCTCCTATCAGTCTGACGGCATTAAGATGACTTGCGATTTTTTCCCTCAGTTCATCCGTCAGTTCGGTTGTTCCCACAGGATCGATGGCGATCTGGACCGTTCGCCAGCTCCCGGTCCAGGCGTACCTGGCCGCAGCCCTCGAGACCTCTTCGAGTTCCCTGGCGCGCTTTTCATAATCTCTGATGGTGACCGCCCGGAGTTGACGATACCGGTAGGCCTCGGGGACTCGTCTTATGATCTCTTCAGGGGGCTCAGGCGCCCTGCCGTTGGTGACATCAAAGGGATTCCAACATCCTTCCGTCTGGGTAAATAGGGTTTTATCGAAATTGACAAGCTTATCCGCACCGATATTGCCGTCAGTGCCCCTGCCGACCTGATATCTGCAATGCACCACCGCGCCTTCCGGCAGTTCCTTGCCGTTTGTTCCATTTCCAAAGCGGATCAGACTTCGCCTCTCTTCATCGGTCTCCACAATAAAATGGTCATCGTCCCCCTTGCTGTGGATCAGGTCGATGACTTCATCCCACATATCACTGCCACCGCCAGACGTTTCCACCTCAACTTCAAGGGTTGATTCCGGAGGGATTTCTCCTCCAGGAAGGGTGGCCTTATAAGCAAGCGGTCCTTCAGGCAATCTGCAAACAGCGCCCCATCTATCAGTCCTCTCGTAACAGAGTTCGTTTTCGCCTGCCAGAGGAATTCCCGGTTCTCTGAAAACAGTCTCAAATGGAAGGCCATGACAGACTTCCACTAAATTTCCATGGAAAAGGGAGACATCTTCCACCTTCCCGTCCGGACAATTGATGGTGAAACAATAATTATGCCTGAGTTTGTCCTTTTCCTCCCACCGGACTCGGACTAACCATTCACCGGTGAGAGGGTCTTGCAGGGTTTCGGCCCCTTTGTCTCCGGGCAGCAGTTCAAGAAGTTGCCTCTTGGAGGGGTCTCTTCCGGCCATCTTGCCGGTTGCGGGATTGAGCCTTTCCTGGATTACAAGGTGCGTAATCGTTCCGTTGCGGATCAAATCCCGGACAGTATTCGCAGCGGGTTCTCCTTCCGAGGTAAGCTTCAGATCGGCACCGGTGCTTCCCAAGGCCAACGCCGGAGTTGAATCGCTCCAGGTATGCAGTCCCATCTGATTCAACAGATAGTGCAGATGCTGGTCCTTTCGGGTCATGAAAACAACCGAAGACGGATCGTTGGCACTGCCTCCAGCCCAGACCAAAAACCTTTCGGGCAAATCGAATTCCGCACCATCGGCTATTTTCACGACCAGCCATGTGCTTGCCTGGTTCCCCTGGTGGATATGGTAGTCCATCAATCGGGCATGCCTGGCCAGCGAGACCCTCTTGCGGGCCGTGCCGAGATAGGCCTCGTTCATCACACGGTCCTGGTAATCACTCAGTTCATCCGCCGCCGCACTGAACAGATCGATCAGGACCTGATCCAGGTCGGCCTCACTGGTAGGTTGCCAGCCCGGTACACGTTCCATCATGGCCGAGATCATGGTATGGCGGAATGAATCATAATCTTTGGCGAGATAATCGATGGTCGGATCTTCCATGGGTTCAGGTGCCGCTTTCCAATCAGGTGCGCAGAGATTGAAACATCCAGGTCTGAATTTAAAATCCATCTCGCTGAAGACAGAGTCCATGTCCTGATAGTTAATGCTCAAGGTATAAGTGGAGTAGTCGCCGATGGGGGCTACAGCCAGTGTAAGAAAATTATCGCCTGGATTTCCCGCAATCGATATGGCCCTGACCTGGTCTGCACCCGGGCCGGCAGTAATCCTGTGGCCGCCGGAGATGGGAAATATCTGCTTTGCCACTGCCTCTTTCTGATCTGCCGGTGCCGAATCAAAGTCATTCAAGATGTCTGTAATCTTATTGTTATTATGGAAATGGACCTCCAGATGCGCTTCGGTCGGATCTGTATCTGGATGCAGGCTCACAAGGACCAGACTAAAACCATTCAGCCCCTTGGCGTTCAGATCATTTGCCCGCTCATTCAGGGCCTCTTCATTTATTATGCTCAATTACTATCCCCCGCTCCTTTGAAATCTCATGACCTTGGTATCTTCCGTCCCTGCGATCCGGTATTTGATCTCCACCTCGATGGTCTCATGTTCCACACTGACAGCGAGGTCTTCCAGTTCGATCCTGTGTCCCAGCCAGCGTGAGATCGCCTGGGTGAGCGTGGCCTTTGTCATGCCGGCCGTTGTTTCATCTGCGCTCTCAAAGACAAGGCGTCTGACCCCGCCTCCAAATTCCGGCAGAAAGAGTCTCTCTCCAGGATTGGTAAGGAGCAACTGCATCAATTCATCCCGCACATGGTCTTCCAGTGAGGATACCTGAGCGGTTCGTCCATCCACTCCTATGCGGAAAGGAAATGATAGATGTCTTCCGTATTCCTCTGTCACTGCCGATCCTGTTTCATTGGCCTGAGGCCTTTATTTGAGTGTTGACAATTATGGCCACCCCTTGAGTGGCGCTCTCGGCATTGAGGCATCTTCCCACGCTTGTCTGAACCAACACCGGTGTCCCACCGATGGCTACCCTGCTTGCCCCTGCTGACCACTCTATCCTTACACATGGAGAATATTTAGGACCCACCGTAAAGGGACAACCCACCACCGGATGAATATCCGACTCCAGCAAGACCGGCGCTCCGTCGGCAAACACCCTGGTATTTGAGGTGAAAAGCGTTGCCTGGCCTCCATGTGGACACATGATTGTACTTGAAGTATTTAAGATGTTTCCTGCCATCATCTCACCTCAAATGCGCCGTTGTTGATGTTTACTCCGCTGGCGGAGAGGACAATCTGGGTTGAGCCTATTTTCAGTGTGATGTCGTTGTCGGTCATTGTGATCTCCGCTCCCCCTGAGTGGAGAAGCTGAAGCCTGGTCTGGTCATCATCCAGTATGATTTTGTGCCCTCCTGAAGTCACAAGTACACGGGTTTGGGTTCCACCTGGATCAGGGATCTCTCCACTGGCCCACCAGCAGCCGGTCCATATGGGACGTGAGGGATCTCCTGCCTCGAATTCTATCCAGACGCCATCTCCTACTTCAGGAAGCACTACCAGGCCGTGGTTTTGACCGGCAAAGGAAACAGAGGGAAGGGCCCAGGGAGAGTCCTCGTCTCCATAGACCTCGGAAACCCGGGCGACAATGCGGCCCATGTTCTCAGGGTCGTCAACGTCCCGGACGAGCCCGCGGTATTTACCGAAATAACGGTTACGGACAAGTTCCGTCAGCTCGACAACAAGATTTTCCGTCTCCCGGTCAGACATCAGAATATACTCCCTGCAAGATCCTCCAAGCCTCCTCTGGAACCGGCGGATCTCGCATTCCGCCGCACAGTGAAAGACTGGCCATAGTTTGAACGATCAAGGGTGTGTGTGACCTGTGTGATCAGGTAATCACCACTTAACCTGCTGTTTATACCCAGCACTCTGACGACACGATATGGCTGTAGAACTCCCTGGTAACAGTGACCACGGACCGTTCCCGTCGCCTCAAAGGCATAGCTCGCATCAGCGGCTTCTGCGGAGACGGCCTGATCCAGATCCACTGACTCACCCAGATGGGGGGGAAGGATCCGGGTGGCCGTTTCCGTTTCGCTTTCAAATGCCGCCTCCTCCCCCATGAGTTCGAGATCGCGGAAGCTTGAGGTCCTTACAGTAACGGTCTTGTCCGTGACGCTGAGGGTGGAAGCCCTTACGGTGGACGGGCTCTGGGCATTATTCCGGGAGTTAAGGGTCTCGATGTTTCGATTCTCTCCAAGCAGGATGAGGGGAGCCAGCCCGTCTGTCTGAGCTGGGAATGTCTTGAAGCAGCCTACACTCTCGCCTGGGCTCTCGCCCGGCAAGACATAGGCATGCATTCCCTGACGTCTTGCCAGTGATCTCAGTATCTGCATGGAGGTCCCTCGCTGGACGACTACAGGAGGCAGTGAACTTCCTGAGGCCGGGGTGTCTTCGATATCCGTGGAGGCTATCTGTTCAAATTCCCCAAATATCTGTGCGGCAATCTCGTGATCCAAGAGATTCTCAAAGCGTGAGACATTTTCCTCTCGATTCAAATACACACTGTCGTCCCGGACAGTCAAGGTGATGGAACTTTGTCCAGGCTCCGAACTCATCCGGCTGTCGTATCCCACAATAGGCCCATCAATCAAGGGCGCAAAGGACCCTTCTCCGATCTTGATCTCCACCCTTACCCTGGAAAAAGACCTCATGAAATCTTCATCTTCTCCGGTCCATCTTCCTCTGTCATCGACACAGACGGGAATCTCGACACGCGCCTCCCAGGCCATGTCCACTTCCTGTTCCACGGTGATCTCTTCCACCCTGTCCAACTGCTCCCTTGTGGCAGGATTGTTGTTGAAAAACATTCTGTATTCGATGACAGGCATTATTGTTCCGGAACCCTGATGATGCGACCTGTCTCTTTGAGCAGATCATTGGCCTGCAATTCCGTATTTGCATCGGCTATGTGCCAGAACATGGCGGGGTTCCGATACCGGCGCTGGGCCATGATATCGAGCCGGTCATTCCCCTTGACGACAGTGGATTCACCTGTCATGGAAGGCAGTCTTCTGAGGGTCACCGCCTTTACGGTCCGGCCTTCTTTTGTGGCGGCGTCCACGACCTTTTGCCTGTAATACCTTGATGTCTCCGAAAACATTTCACCCTCCTAAAAAGGTATGATATCAACCACCTGTTGAGCGGTGTTGGCCAGATTAGCTATGGCCTGGGCATCTTTTGCAAGATTCGAATACTCCATGGCGCCTTTTGCGATCCTGTCGTCGGAGCAGGGATCGATATTTATTACTGAAAGGCCCAGGGATACCTCTGCCTGAATCGGGTTCAGCAAGGGATCGAAGTGCTGTTCGGTAATGCTCATGGAATCGATGACAACAGGCAGCACCTTGGTCAGT
>Ga0209410_1000425_pt1 | contig 19390 bp, 20 predicted proteins | sample Mar14436cmmetaG_FD_184135 | JGI IMG/M metagenome (GOLD analysis project Ga0209410, IMG submission 184135) | Marine hydrothermal vent microbial communities from Guaymas Basin, Gulf of California to study Microbial Dark Matter (Phase II) - Marker... ... | reverse complement strand
CGACGCCTATCGCTATCAGGGTCTCTACGACCTCCACCGGGATCCTGACAATTCCAGTCCTCAGATAGTTCACGATGGACTCGGAGGTTGCCTTGACGAGCATGGTTAAGCCTACTAGGATTATTAGTCTGAGTCCGAATGCGGAGAGGAGCGGTGGGAGTAGGATCGTCAGGGCTGGGGTCGACGATATCACGGTCATCGCCGGAGTTATATCGTTAACGCTGATCGGGAAAAATGATATGCTCATCACTCTCGGGATATTCGTTAATCCGAAGTCGACCCCGCTTAAAGCGGCGACGACGCCCATCCCGAATATACTATTTGAGAGAAAGATTGCTCCGATTAAGGTCTTCGTGGCCTGCCACGCCAAAAACTTGCCGATACTCATCTGATATGCTGAGTAGTCGAGGTCCCTCGTTTCGATGTATCCGGCTCTGTGATAGAATTTTATGAGTAATCTGAGGAGCCAGAAGGTCAGCGAATTTCTCCTCCTAAAGTTGAATCTGAAGAATGCTATGAAGGAGAGTATGAGCCCGCCTAGAAGCGAGAAATAGAACGGCCTTATGAATAGCTCTCCAAACTCCCAGAGATTCAAGGCGAGCCAGACGCTTTGGGATATTGAGACTATGATGGTTATTATGGCTAGGATCGCTGTGAAAGCGTATAGAATCCGCCTTCTCGAACCCCTGCGCCGCAACCCAGACACCGATCCCTACACCTATCTACCTCTTAAAGGGCTTAGCATCCTCCCAGAGATAGTTGAAGTATATTTTAGCTATTCTCGCGAGGGCTACGTGATCAGACCAGATAGCGATGCTAGGCCTTTCATCTTCCTCAGCCCCCAGAATTATTATCGCCTCCTTCGAGTCTGAGATCGCTCCTCCGCCGAACATCTGATCTCTAAGCCTGATCTCCGCCACTTCTCTCAGCTTCTTAGCAAGATTTAGGTTGCATGAACTCGATAACATTATCTTAACCTCACCACCCCTATTAGCTATTAAGGCCAGGGAGGGGAAGATGAGGTTTAGGAGGTCTTCGCTCATCCACGGAGCGGCTACTTGCAGCTCGTTTTCACACTCGAGTATGAGATCCCTTATCTTTGAGAGTATGCTCGTCTCGCCTCTAAGAATCCATACATCATGCTTCTCCTTCTCTCCAGTTCGCTGATAGATTTGCAGAAGCTCGGTTAAAGCCACCTCCTCATATCGTTTAAGCTCGCTCTCAATCCTCATCCTATTGATGTCTAGGGCCATCTTAGGCGGCCTAGCGCAGAACCTCGCTGGCCTCCCGCCCTCACTCCTAATCCACCCCTTCTTCCTCAAGCTCTCTAGGACATCATAGATCTTTGAGTATGGGACTCCTGCGATCTCGCTCAGCTCGCTCGCCGTGAGTTTCCCGGCCTTGAGTAGGGATATGTAGGCTTTCATCTCATAGTCGGTTAAGCCGAGGTTATGGAGGGCTCTTCTAAGCTTATCCTCAATAACGAACTTCATTACGCCTAAAGACATGTATTACTGCTATATCAAATTATGTCTTCGCTTCAAGCCTCAAAAAAAGAGTTTATGATTTTTATTCATAACCTGTCTCGGATCCGCCTTTCTCGGTCTTCGTCTCCTTACGCCTGGCGGCGGCGATCACATCGTCTATCCTTAAGATCATGGCAGCCGCCTCAAATCCGCTCTTCAACGCTTGCTCCTTCACCCTCAGAGGCTCTATCACCCCGGCCTCAAACATGTCTTGAACTTTTCCAGAGAATACCTCGACCCCATATCCATGCTGACCATTCTCATGCTTTGTCCTAAGCTCGGTTAGAATCTCAACCGGCTCGAGGCCGGAGTTCTCGGCGAGTATTCTCGGAATCATCTCTAAGGTTTCGGCGAATGCCTGCATCGCGAGCTGCTCCTTTCCGGGATACTTCGGAGCCTCCTTCTTTATCACAGACGCTAGGGCCATCTCGGTGGCGCCTCCTCCCGGGACATACTTCATGTTTTGAATTAGGGAGATCAGGTTCATTATCGCGTCGTTCAACGCTCTCTCGGCCTCGTCTAGCTGTCGTTCAAGTCCGGCTCTAATCAGTATCGAGACGGATTTGGGGTTCTTGCATTCCCTCACGAAGACCATCTTATCTTCCCCGATCTTCCTCTCCTCAACTACCCCAGCGGTTCCAAGATCTTCTGGCGTTAGGTCCTCGAAGTTTGTGACTATCTTCGCCCCAGTAGCTCTTGAGAGCTTCTCCATGTCGGAGCTCTTAACCCTCCTCACGGCCAGTATCCCAGCCTTAGCCATGAAGAATTGTGCGATATCGTCTATGCCCTTCTGGCATAGGACCACGTTCGCTCCGACGCCGACAACCTTGTCGACCATCTCCTTTAAGATCCTGGTCTCCTCATCCAAGAATTCCTTCACCTTCAACGGGTCTCGGATCCTTATCTCAGCGCTGAACTCCGTCTTCTCGATCTCGAATGGCGCGTTTATCAAGGCTATCTTTGCGTTCACCACCCTCTTCGGCATCGCCGAGTGAACTACCTCCTTATCGATTATCACGCCGTTTATTAGCTCGCTCTCAAGAAGGCTCTTCCCCATCTTCTTAATTATCTGAATGTTATCCTTATCCGCGTATAGCTTTCCATCCCTCTCCTCGATTATTCTTAGGACAGCCTCTAAGGCGAGGTTCGCGATATGCTCTTTAGCGAATCCGAGAGATTTGCTGGAGAGAGATGTCAGCAGGATCTTCTTAAGGGTCTCCTTATCCTCAAGTTTCACAGGCTTCGCGATCTTATCGAGATGCTGTAGAGCTATGTCGAGAGCTCTCTTATATCCCCTTATGATCGTGCTTGGATGGATCTTCTGCTCGATAAGCTCACCCGCACGCTTAAGGAGCTCTCCCGCCAAGATGACAACGGTCGTCGTCCCATCTCCAACCGTGTTATCCTGAGCCTTGGCGGCCTCTATGAGCATCTTCGCGGCGGGGTGCTCGACATCCATCTTATCCAAGATGGTTGCCCCATCGTTCGTGACCACGACATCCCCGATGCTGTCAACAAGTATCTTATCCATCCCCTTCGGTCCCAGAGTCGTCCGAACTATCTCGGAGATTATCCTAGCGGCTGCTATGTTGTTTCTCTGGGCGGCCTTCCCTCTAGTTCTACTGGTTCCCTCCTTCAAGACTATTACGGGCTGACCTCCGGCTCTTGGAGCGTAAGCCATCCTTCCACCTCCATTACATCTCCAATTTCTAGATTACCATAGGATGATGAAGTTGAGGCAAATATAAACCTTAATTAATGATTTACCAGCTGCATGAAGGTGCCAAGCGACCGTCGCTCTCCACATGAATTTTCGGATTGAGCATCTTCTAAGCGTGGAGATCTTTCTTTTAGATTTTAATACAGGTTAAGGGTATCGACGGGCGAATCGCCTTCCATAGAGCGATATGACCGCTATCTTGAAGAGTAGTAGCCTCGTAGGAGTGTTCTGGCAGCTCTCTCAATATCCTCTCTCCTCACGGTCCTCCTGCCAGCATACTGGGCCAAGCTATAAGCTTCCCTCGCTATAGCTAGCCCGAGTTCTTCGAGGATTTGTCGAAGGGCCTCGGCGGCCTCCTCACTCGCCCTCGCGGCTCCAGCCTTCTTGATAAGCCTATGAACAGGTGCTAGGGAGAGCTCGTTCGGACCCAAGCTCAAGCTCACCAAAATAGCGTGTTTCTTGACATATTTAATAGTTTATTATCCGGTCTTTGATCGCCGACGATATGACTCGCGGCATCTGGGCATATATCCTCAGATAATCCTTCAAGGAGATTCTTAGAAAGTTTTATTAGAGAAGTTCTATAATTAAATCTGGTTTTAAGAGATGTGGGAAGAGAAGGTCGTGTGCCCACATTGTGGGAAGTTGACCAATAAGGCTCCATACTGCAAGTATTGCGGGAGGCCACTAGACCTGCCGGGGGAAAGCTCACATAAAGCAGAGGAGAGTGAATCTGAGAAGGTTAAGAAGGAGATTGTGATAGAGAAGGTCGGCGAGGAGGTATTGGAGAAGAAGCCCCCGGTTCAAGAGATCTCGGAGGAGCGTAAAATAGTTGAGCAGCTCGCAAACGTGTATAATTGGAGGAATAGATTGCTTGAGCTCTTCCTTAATGGTGAGGCGTCGGCGGAGGTCTTCATAGATATTTACAAGGAGTATAGGAATAGGATTAAGGCGGTTAACTCTAAGAGGCTTGAGATGATAAAGTCGCTTGAGGATAGGGTTGGTGAGTTGAACTCGAAGCTCGAACAGCTTAAGATCAGGCATGAGATAGGCGAGATCCCGGATAAACAATACATAACCGAGAAGCTCTCGATAGATAGGGAGCTGTCCAAGATAAAGCCTAGGCTAAACATACTTCACAACGCCTTCGATGTAAAGCTCGCTGATCTCCCACAGTATGAGGCAAAGATAAGGGAGTTTAGGGATAGGATAAGTTCGGAAGGGATTTCAAAGGGCTTAAGTCAAGAAGACGTTAACATGGTAGTCTCGGATCTCAATGAGACCCTTGAATCACTGAAGGACTTACTGGAACTCCATAGGAAGCTCAAGAGGGAGCTTGAGAAGATAGAGCTCAGATATAGGGTGGGAGAGCTTACAGAAGAAGAATATCTGGCGGCCAAGCAGAAGATCGAGCGGCAAATGGAGATCTAAGGGCTGAATCCTTAAGTCGAGGAACTGTCAATTAATCTCACATGGTTAGGATAGTTGTGGTCGCGGTTCCGGGAGCTGGGAAGACCACTATATTGAAGAAGCTTCTCGAAAAGGTTCCAGACCTGAAGGTCGCGAACTTCGGAGACTACATGTTCGAGGAGGCTAAGAAGGGCTTCGGGATCTCCGACAGGGATGAGATGAGGAGGAAGCTTAAGCCGAGAGACTATAAGCTTCTTCAGGAGAGGGCGGCTGAGGCGATAGCGAAGCTCGATGGAGACCTGATAATAGACACCCACGCCGTGATAAAGACCTCCTTCGGATACTATCCAGGTCTGCCATCAAGGGTTGCGGAGATCTTGAACCCCGATGCTATAGTCGTCTTGGAGTTTAGGCCTGAGGATATACTCCAGAGGAGGCTTAAGGATTTGAAGGCTGAGGAGGGTGTGAAGAGGGTTAGGGAGATAGAGAGGGTTGAGGATGTTCAAGAGCACCAGGAGCTTGGGAGGGAGATGGCGATGGCCGCGGCGAATCACGTCTGCTGCTACCTTACATGCTTGAAGTATCTTGAGCCTCAGAAATATCCATATCAACATGCCGAGGAAGCCGCGTCCGCTCTGGCGGAGATCGTGGAGAAGTTTAGAAAGGCTGAGAGGGGTTAAGATCGCTCGGAGACATTACCGATCGAGTGAATCGGCCACAGATTTACGGGCGGTTGTTATGTAGACCGTGTGAGCATGCATTAGATGCTCCGGCCTAGTCATCCCACGCTTAACTCTCATATTCCTCAACAGGATCTCGACGGTCGAGATGTCAGCGAAGCCATTCTCCTTGAGCGCGTCAACCGTCTCTATCACTTGTTCTATGGTTGGGCTTATCGAGATGAATATCCCGCTATCCTTCAATGCTTCATAGGATGGCTTGACGGCGAGCCATGGGGTCGGTATATCGAGGATTACCGCGTCGACATCCCTCTCATCTATCCTCTCGGTCAGATCTCCATGCTTGAGCTCGACAAAGCTCCTCAAACCAAGCGATTCAAGCCTCTTCTCCGCGTTCTTGAGATATTCCTCGTTGACATCATAGCTGTAGACCTTTCCATTAGGCGCGACATGATAGGCCAAGATTGCTGTCAATACGGCTGACCCTGTCCCGCCCTCAACAACCCTACTCCCACATCTAACCCCGCTCATCAAGACTATGTAGCCTAGATCCTTTGGGTAGACGATCTGGGTTATCCTCGGGAAGTTTAGGACGTGGTCGAGTATCGTGGGCTCTAACGCCGTCCAGATCGATCCAGTGTTCGTCTCGATCCTGCTCCCATACCTCTTCCCGATCACGTCGTCGAGATCTATGTATCCCTCGCTCGTATGAAATCTCTCACCCCTCTTAACCGATACGAGATACCTCTTCCCCCTCTGGGTTATGAATAGAACCTTATCTCCCTCCCCTATAGTCCTCATGGCCTCTAGGTTTAGGTGGAAGATGGAGGCTTTAGGGGTTCATTTATGGAAGATGCCCTACGCAAGCCATTAGGAGCTATTCAGCCGATCGTGCTCTTGAAGACCAGTCCCTGAACCCTTGCGAGGAGGAGGACGGCGATGGGTATGACGAGGATCACGCCTATTATCGGAATCAGGAAGCCTACCAGAGATAGGAGCCAGACGAGGATCAACGTAACTATACAGATCGCGAGATAATCTCCATAGCCTATCTTCCTAATCCTCTCAAGAACCTCGCTGAAGCTGAAGACGGCGCCAACCCTCCCAACATATATCATGTGCGGTATGGCCATGAAGAGGTAGAGGCCGGCCAAGACCCCTATTATGAATGAGGCGATGTAGGCGGACGACATCGACATAATCATGGCATATGGATTGAGGATCGCCCCGAATCTGAGGGGCACGCCTATCAGGAACATTATCAGAGCTGTAGGTATAAGTATTATTAGGTAGGCCGCGAAGAGCTTTAGCCCATCGATAAACATCCCACCCCAATCACGGTATTCTGGAAGCCCCTCAACCCCCTCGATAGTCCCCTTAATGCATCTATACACGTATCCGAGCGCGAAGAAGATTGGGACTATCAGAAATGATAATAGATATAGGACTCCTAGGGCGACCGCCCTCCCATATGGATTTGTCGCGTATCTGAAGCCGTCGCTCAGCAAATCTCCGATGTTAAGCCGCTTCATGTATAAAATTTTCCCTTAGATCTAGATAAGCTTTTTCAAGACTACTTATATCATAACCATGACAACCTCATTTTGGAGAGCTTGAAGATTGGGAGGAGAGATTTCTTGATGCTGATCATATCCATGCTCACGGCAATCGGATTGATAGGCTTCAGCATATTCGGGACGAAATTTAAAGCCGAGAAGAAGCCCAAGAAAGTAGAGTTGAGGATCAAGCTCCCACAACCATCCTATAAGAGCGAGACCTCGATCGAGGAGGCCCTGAAGCTTAGGAGGAGTATTAGAGAGTATGAGGATAAGCCGCTGACGATAAAGCACGTCTCACAGCTCTTCTGGGCAGCTCAGGGGGTGACGAAGCCAAATCCATGGCTGAGGGCCGGGGGCTTCAAGACAGCTCCATCGGCTGGGGCAACCTATCCACTCGAGGTCTACATGGTGGTTAAGGAAGGTGGGGTTGAGGGGCTTGAGCCCGGAATATACCACTATCTCCCAAAGACCCATGAGATCGAGCTCATCAAGAAGGGCGACTATAGCGGGGAGCTTATGAGGGCGGCCTTAGATCAGGAGTGGGTTGGGGCGGCTGCGGTGAACATGGTGATCACCGCTGTCTATGAGAGAACCACCGAGAGGTATGGTGATAGGGGGATAAGATATGTTCACATGGAGGTGGGTCATGTAGGAGAAAACATCTATCTGCAGTGCGTGAGCCTAGGCTTGGGCTGCGTGGTCATAGGAGCATTCGATGATGATCGAGTCAAGGAGATCCTGGGGGTGGATGAAGCCCCACTCTACATAATCCCAATAGGATTCAAGAAGAGCTAAAAGCGATGGCCGCAGACTCAGGCACGATTAAGCGCGCATCACCTAACCTAGACCCAAAGCTAAACCTAAATAAGTTCTCGATGATAGATAATATCTGGCTGTGAAGAGTCAGAGTTAAGCGGATTGGATGAAGTGAAGGCATTTGACTGAGCCGCAACACACTTAATATATCTTGGTAAGCTCACAAAGGTTTGTGCGAGCTACGAGGATTCCCGCCCACATTTTCGAGGGATTCGTGAAAGGATTTGGAGACCCATTGATCTCGGATCTAAGAGGATATCTTAGATGGATGCATAGGATGAGTATACTGAAAACCTTTTGGTGCTCGGATTGGAGGAGCCTCGGATACTTGGGCTTGATGGATTCGGGCGAACTGGTCGGCGCCTTGAGAGCTTTGAGGATGAGGGTTATCTTCCACGGCCATGGAGCTTGGAGGGGATTGAGGGAGAGAGGAGAGATCCAAGACGCATTCTTCTCTAGGTGGAGGGTCGAGTATCTGGAAGAGATCCTCCAAAGAGCTGAAAAGATATTCTCGAAGCATGGCCTAAGAGATTTCGGGGTATCCGAGTGGAAGCCGGACGCTTGGAGGGTTCTCGAAGAATGCGGCTTCAGCCCATATGCTAGATCGGTCTTGATCATGTGGAACCTTGGAGAGGAGATCCCGAAATCCGGAAACCGGGAGGTCGAGATTAGGATCGGGTCGAGGAGGGATTTGAGCAAGCTTAGGAGGATTCAGCAAGAGAGCTGGGGATTCTTCATCCGACCGAACTTCAAACACCACATAATCCTAATCGCTTACCTCGGAGGGGAGGCGGTTGGATCTGCATACTTGAACAAATATACGGGGAACATAGACTTCGGAGTCCACGTTAGGAGAGAGTTTCAGAGGAGGAGGATAGGGGTGGCCATACTGCACTCGGCGAGAAGCCTATTCAGGAAATTGGGGTTTAGGAGGATGTCCGTTGTGAGGGTTTTAAGGGCCTTGAGCAAGGTGAATGAAAGCGATCGGATAGCCCTAAGCTTCTACATCAACTGCGGTGGAAGGGTCTTGAGAGAGTATAGGGGCTTTAGGAGGAAGATTAGACCTCGAAAGCTCAAGATCCCGGAGCTATCAGAGTATATATGCTAGCGGGGGGACACGCGAATCGATTTAAACATGGCCTAAAGTCTCTTCCTCGATGCTTAAGCCTAGACCCGTGAAGCTTAGCTGGCTGATAAGGACTGGAAGGCTATCAGAGTTCTCCCCAACAGCGCTGATCTCCGAGAAGCTCGGAATAGATTGGCTTATGATGTTCGACGAATACATCTATGGCCCAGGGCCAGGAATCGTTGAACTATTAGACTTGATCTTGAGATATGTCAAGCCTAAGAGCTTCTTAGATCTATTCGGAGGTAGCGGTGCATTATCGAAGCTTGCCTCGCTTAGGGGTGTGAAGAGGATAACCTACATAGACCTATATCCAGATGCGGCGGCCCTCAACTTGAGGGGGATAAGCGGGGTCGAGATAATTAAGGGGGATGCCATGGACCTCTCAAGATTCGGAGTATATGATGTCGTGGTCGCAGACCCGCCTAGAGAGCTGATAGACAAACTTCTCGAAAAGGTCGATGACCTAAGAAGGATCTTCAGGAAGATGTGCTTGATCTGGATAGGAGATATTGAGGAGCTCGAGGAGAGATCTTCGCTCCTTGAGGGGAGGAGGATGGTGAAGATTGTAAAGGCTTGGGGAGACTGCTTCGCGGCCCTGTGGAAGCCCGGATTCGGGGACATCGTCAAGCACATAAAAGATCTCCTAGAATATGGTTAAATTTGGGATCGGGATTAAGATCTTTGGTGATGTTAAATGGGTGGGAGACAGGTGAATCCATACCTGCCCTACCTCCACACAGGAGAGGAGAAGTCTGAGAAGAAGCAGAAGAAGGGGAAGAAGTAAGCCTCCCACAATCTTTTCCAAGATCATAAACACTTACCTTAAAGCCTAGATAGATCCGATCTTAGTGGGAGAGTTGAGGGTCGCCGCGGTCGGAGATAGGATCTTCATATCGGTCTTCGGGCTCATCGGCGCAGAGAGGTTTAGGGTGGATTCCGAGGAGGAGTTCCGCTCAACGATCATGGACTTGGTTAAGAGGGGGGAATACTCGATGATAATAGTTCCAGAGAGATACATCGACTTAACGAGAGAGATTAGATCCGAGCTCATCTCCGAGGGTAGGGTCGAGCCCATATTCGCATTCGTCCCGGAGAAGGGTTTGAATAAGAGGGTGGAGGAGCTTAAGGAGCTGGTGAGCCTCGCGATAGGACTTAGGCTTGAGATCTAGGTGAGATCATGAGCATCTCATCCCTCCTAGTTGAGGAGAAGAAGGCCATGCTCTTCGTCGAGGAGGCTAGGAAGAAGGCTGAGGAGATCCTAAAGGAGGCCAAGGCCGAGGCCGATAAGATTCTGAAGGAAGTTTCGGATGAGGAGAAGGTTAAGGAGATCTTGGAGCGATATGAGGAGGAGCTTCAGAGAGAGGCTGAGAAGATAGTTGAGAGATATAGGAGGGAGGTTGAGCGGATAAAATCAGTTCCAGACGAGTTGCTTGAGGAGGCCTCAGACATGATCGTTAGGGAGGTGATCGACCATAGGTTCAGAGGCGGTTGAGGCGCTCAAGGAGGAGATCTGGAGGAGGGCTAGGGAGAAGGCAGACAAGATTCTAAGCCAGGCGAGGAGGGAGGCTGAGCGAATCATTAGAGATGCTAGAGCTGAGGCCGAGAACCTCATGAAGAATAGGATCGAGCCCGAGAAGCTCATCATGAGGAGGAGGATAATAGGTAAGGCGGTGATGGATGGTAGGAGGCTTCTGATACTCGCGAAGAACGACTTGATAAACGAGGCAATCTCTAGAGCTATTGAGAAGCTTGAGAGGTTTAGGGAGAGCGAGGAGTATGAGAAGTTTCTAGTGAAGTGTTTTAGGGAGGCCGTTGAGGCCATGAACCCGTCGAATGGAGACGAGTTCATAGTCTATGTGAATAGGAGGGACCTAGACCTTCTTGAGAAGAAGGCCGGGGAGATCTTCGAGCATAGTCTCCGGTTTAAGTTTAGGGAGGGAGACTTCATGGGAGGAGTCGTTGTCATGGACTCGGATGGAAAGAGGATCTTCTACAACACGATCGAGAGCAGGCTTGAGAGCTTGAGGCCGATCCTTAGAGAGAAGGTGGCGTCCATGCTGTTTAAGGAGGTGGAGATGGGTGGAGAAGATAGGCGAGATTAAGAGGATCAATGGATCCCTCATCATAGCCGAGGGACTTGAGGGAATCAGGATTGGAGACATAGCCTATGTCGGAGACCTGAAGTTGATAGGAGAGGTCGTGAGGATAAGTGGGAGGGAGGTCGCATTACAATGCTATGAGGATACAAGCGGCCTAAGACCTGGAGAACATGTCATAAGCACGGGGACGCCCCTAGTCGCCGAGCTTGGACCAGGGTTGATTGGAGGAATCTTCGATGGACTTGAGCGGTCGGAGCTAGAGCTATGGAAGAAGACAGGCCCATTCATCAAGAAGGGGTATAGGGTGATACCTCTGAATAGAGAGAAGAAGTGGCACTTCAAGCCTAGGGTAAAGCCTGGGGATAGGGTGGTTGAAGGAGACGTGGTTGGAGTCGTTAGGGAGAGTAAGGTGGTCGAGCACAGAGTATTGGTTCCAGTCGGGATAAATGGTGTGGTCGAGAATATTGAGGAGGGAGAGTTCAGGGTTGATGAGCCCGTTGCAGAGGTAAGGTTGCCAAATGGCGTTAAGAGGGAGATAAAGCTCATGCAGACTTGGCCCGTCAGAATTCCAAGACCGTATAAGGAGAGGCTCCCGCTCGCCCAACCCCTCTTCACGGGCCAAAGGGTGATAGACACATTCTTCCCGATAGCGAAGGGTGGGACGGCGGCGATACCCGGAGGGTTTGGGACTGGGAAGACGGTTACACTCCACTCCATCGCTAAGTGGTCTGACGCCGATATCGTGATCTATGTTGGATGCGGTGAGAGGGGTAATGAGATGGCCGACATCTTAACTCACTTCCCAGAGCTTGAGGATCCTAGGACCGGCGAGAAGCTCATCGAGAGGGCGATCTTCATAGCGAATGTGAGCAATCTCCCAGTCTCAGCCCGAGAGGCAAGCATCTACATGGGGATAACGATCGCAGAATACTATAGGGATCAAGGATACGATGTCGGGATAATAGTAGACTCTACCTCGAGATGGGCTGAGGCGCTGAGAGATCTCTCTGGGAGACTTGAGGAGCTTCCGGCGGAGGAGGGATACCCAGCATACCTGGCCGAGAGGATAGCGAAGTTCTATGAGAGGGCTGGGAGGGTCGTCACCCTCGGAAGCGAACATAGGATAGGATCGGTCACGATCATGGGAGCGGTCTCACCGCCTGGAGGAGACTTCAGCGAGCCGGTCACCTCGACGACCATGAGATTCGTCGGAGCCCTCTGGGCCCTCGACACCGAACTCGCCTTCAGGAGGCATTTCCCAGCCATAAACTGGCTTAGAAGCTTTAGCAGATATGTTGATGTCCTAAGAGAGTTTTGGGAGAGATATGATCCGAATTGGTTTAGACTTAGGGAGGAGGCTTTGAGGCTTCTTGAAGAGTCCTCTAGGCTTGAGGAGATCGCGAGGGTGATAGGTGAGAAAGCCCTACCAGATGAGCAGAGGCTGATCCTCTTGACCTCGGAGATCTTAAGGGAGGGCTTCTTGGTTCAGAGCGCCTTTCATGAAGTGGATAGGTATTGTCCGCCCGAGAAGCAGGTTAAGATGCTGAGGGTGATCATGGAGTTCTATAGGAGAGCTTCAGAATTGATCAAGCTGGGAGTTCCGGTCGAGAGGGTTAGGGGGTTGAAAAACTTGGTCGAGTTATTGAGGCTCAAGGAGAAGAAGGGTTTGGAGGAGATAGATGAGGCCGAGAGGAGGCTGGTCGAGGAGATGGAGGAACTTAAGGCGGAATATGGCCGCTGAAAAAAAGATAAACTGAGGAATTGAATGAAAGGTTTTCAAGAGATCTCTTCGATGTTTATCGATGGAGATATAAGGTGGCTTAAACCGGATCTTCATGACGATGGGTTTCGAGGAAAGGAGACCAGAGAAGGCTGGAATGGTTTACAGGACGGTTACGGAGGTTCGAGGACCCCTACTCATAGTAGAAGGGGTTAGGGGGGCTAAGTATAATGAGGTGGTGGAGGTCAAGCTTCCAGATGGATCCGAGATCATCGGAACCGTTCTAGACACCTACTCGGATAAGGCGATAATCCAAGTATTTGGGAGAACGGAGGGGCTTGGCCTCGAGGTAGCGGTCAGATTCACAGGAGATGTCATGCGAATACCCCTTTCAGACGACCTCCTCGGAAGGGTGTTTAACGGGAGCTTCAAGCCCCTAGATGGCCTCCCAGATCCGATAGGGGTTGAGCGGAGGGAGATATTCTTCTCCGTGATAAACCCGGCGGCGAGGGAGCCTCCAAGCGAGTTCATCCAGACGGGGATCTCGGTGATAGATGGGATGAACTCCCTTGTGAGGGGTCAGAAGCTCCCGATATTCTCGGAGTCCGGTCTCCCACACAACCTCATGGCGACCCAGATAGCTAGGCAGTCGACGATCCTAGGTGAGGGCGAGGAGTTCGCGGTCGTCTTCTGCGCGATGGGGATAAGGCATGAGGAATACGAGTTCTTTAGGAGGGAGTTTGAGAGGACGGGGGCATTGGATAAGTCGGTGATGATCTTAAACCTAGCAGATGACCCGGTGATCGAGAGGATAATCGCCCCGAGAATCGCGTTAACCATAGCAGAATACCTGGCATTCGACCTAGACATGCATATCCTAACGATCCTAACCAACATGACCCATTACTGCGAGTCTTTAAGATCTCTCTCGATCGCTAGGGAGGAAGTTCCATCTAGGAAGGGTTATCCAAGCTACATGTATAGCGATTTGGCCACGATCTATGAGAGGGCTGGGAAGATTAAGGGGAAGAAGGGCTCGATAACCCTGATGCCGATCCTAACCATGCCCGGAGGAGACATAACCCATCCAATCCCGGATCTAACCGGATACATAACCGAGGGTCAGCTAATAGTCAGCAGAGAACTCCATCTAAAGGGGATCTATCCGCCGATCAACCCCCTCCCATCTCTATCGAGGTTGATGAAGGATGGGGTTGGGGCTGGGAAGACCAGGGAGGATCACATGGAGGTCTCAAGCCAGCTCTATATGGCCTATGCCGAGGGCGTTAAGGCGAGGAACCTCGCTAGGATTATAGGGGAGCTCGGCCTAAGTGAGAGGGAGAGGAGGTATCTGAGGTTCGCGGATGAATTCGAGAGGAAGTTCATCAATCAGGGCGTCTACGAGAATAGGAGTATTGAGAGAACCCTTGAGATAGCTTGGGATCTTCTCTCCCTGCTCCCAGAAGAGGAGCTCATAAGAATAAGTGAGAAACACATCAAAAAGTATCATAGGAAGTATAGGCTTCAGGCTCGGTGAAGGAGATGTCCTTGGCCGGGGTCAGATATACGAAGGGCTTCCTGCTGGACTTGAAGAGGAGGCTCGAATTCGTCAAAGACGCGCATGACCTCCTCGAGATGAAGCGAGATCAGCTCATGGCCGAGCTGAGAAAGGCTCTTGAAAGGTTTAAGGAGCTTAGGAGGGTTGTAGAGGATGAGGCGGAGGAGGTCTATCGAGAGCTCTCCCTCCTCCACTCAACCCTCGGGAGCGCCGACCTCGAAACCTATTCAGCTTATCTCAGGGGTAGGATTGAGGTGAGGATCATTCCGAGGAGCGTCATAGGCGTGGTCACCCCCATGCTGAGGGAGATAGACATACCGGATTACACAAACCTCTACCCCCCTCAGATCATACCCTTAGCCGAGAAGGCCTCAACCTTGATGAAGGATTTGGCGAGGCTCGCTGAGCTTGAAGCCTATATCGAGAACCTAGCCGAGGACCTCAGGAAGACCAATATCAGGGTTAACGCCCTCGAAAAGGTAGTGATCCCTAGCTATGAAGAGACTATAAGGAGGATCCAAGGCGTGTTGGATGATGAGATGCTCGAAGAGGTCATAAGGCTTAAGCAGATAAAGGAGATCTTGACGGGGAGGAGAGCCGCTTGATAACATACTTGGTGTGTAAGTGCCATGCATATGAGAGCAGGCTTCTCCCAAGAAGGCTTATCCTAGAGCTCGCATCGCTCTCAAGGCTTGAAGAATTCGTTGAGATCCTCGCCACCATCTATGGCCGGAGGTTTTCCGAGGCGAGGAGCCTATGGGATGTCGAGGCCGCCTTAACGGAGATATTCATCGATAGGCTCTCAACCCTCCTCAAGATCTCCTTCGAGGACATCAGGGAGTTTCTGATCCAATATTATAGGAGGTTCGAGGTTCAGAATCTGATCAGGATTATGAGGATGAAGATCGCCCGTGAATCCGCGGAGCGCATCAAGGAGCTGATAATACCTTCAGAGAGGCTTGGTGGAATGGATCTAGACCCCTTCATAAGGGCGAGAGACTTCAACGAGTTCATAAGCCTCCTGTCCGAAACCACCTATAGGAAGATCTCCGAGATGAGGGTTAAGAACCCGCTCATACTTGAGAGCATGTTTAGATGGATCTACTATCGAGGAGTTTTCGAGAAGATCTCCAAGATCCCGAGGGATGATAGGCTAGATGCAATGGAGGTGTTGGGGATGGAGCTGGACCTCCACAACATCAGGGTTTGTATGCTCCCGATGCTCTATGGCTATGATAGGAAGCTCGCCGAAGACCTTCTCATAGAAAATCCCGCTGGAAAGTCGAAGATTCTGTTAATGGAATTGAGGAGCGTCAAGGAGCTCCTTGAAGAGTTCCCAAGATATAGGAGTTTTATCGAGGCTTTGATGAGGAGGGAGGAGTGGAGGGCTGAGATAGAGTATTTCAGGATCTTGAAGAGCGAGGTCGATAAGAGGAGGATCTCGAAATACATAAGCTTCTTCTACGTCTTAAAGTATATCCTCGACTGCGAGGTGGAGTATAGGAATCTTAGGTCGATCGCCATCTCAATACACCACAATCTACCAGTAGACGTTAGAAGGGGTTTGCTGATCCTGCCAAGGGCTTAGGCGACTTCGACGAATCTGATGAAGGCCAAGCCCAGAATTATCGGCAAGATGGTCCCGAGGAAGATCGCCAAGATTATCCCCTTATGAAATCCGGGCTCTTTTAGGAAGTGGAGCAAGCCTATCGCTTGAATACCTATCAAGATTAAAAAGTAAAGACCTAGCGCCTTCCTCGCCCCTAATCTTATCTTCACTCTCTCACGTTATCCATATGAGGAAGGCAACTAATAAGCCATAAATAGCGATACCCTCGGCGAGGCCGGCGAAGATTATAGTCCTACCGAAGATCTCAGGCTTCTCAGTAGCGCTGGCTATCGCCGCTACGCCTATCTTGCCGACCGCGTAGCCCGCCGCAGCCGAGCAGATACCTACTGAGAGCGCCATGGCTAGGAATTTCCCAATCTCTATCTCCGCCCTAGCCATGGTCTCGGCTGCTTGGACCTCCGCGGGCTTTACGGCTCCATCCGCCGCTATTGGCAGGGTCATTCCGGCTAGGATCGCGGTGAGGATTGTGAGAGCTAGTAGGGTGGCTCTAATCCTCGCCATCATCACATCCACCCCTTGACGTATGCTTCTTCCACGTATTTAAGCTATAGCCTATAGCTTCCATGGAGTGTATGGCGTCCCGGTTCCATGATAGAACTTCGTCATGAACTCGTAGTAGAGGAGCCTCAGTGCCTGTATCGTGCATACGAGGAACTCTATCGTGAGGGCGAAGAGGTTTAGGAAGATCAATCCGACCCCTATCCCCATTAATGGATTCACTTGCATGAGCTTTAAGACGACCATGGCTAAGGCCGCGTGGACTATCGCGAATCCAGCTATCCTCATGTATGAGAACATGTTGGCGAGGAGGGAGATGAAGGTCTCAAGCACCAAGCCCACCCCCATCACCTTCTCCTCTCTCGTAATGAATGGCTTGACTAGGATCATGGCGAGCCCGGCTACCGTCATGAAGAATGGCCAGCTCGTCAAGGCCCCCATCCCAAGCTCCGGAAACTCTAAGACCCCGGGTATCACGGTTATCCCGATGAAGTTGAAGGCGGTTAAGGCCAATCCGAGGAGGAGCAGGATTCCGGCGACGCCCTTCTCGCCGAGAATTGCTTCTGCGAGCTGTCTATTTTTTAGGTGATTTCTCACGCTTATGGATAGGGCTAATAGCATTTGAGCTATCCCGAAGAACACCGCTATCTTAAGTAGCCAGACCACTCCAGCCGGGTCTTCAAGCCATCCAGCTCTAAGGGTTGGGAGGAGGGGTTGAGTCTCTATCAAGAAGAATTCTCCGATTAATGCCCCGAAGATCGCCGACGCTATTCCAAGCCCTATCATGAGCTTCCCAAGCCTCCTAAGATTCAATCCTAGGATGCTCTTCTTCAAGAAGCGGGAGAACAATAATCCGAGGATGGCTATCGTTATGCCGTGGCCTAGATCCGGGAACATCATCCCAAACATGATAGTCCATAGGATTCCCGAGATTATTGTTGGATCGCTCTCGAGATGTCCGGGCCAACCATATTGTCTAACCAGGGTCTCGAATGCCTTGAAGATCCTCGGGTTCTTGAGTACGGTCGGCACATCTTCATCCGGGCTCGGATCTCTGAACTCATATAGGAGCTTTCCACCGAGCTCTTCACTAAGAGACTTTAAGGCTCTGCCCACGCTCTCAACCCTATCCTCTGGAACCCATCCTTGGATTATCCTCATAGTCTCGCTCTTCATGGTCTTTAGGAGGGCTTCCTCAAGTCTTAGCCTAATGGACAGGAATTTTAGGACGGCCTCGGCCTTAGATAAAAAGTTCTCCCTTATCTCTTGGATCTCCTTATCGATTAACCCCCTCTCCTCATCTAACCGTCTGATCTTTCCTTCAATCACAGCTCTGGCCTCATCTATGTCCTCTGGAAGCCCGACCAATCCCTTGACTTCTTTGAAGTTTAGGGTTAGGAGCATGGCCCTAACCTCCATCGCAAAGTCTTTCAGGCACGCCACATGGATGAAGGCCAGATTTCCGCCGATCTCCTTAACATCATAGGCTATGGGCTTCCCAGACGCGAACTTCTTAAAGCTATCTATGGATGCCGAGCTGATGGTCCCGGCGAAGGATTCTAGATTTTCATATCTCCCAAGTTTGGGAAGCTTTCTCACGCCAGCGCTCTTAAGCATGTTGATGATCTCTCTCGCCTCCTCCAGCTGTCCCTTCAATTTCTCAATCTTTCTGAGCCTTACATTCAGGGCATCGTATCTCTCGGCTTGCTCGATTATCGTCTTAACCTCATCTAGATCTATCTCGACCTCCTCTTCGGGTCCCATAGGCTTTAAGGGGAGGACCTCCTTGAGCTTCATGAACCTCTCATACAGCTCTCTGGTGGCTCTAAGCCTGCTCTCTTCTTCCGGGCTGAAGCCTATGAATGAAGCCTTAATCTCCTCCAACTGATGTTTCACCGTCTGGATGTCTTCGCGGACTCTCCTCAACTTATCTTGGAGGACTTCCTCAAGCTCCTTGAGATCTTCTGAGATCTCCTTTAAGGAAAGCTCCTTGAATCCGGCTGTTGAGAGTAGATGTTGAAGCTTCTCCTCCTCTAAAGCCTCCTTTTCCCCGATCTCGATCAAGGATCTAATCGAGGCCAGCCTCCTCCTAAGCCTAACCTCCTCCGCCTCAAGCTCCCTGAGCCTACCCTTAAGCAAATGATATCTTTGATAGGTTTCTTGCTCCGCTCTCTCTTCGGGGATCTCTGAGACTCTAAGCGTTAGGGTTCTCCTGATCTCCATCAGCCTCTCATAAAGTTTCTCGAGTTCTCTCAGCCTCGCCTCCTCTTCTTTGGTCAGCCCTAAAACATCTCTCTCGCTCGGCTTCTTCAATTGAATTATCCCGAGCTCTCCGAGTCTCCTCAATACCTCCTCCTCTCTATCCCTTAGGGCGACGACTATCAGCTTCTTCGCCGGAATTATCAACTCCCTACCCAACTCGCCTAGTGATTAGAATAAATTTAAATCTACCTAAGCCCTCGTGAAGCCGTGATTTCCTCAAAAGCTGGCGTGGGGCATTTGACCCCCTAAATTTATCTGAGATCGTTCTACTCGCATGATGCGAGCTCTTCAAGCATCCCCTCCCTATCCAACATGATTATCAATTGGTCGTAGGTTGCGTCTATCTCCTTTACGCATGCCTCGGGGAAGTTCAGGTTTATAGCCATCCTATGCTTCCAATAATATCCGCCCCCGGGGAGATTCAGCCTGGTGAAGACCCCTATTAGCTTTGGCTTGAGCTTGAGGTTCTTGACATTTAGGAGGAACTCGACGAAGCAGTTCTTATACGCCTTCTCATAGACATCTCCATAGAATGTGTTGAAGTATAGGTATAGGGGGTAGCCTCTCGTATAGGTCTCCCAGCTCGTGAACCTCGTGTAGAGGGGCTTCCAGCCATCCTCCCTCAAGATCATGTCTTCAAGCGATATGGGCCTCTTCCAGGTGCTCACCATGTATCCGCGTTCTTCGAGGCTTGGAATTATATAGCCTCTTATGACCCCTTGCCTGAGGAGCTCCAGCCTCTCTCTAAGGCTTAGCCTCATCCGATCAGCCTCATTCTTTTGC
>Ga0209410_1000424_pt1 | contig 19396 bp, 14 predicted proteins | sample Mar14436cmmetaG_FD_184135 | JGI IMG/M metagenome (GOLD analysis project Ga0209410, IMG submission 184135) | Marine hydrothermal vent microbial communities from Guaymas Basin, Gulf of California to study Microbial Dark Matter (Phase II) - Marker... ... | reverse complement strand
GATAGACAAGTCGCGGCCAGGTTTGGAGATACATTTGAGAAATATTGGGAAGCCGCGGTGAGATACGTCAAAAGCTTTCCTAGAGAGATCTTGGAGAGCCAAAGAGAATTCTATAAGAGAATATATCTACCCATTAGAGATAGAGTCGATAGGCTCCTGAATGCGTAACAACACTGAAATGGCTGTGAGGCCGTTTATCGGCGTTATTCGCATACAGGGCGATGTTTTACGATGATAAGTCGCTGGTGAGAGCCGGGAGAGATGATGAGATAACGATTATCTTTGAAGGAGATCTTGAGGAAGTATTACGGTCTTTGACGTTCCTAAGAGGATAGCCTCAAAGTCCATCGTGGATTATCAAGCATAATAATAGATTGCTTGCGGAAAACAGGTCAGCTCTTGAAACAGCATCCCCTAACACTGATTTTCAATGTTTATGGAGGTCGCAGAGCAAATATTTGTCTTTAATCATTTATAGTTTTTAATGCACAAAGATTAATAGGCCTTGAGCGATGTTAAGCGGCGATCAAATTTGAGTGGAGAGAGGGTGAGGGTCATTATCGTTCCACATACCCATTGGGATAGGGAGTGGTATCTACCTTTTGAGGAGTTTAGGGCCAAGTTGGTCGGTCTAATGGACGTGCTTCTCGAGATGCTCGATAAGGATCCGCGGTTCAAGTGCTTCACGCTGGATGGGCAATCGGTGATCGTTGAGGACTATCTCGAAATACGCCCTGAGAAAAGCATGCTCCTAAGGAGTCTAGTCGGCAACAATAGGCTTCTCATAGGGCCATGGTATACTTCGACCGAGGAGTTCTTGGTCAGCCCCGAATCGCTCGTTAGAAATCTTCTCCTAGGGCGAGAGGTTGGCATGAAGTATGGTGGCGTAATGCTTGTCGGATATCTCCCAGACACCTTTGGACATATCGCCCAACTACCACAGATCCTACGCGGCTTCGGCATAGATTCCTTTGTCTTCGCTAGAGGGCTTGGGGATGAGGGAGAGAGGCTGAAAACCGAGTTTTTATGGGAGGCGCCCGACGGGTCGACCGTATTGGCAATACATCTCCTTAAGGGCTACAGCAACGCCAAGAAAATTCCATCAGATCCGGAGAAAGCTTTAGAATTCATCTCCCATCTTAAGGATGAGCTACTACCCCATTCAACTGGTAACTATATTTTGGTGATGAATGGCGGCGACCACACACTACCGCAGCAGAATTTGCCCGATATCGTCGAAAAGTTGAAGGAGATGCGGAACGAGCTGGAGATATCCATTGGGGGTCTTGAAGACTATATCAGGATCGTAAGATCGAGAGCCCCAAAGTATGATGTGTATAGAGGTGAATTGAGGGGTGCGAGATACCGCCCCCTTCTCCCAGGAGTTTTATCGACTAGAATGTATCTTAAGCAGATGAATTGGCGGGCGCAAGTGATGTTGGAGAATTTCGCCGAGCCTCTCGCGGTCTTCGCATGGCTTCTTGGATTCGACTATCCACAGAATTTTATTCGAGAGGCTTGGCGTCTGCTGCTGCAGAACCATGCCCACGATAGCATTTATGGATGTGGGGTGGATGAAGTTCATGACGAGAATGTGTCAAGATATGAAAGAGTCCAGCAGATCGCTGAATCTGTCATCCAAGAAGCTGTCAAGGATGTGTCGTCGAGGGTCAAGACCTCAATCGATAAAGCCTTAACGTCCATCATAGTCTTCAACACTCTAAACTGGCCTAGGACAGATGTAGCGTATGTGACCATTAAGAAGCAAGGTGTTCAGAATTTTGATCTAAAAGATACCTTTGGCAAAACCATACCCTATCAGATTATTCATGAGGAGGGGGGACTGGTGGAATTATGCTTCATAGCGGAAGACGTGCCTCCATCTGGCTATAAAACTTACATGATAACCGAGGCGTCCCAGAAGCCCGTATTCCATGTGGCCCTGAAGGTTACGGAGACGTCGATTGAGAATCAGTTCTTCAGAGTTGACGTGGATCCGGAAAATGGGGGTAGCTTGAGGGTGGTGGATCTCCGCACGCGGCGGGTTTTCAAGGAGCTTAACCTGATAGAGGATAGTGGCGATGCAGGAGACGAGTATAACCACTCTCCACCCGAGAATAACACGGTAATTACGTCTAGAAGGAAGTCGGCGAAGGTAGAGGTTATTGAGAGAGGCCCCGTTAAGGCGACGATTAAAGTTGCTTTAACCCTTAAACTTCCTAGATCTCTATCCGAGGACAGGAAAAGCCGTAGTCTTGAAGTCGTCAATTGTCCGGTGGAGTCGCGGGTAACGCTCTATGCCGGGATACCTCGGATCGACATCGAAACCACTGTTAGAAATAACGTTAAGGACCATAGATTGAGAGTTCTATTCCCCACAAATCTAAAGACCGACTATGTCTACGCCGACTCGCATTTCTACGTGGTTAGGAGATCCATCCAACCACCCAGAGGTGAGAAATGGGTGGAAAAACCCTCTACAACGTATCCACAGCTCACCTTTATCGACGTCAGCGATGGGAAAGCGGGCTTAATGATAGCCAATAGGGGGATACCTGAGTATGAGGTCTTGGCCGATGAGGATGGCGTAACGGTGGCCTTAACCCTTCTACGCTGTGTTGGATGGCTCTCATTGCCCGATCTACCCGTGAGACGTGAGTTAGCTGGACCCATGATCGAAACTCCTAAGGCTCAGTGCCTCGGAGATTATATTTTCAATTATTCGATAATACCGCATGAGGGAGATTGGCTGACCTCCAAAGCCTATATACAAGCTAGGCAGTTTAATGTGCCGCTCTACGCTGTGGAGGTGGAGGTGCATGAAGGCGACTTACCGCCGGAGCTTAGCTTCCTCTCCATCGCTCCCGAGAGCTTAATCTTATCGGCATTAAAGAGGGCTGAGAGGGAGGATGGATTGATAGCTCGATTCTACAATATTGAGGGTAAAGAAGTTAAGGCTAAGATAAGGAGCTTTACACCTCGTAGCATGATATGGGTGACAAACTTGAACGAAGACCGTTTAGAGAGGTTAAAGCCTGTGGATGGAGAGGCCACATTAAATGTTGGCGCTCATAAAATCGTAACCCTACTGATGAAGTGCGATAGATCTCCTAAGCCTTCAGAGGGCGTTGTAGAAGCGTGATAGGAGGTCAAACGGCGCTTAGATCACGATCTTATCTTTAATAAATCCCCCTCATCGCCAAACTGTTAGATGGCAATCGAGATGATAATCTGGCTGGTCACCGGAGAGTGTAACCTAAATTGCATACACTGCTATGCGAGCAGATTTCGCGGACTGGAGGCCATGAGCTTGGACGATGCGTTAAGATTCATCGAGGAGATCTCAGACTATGGAGTCGAGCATGTGGCGTTGACGGGTGGAGAGCCCTTTCTGAGAAGGGATTTGACAGAGATCATTAGGGCCATTAGAGATCATGGGATGAGCTGCAATATGTCGACGAATCTAACATTCCTTAATAGAGGGCTAGCTGAATTTCTTGGAAGATACGACGTGTATCTCTATGTGAGCTTGGATGGATCTAGGCCCCAGACATATGAGAGGATTAGAGGCCATGGGAATTGGAAGCGCTTCATGAGAGGGGTTAAGCTTCTCAAAGAGTATGGGGTCTCGTTCTCGACGGTGATGGCGGTCTGCAAATACAACTATATGGAGACAGAGGATTATGTTAGGCTCGCCGAGAAAATTGGAGCGGAGGGCTCGTGCATAATACCCGTCCTACCCGTTGGTAGGGCTAAAGAGAACAATGTAGCCCCCTCTAGGGAGGAGGTTATACATTCAGTTAAGGTATTTGGAGAAGCCTGCGACGAGCTTGGATATAATGGATGTATCTGGTGTTATACGCCCGCCAAGCTACTAATAGACTCGCCATATATCTACGTCACCAGCGGATGTAGGACTGACAGCGTTATCGACATGGATCCGGCTGGAAATATACTCCTCTGCGACACTCTAGACTATAAGATCGCAAATGTCAGGAGTGGTTTCAGCAACGCCATAAAAGAGTATTATTCAAATGAGCTTGTTAAGAAGGTCATGAATCCGACTCTCTCGGAGCCATGTAGGTCCTGTAAGCTAAGAGATATTTGTATGGGCGGCTGCTACGCTCGATCCCTGCTACTCAAGGGAAGCTTGGATCCGCCCGACCCATATTGCCCGCTGGTCTCTAAAATTGAATAACTATATCTGCTCTGGCGGAATCTTATCTGGTGGATGCGCGACGAAATACTTCAACCCATACCTCTTCAGCCTCTTGACGACATGCGGATATAGTATCAGCTCTTCGACTTCAACCTCTTCTTCGAGAATCGGATCTATTTGCTTAAGTCTCTTCAAGAGGTCTAGGAAGTTGCTCTTAGGCGAGAAGGAGGTCATGACAGATGGATGGCAACTCACTCCATAATCTATGAGATTCTTTAAGGCTTGGAGTTGGAGCTTGAAGCCGCTCTGATCCGCTCCGGTCAGCATTTCAAACTCCTTCTCATTACATCCCTTTAATGAGACCCTAACGTGGAGAGACTTGTATGAGGCCAATCTCCTCGCATAATCCTCATCCCATCCAATTAGTATCCCGTTAGTCTCTAAGATGAATTCATTGACGATTCCATCAAGAATTCTCAAAAGACTCAGTAGATGGTCCCTTCCAATAGTTGGCTCTCCCCCGCTCACCCTCGCCCTCCACAATCTCCTTTTCGCCATCAATGATCTAAGCCTCTCGGCGACATCCTCAGCCATATAGAATCTCCCGACCTTAGCGGGATTCGACCTAACCCTGTCTGAAACCCAGCAAAATTTACAGAATAGGCCGCATCCAACGCAATCAGCTGTGACTATTCCACCATACCATCTATCGACCCTAAACCTATAATATTTCCTCTCCTGCCCCACGCCTTCTCCTCGGACGACGAGCTTCTCGATCTTGAGATGAGACTTTACGGGATCATATGGCATGATGTCATCGACCAAGTTTAGGAGCTCCTCATCTTAAGGGTTTATGACTCTAATTCTCCGACCCGGCTTCTTTGATTATCTTCTCTTCGCTCGAAGCTTCTTCCTTGGCCGGCTTGATAATCACTCGACCATTCCCTAAACATATCTCAACCTTATCTCCTTCCCTCAATCCGAGCATCTCTGCAATATCGCGCGGTATGGTAACCCTTCTACCCGACAATATCTTCTGAACCCTCCTAGAGTTCCCCTCATCAGAGTTTAAGTTCGCGCCTTCAGGCTTGCCACCTGCTCTGCGCAGAAATCTCCTAGAGACGAGTATGTATATTCCGACTCCGGCAGCAACCGCGGCGGCTTGAGCGAAGATCACATTTTTCGCCAGTATATTCTCCCCTAAGAGGGATTGATAGGTTCTGCTCAGATCTCCATATCTGCTCTCCAAGTCGGCTACCCTCTGTCTTAGGCTGGCGCCCTCAGCTAAAGCATCGTGATATCTGCTCTCTAAATCTCCGTATCTAGCCTTCAAATCCCGATACATCGACTTGTAAGTCTTTAGGTCTGCCAGCGTGTTCTCGTAATCCTTTAAGAGGTTTCTATAGTTTTCGTCAAGTTTTCCATAATCTCTTGAGAGTAGGTCGTATTTCGCCCTAAGCCTCTCCAAGTCTAGGAGGGTTTGCTGATGCTTATCCCTCAAATCCTCGTATCTTCGATCCAGCTCCCTGTATTGATTCGTTAAGTCTCTGTAGGATCTCTCCAGCTGCTCATATTCGCTCTGCAATCTCTGATAGCAGCCTAGAAGCTCGTCATACTTCTTTTGTAGGCTCTCTAAAGCCTCTTCCTTCTCCTCGAGCTCGGCCTTCAGATCCTCTATCTCATCCTTCAGGTTATTTATCTTGCTCCTAGCCTCTTCAAGCTCCTCCTCAAGCTCCTCATAGGTCTCGCCCCTCACGATCGACATATACCAATCATGCTCCAAAACCTTGGGAGATCCATTCACCTTATATGAGGCCTCTAGATTTGCTTGCAGATAGGGTTCTGGAGCAACTTCCCTCGGAATGCATACATTTATAGACTTTGAGGTGGTCCAGCCCTCCGTCACCGAGGTCTCCGATACTATGATCTTATCGTAGATTACTTGGGTGTAGGAGTTTGCGTGGTAGGTTAGGGTGAGCCTGATGCTTAGATCCGTTAGGTTGTTCTTCGCCTTCATCCAAAAGCTTATCGTTATGCATGTGCCCGTCTTTATCTCTGATGGATAATTGAACCTCATCTCAACGTCATCCTCTATCATGGAGTAACCCTGGGCCATGACGGGGCTTAGCATCACAAGCAGGATTAGGAGTGTTAATCCGATTATCCGACCCTTTCCAACGCTCATCAAGATATATCGATTTAAGCTCGTTAATAAGGCGATCTCTACGAAAAGGCTACAAACCACTACATCGACCTTAATGTTTGTGGAATCCATGAGAGTAACCCTCGATGCGGAGGAATACGATATTCAAAACACCTTCAAGCCGTCTTTCATCTCAAGCCTCTATGAGAATCCGAGAGAAGGTGTATGGGTAAAGGTGGCAGGGCATCTAGGTGGAAGACTTAAGCTTGAGCAGATCGGGAAGAGGGTTATAGCAGTTAGTACTGCCAACTTAAAGAAGGATGAATTAAAGAAGCTTGTTCTGCTCGAAACAGGGCTTTGGCATCCGCCGTTTGAGGATGGATTAAAGACCCTTCCAAGGAGGCTCAAGATAATCTGTGACAGGCTTTCGTCGATCTATCCCGGCGTCAGGATACCGATAGCCCCACATGATTTTGAGAAGATCTTCATATCGATTCTCCTATCTAAGAGGGTGAACTACGACATCGTCAGGAGATGGTGTAGGGAGATCTGGAGAAGATTTTCCAACGGATTTGAGGAGATCTTATCGAGGGAGCGTGAACTCGAGGGGGTTTCGAGGAGCTATCAGCTATCTATGCTCATAGAGTCTATTAGGGATCTACTGAGACTTCGAGAAGAGCCTAGCAGAATACATCCAAGGATCCTCAAACTGTTTGGCAGACCTGGGAGAGATCTTCCAAGATATATTTTGTCACTTCCACCGGATCTGGCGAGGCTAGTCCTCCTCTCGGTTAAGGGGGTTGGGCCGAAGACCGCCGACTCCATACTCCTCACAACATCCACGAGCTTGGAGGGCATTCCATGCGATGTCCACCTAGTCAAGTTTATCGATAGAATGGGGATCTTGAAAGGTCTTAAGAGGCCTGAGAAGAGCCTTTGCAGAAGGTTTGTATGTAGGCCCGAATACGCTGAGAGATGGGGGATCCCCGCCTGCCCTAGAGCGATTGGGGATGAATGTATTAGATATGAACTCTTAAAGTATTTCAAAGGACTTGCAGGATGGTTTCAGACATTAATCTATCTGCATGGAAGAGATTTCTGCAGATCGATAAAACCAAGATGCAGAGAGTGTTCATTAAGAGATCTATGCCCGAACAGTCGGACCTAATCATGGAAACTAACCTTCAATTCTTGCATAGGACGGCTTTTAAGCTCATGTCTACGCTTATCTATCGATGCCTAAGCTTAGAGGCAGGGCCACGATCTTGCTGGAGGTGGGCGGAGAGGCTAGCTAAGCTCTTAACGCTGATAGATGAGAAGCGTGGAGGATCTTGGAGCATAATCTATGAAGGTTGAGAAGTCGTCGAGTTTAATAATGGTTATTTAAGATGCTATAACCTTTAAGGGCGGGAGATGTCGGGTAGAAGCTATCCGAGTCAGCCGATCCCGGCCGTCGGGGCCTTCATAATTAGGAATGGAAAGATCTTATTGATAAGGAGAGCCCATGAGCCGTGTGCTGGTAAGTGGAGCGTGCCCGGGGGAACTATTAAGCTTGGGGAGACCACTATAGATGCTCTTAGGAGGGAGGTTTTCGAGGAGCTTGGCGTCAGGCCGAAATCCATTAAGCTACTCGACATCTACGACTATATAAGCAGGGATGAGAATGGGAGAATCAAGTATCATTATTTGATAATAGACTTTCTCGTAAATCTGGAGAGCTTTGAGATAACGCCTTCAAGCGAGATCCTAGAATATGAGTTCTTTACGAGGGGTGAGGCGTTGGAGTTGGCCGACCTAGTCTCATCCGTTAGAGTTGTGATGGAGAGGCATCCTGAGATCTTTGAAGGGTAAGGGTTGATTATAGATGGACGTGTTCACGATAGGGCACTCAAATAGGTCGCTTGAGAGGTTTCTAAACATATTAAAGAGAAAGGGGGTAGAGGTGCTATATGATGTGAGAAGCTTTCCAACGAGCAGGTTCGTCCCCCATTTCTCAAAGGAATCCTTGTCGAGCGCCGTAGAGGCGATCGGGATCGAGTACATCTGGGATGGAAGACTTGGAGGATATAGGAGATTTGGAAGAGATGTTAGGGATCTCGGGATAGCTACGTGCTTCAAGTCTCAAGGGTTTAGGGCCTATGCCACATATCTGACGACAAATCCACTCGCGAGGGAGGCGGCCACAGAGCTGGCTGAGATATGTAGGAGAAAGGTCACCGCCATCATGTGTAAGGAGAGAATTCCCTGGAGATGTCATAGAAAGATAATCTCAGATTACATGATTGCCAAGGAATTCAGGGTTATTCACATAATTGATGAAGGACATGAAGTGATCCATAAACTATCCAAGTGCGCGAGAATCATCGATGGAGAGTTACATTATGTCTAGGCCTCTTCCCTGGAATAGGGCACTCCTAGGGCTGCTGGGACGCCAAGCCTCTTCCTAACACTCTCAAAGGAGAGCAATGTTAAGGTTATGATCGTCACTATGTGCGGTAGCATTAAAACGAATTGGGGGATCTGCGCGCCGAATCCTTTAACCTGCAACCTATATTGAATGGCCTCAACTCCTCCGAATAGGTATGCGCCGAAGATCGCTCGAAGCGGGCTCCAAGTCGCTAGAATGACCAGCGCTAGGGCGATGAATCCCCTCCCAGCGGTCATTCCCTCCTGCCAGAATGGATGGAACCCGATGAATAGATATGCTCCGGCTAGGGATGCAAATCCTCCACAAAGCATCGACGTTAGATATCTGATCAAGAAGACGTTCACGCCCATGGCGTCCGCCATCCCCGGATTCTCCCCAACGGATCTTATGCTTAATCCGATCCTCGTCTTGAATAAGATGAACCACATGAATACCGACAATATGTATGAGATGTAGACGAGGATGTTGTGGGAGAAGAATGCTCTACCGATGATCGGTATATTTGAGAGGATTGGGATCGGCATCTCAGGAAGCTTCGGAGCCTCCTGTATCATGAGAAGCGATTCAGGGATATGCGGGTTGAGGGTTCGGAGGACCCCTCCCCTTATTGTTGGATGGGTTAGGAACCCGCTCATACCTGTTCCGAAGATCGTTAGCGCTAGCCCGACCACGACCTGATTCAACCTTAGGGAAACCGCCATCACCCCGAGTATTAGGCCGAGGACCATCCCGATCACAAGGGCTGCTAGTATTGCGGCGAGGTGACCGTATGCTAGGGTGAATAGGAATGAGATTGCAGCCCCCATGATCATCATACCCTCAATCCCCAAGTTCAAGATCCCAGATCTCTCGGCATAGATCTCCCCGAGGGATGCGAATAGATAGATTGTTCCTATCTGGACGGCTCCTTGAAGTATGGATGCCATCCACTCAACGGACACCTCTACCACCCCCGAAGCTGATCTTATATCGCTTAAGGAATTCTCCCAAGATTATGAAGAGGAATATGATTCCCTGAAGGATCTGGACGGCGGCGTTGGGTATCTTTAGAGTGGCTTGAAGAGATTCTCCGGCGACGAGTAACCCTCCAAAGAATATTCCGGCTGGGATTATGAGCCATGGATTTAATGCCGCGAGCCATGCCACGATTATCGCCGTATATCCATAGCCTGGCGAGGCCCTTGGCCTAAGCCTACCGATTATCCCGCTCACGATGGATAGTCCCCCGAGCCCAGCCAATCCACCTGAGAGAAATGATCCAAGCATGAGAACTCTTGGAATGGTTATTCCGGCATATCTCGCTGCATCTAGGTTCTCGCCTATCACCCTAAGCTCGAAGCCTAGCTTCGTGAACCTGAATATTATGTACACCATGGCGGCCAAGATTATTGAGAGTATGAGCCCGGTGTAGGATGGGTTTTCGGCCACGAATGTCAGCTTCGCATATTTTGGGAATGGTATCGAGAGCGGGAATCCATATCCATGCGGATCCCTCCAAGGGCCATAGATTAGGTAGTCGACGAAGTAAGCCGCAATGTAGTTCATCATAAGGGTTGTGAGGATCTCATTCACATTCAGCTTAGCCTTTAAGATTGCTGGAATCAAGCACCAGACTCCACCGGCTATGAAGGATGCGATCAACATGGTTGGGAGAACCAGCAGATCCGGCAGATATCCATAATATACGTGGGCTAGAACTACTCCTGTCGCGGCGATCATCCCCCAATAGATCTGCCCCTCAGCCCCAATATTCCAGAAGTTCATCCTAAATGCTATAGCTAGACCTAGGGTCGCCAATACTATCGGCAATCCCCTGAGTATTGCTTGGAGTAGGAGCCTGGGGGTGATGAACACGGCTAAGATCACGCCGAACGCTCTATAAGTGTCGAGCCTCATGGCCGTGAGTATCCCTGCGACCGCGGCGAAGGCTAATCCTATCGCTATGACAGTCGTCAGTATGGAGGCAATCCTCGAATATGTCATCCTCCTCTCGACAGTTATTCCTAGAAAAGAGTATCGAGCCATAGTCTCACACCTACGCGGCCTCCACCTTTGCTCCAGCCATCAATAACCCGATCCTTTCAATATCGGCTTCCTCGGCCTTAAATTCCCCGACGATTCTCCCATCGAATATCACACCGATTCTATCGCTGAGCATCAAGATCTCCTCTAAGTCTTCTGAGATTAAGAGTATTCCGGATCCCATCTCCCTATATCTTAGGAGGGTTTTGCGGACAAACTCAGTCGCGGCGACATCTAAGCCCTTCGTGGGATATGCTGCGACGATTAAATCTGGAACGCCGCCGCCTATGATTCCGGATAGTTCGCGGGCTAGGACGAGTCTTTGGAGATTTCCCCCTGAGAGCGCCCTCGTCCGGGTGAATTTGCTTGGGGTTACGATCTCGAATTTCTTGATGAGCTCGTCGGCCATGTCATAGATCTTCCTCCAGTTGATCATAACCCTATTCGAGTATGGTGGGTATCGGTAAGCCTTTAGAAACAGGTTGTCAACAACTCTCAAATTTGCGACCAAACCCCATCTCAAATTCTCAGGAGGTATATAGGCCACCCCGAGCTCCATGATCTCCCTCGGACTCTTATTCGTGGCATCTACATCGTTTATCAAAATCTTTCCCTTAATGACCTTCCTTAATCCGGTGATCACCTCGGCCAACTCTATTTGACCGTTGCCAGCAACTCCGGCTATGCCTAAGATCTCATTCTTCCTAATCCTCAGATTAATACCCTTTAATGCTAGAACCCCCTTATCGCTCATCGCGTAAACATCTTTTAATCTCAAGACCTCCTTTCCAGGGAGCATCGGTTTTCTTTGAAGCGTGAATATGACGGGTCTCCCGACCATGTAGTTCGCCAGTTCCGCCGGATTCGTATCCGATGTATTCTTGGTTACCACAACCCTCCCCTTTCTCATCACGGTAACTCTATCGCTGACCTGCATGACCTCGTCAAGCTTATGGGTTATGAATATGACGCCCTTGCCCTCCTCAGCCATCCTCCTAATAGCGTTGAAGAGAGCCTTAGTCTCTTGAGGCGTTAACACCGAGGTCGGCTCATCTAATATGAGTATCTCCGCCCTCCTATAGAGCGCTTTGAGTAGCTCGACTTGCTGCTTTTCCCCGGCTGAGAGCTGCCAAACCTTTGCACTCGGATCTATGCTCCATCCATATGAGCTCGCAAGTTCCCTTATCTCCTGCTCAAGCTTCTTATGGTTCAGGACGAATCCCACTTCCTTCAAGCCCAACACTATATTCTCGACGACCGTGTGGGTTGGAATGAGCCTAAAGTTTTGGTGAACCATCCCTATCCCGAGCTTTATGGCATCTTTCGGGGATCTGATCTTAACCCTCTTACCCCTAATATAGATCTCCCCCTCATCAGCTCTATAGAGACCGTAGAGGATGTTCATCAGGGTCGTCTTCCCAGCCCCATTCTCCCCTAAAAGCGCGTGAACCTCACCCCTCTTCAGACCAAAGTTAACGTGATCATTCGCCAAGACTCCCGGAAACCTCTTGACTATACCTCTCATCTCAACCAAGTATTCGTGGGAGGACATACCTCACCCCAAAAATCATAAGGATATACAAGATAAAAAAGATGATTGAGAGGATTTAGCGCGGTAGCTTGCTCTCAATGTATTCTACGAACCAGTCCATGCTCCAAAGCATATCGTGATCTGGCCGCTCACCAGCCTTAATCCTGACATTTCCATCCTGATCTCTTATCGGCTCGCCGAGATTTCCCTCGACGGTGAATGGCTCGAATAGAAGCTCCTTCATCTCCTCATATCTCTGCTTGATTAGGTTCCTCCACTCCTCGGGTATTGCGGGGTTTAGCGGAGCTAGGTATACGGTGCCCTCAGGTGTTCCAGCCGTGCTCTTCTCGACAGGCCTCCTCCACCTATAAGGCACATAATCTCCTATCCTAGTCCAGATGTCGACGGTCTGCCAAGTTCCCGTGGCAATCATCCTATAGAAATCTAGGTATATTGGCCCCCAGTTCACGATCTGCCCCGTTAGATGAGCGGTTGGCCCATACTTCCTCATATCACTGTAGTGGCTGAAGCTCCAAACCTTCTTACCCTTCTTCTGATACTCCTCCGCAACCTGCAGGGTTGTCGGAGAATCCTCCGTGAAGGCCAATACATCTGCACCCTTCTCCTCAACCAATGCTGTCGCCGCGGTTCTGGTCTTAGCGGGGTTGAACCATTCAAATAGCCAGTCAACATATGCCTTTATGTTCTTTCCAGTCCTCTTCTTATAGGCGTAGTTTGCGCCCAAGACGAATGCATTGATATGTCTAACGACCTCCGGTATGGGGTGAGCGGCAACATATCCCACTACTCCGGTCTGAGTCACGGCCCCAGCTGCAAGGCCGTTAAGATAATATAGCTGATAGAACTCCGCGAAGGCGGCGCTCATATTCTCTGGAGCATTTCCAGCCGCACCACTCTTATAACCCGAGATGTGGACAAAGTATTTATCTGGATGTTTTTCGGCGGCCTCGGCGGTTGGGTCCATGTATCCGAAGCTTGTAGTTATCACGAGGTCAACACCCTTTGCTATCAGGCTTTCAATAGCTCCTAAGCACTCAGCCTCTGGAACGGATTCGATATATGAGCTCTCGACATTCTTGAATCTTTCATCAGCCCACTTCCTACCCCTATCATGAGCATAAGTCCATCCAAAGTCTCCAACCGGTCCGACATAGATATACCCGACCCTAAGTGGCTTAACGGCCGGAACACCTGTAGTCACGGTAGTAGCTACAGTTGTGGGTTTTGTGACGGTCATGGTCGTTCCAGGGGCGGTCACGGTCTTGGTCGCGGTTGCCGCCGCGGCCGTCTCCGTCACAGTTCTTGTAACAGTTTTCTCGATAGTTCTGGCTGGAGCTGCGGATGTTCCCGCTAGATACCCTCCAACCCCTGCCACCGCCCCAGCTATAACTGCCGTGACCGCTATCTTCCCAGCCGTGGTTAAAGCTTTCCTCCTAGATATTTTACACCCAAAATCCCTCTCGGATCCCATACGATCGGCTGATTTCCGGATCATATAAATTTTCCCTCCTGAAAAACCCCTCGTATAGACTGAAAAAGACTCTGGTATAAAAATTCAATAATCGGGGTTTCTGCTAATCCTTAAATATCCTTCACGAAGATGCTCTGCAGAATGCCGCATACATTTCATGAATTAAGAGAGAAATTCATTAATGTTTTCCCAAGATTAATCGATGTCTCGCTTGGGAGATTGAAGGCCGACATCCTCATCAAGGACTGCACGCTTGTAAACGTCTTCACAGGAGAACTCCAAGAACACGTCGATATAGCTGTTAAAGATGGGTTTATAGCATTTGTTGGAGGCGGTGGAGATGTCGTTGGATCTGGGACAAAGGTCGTCGATGGTAAGAATCTCTACGCCGCTCCGGGATTTATGGACGGCCACGTGCATGTCGAGAGCTCGATGGTTACCTTCTCGGAATTCTCGAAGATAGCGTTAGTCCACGGAACCACCAGTATATTCGCCGATCCACATGAAATAGCAAACGTTCTAGGCGTCGATGGCCTTAAGATGGTTTTAGATGAGATAAGAAGAATTCCCTTGAGGGTCTTCATATGTGTTCCATCATGCGTCCCCGCCTCTATCCCTGAATTCGAGACGGCTGGAGCAGAGCTATCCGCAGAAGATGTTAAGGAGATCTTAAGCTGGCCCGAGTCCATAGCCCTAGGCGAACTCATGAATTATCCAGGAGTATTGTCGAAGGATGAAAAGATGTTAGCAGAGATTAGGGCTGCTTTAAAGCTTGGGAAGGTCATCGAGGGCCATTCAGATGGGATAATGGGCTCAGAGCTTAATGCATACATCTCAACCGGGGTGAGTTCATGTCATGAAGCCACGAGGGTTGAAGAGGTTGTCGAGAGACTCAGACTCGGCATGTACTCCATGATTCGGGAAGGATCCGTGTCTAAGAATTTGAAAGAGGGTATTAGAGCCGTGACCGAGCTCAAGCTTAATGCTAGAAGGGCTATCCTCGTGACCGATGATAGACATCCTGAAGATCTTTTAAGGGAGGGATACATGGATCACCTAGTTCATAGGGCTATTGAGGAGGGAGTCGACCCAATAACCGCTATTCAAATGGTAACGATAAATACAGCCGAGCACTTTAAGATCGATGACCTCCTCGGCGCGATAGGCCCAGGACGCGTCGCAGACATAGTATTGCTCTCCGATCTTAATCGGGTGAAAGTTGATACAGTCCTCATAAACGGTGCCGTAGTTGTAAGAGATGGGGTCCTCAAGATAGAGGTTAGGAGGGTTGAGTATCCGAGGAGGGCGAAGGAGACCGTCAAGCTTCACAAGACCTTAACCCCTGAAGACTTTAGGATCAAGGCGAGAATTCCGAGTGGAAGGGTTAGAGCGCATGTGATAGGTGTTTTGGATGGATTTTCGAGGACCAGACATTTAATCGAGGAGGTCGATGTTGTGGATGGGGAGGTTGCCGCGGATCCAAGACGTGATATAGCTCTTGTAGCCGTGATTGAGCGTCACAGGGCTAGCGGAAATATTGGTAGGGGATTGTTGAAGGGATTTGGGTTGAGGGAAGGGGCCATAGCGTCGACGGTAGCCCACGACAGCCACAACCTAATAGTTTTGGGAATGAATCCTACCGACATGGCGGTAGCTGCGAATGAGATTGCGAGAATTAATGGGGGGATCGTGGCCGTTGTAGGAGGAAAGGTTCTGGGTAGAGTAGAGCTTCGAATCGCGGGCTTAATCTCCGATGAACCGTTAGAGACTGTGGCCGAGAAGGTTCGCCATCTGAATGCAACCTTACGTGAGATGGGGTGCAAGCTTACAGCCCCATTCATGGTCCTCTCATCTCTATCGCTATCCGTCTTACCAGAATTGAGGATAACCGATAGAGGCTTGGTGGATTCCGTTAAGTTTAAGTTGATAGACTTATTCGTTGATTAAGCCTTCGTCAGCCGACTTCACGGACCTAATTCCCTCCTCGGCTATCTTAACTCCAGAGCTTGTTCCAATCCTATCCGCCCCAGCCTCGATGAACTTAACCGCCTGCTCAAACGTCCTTATCCCGCCAGCCGCCTTGATCTTCACCCTAGCATTCAACGCCCTCCTTAGGATTCTCACGTCTTCAAGCTTCGCCCCTCCAGGCCCAAAGCCCGTCGATGTCTTGACGTAATCCGCGCCCTCCTCCTCACATATCTTCGCAGCTAGAACCTTCTCCCCATCGGTCAGATAGCAGCATTCGATTATCACCTTTAGGATAGCATCTCCTATTCTCTCCCTAACACCCCTGATATCTCTTTTAACGTATTCGAAGTCCCCTGACTTAAAGGCTGAGATGTTCATGACCATATCTATCTCGGATGCTCCAAGCCTTATCGACCTCTCGGCTTCCGCGGCCTTGATCTCAGCGAAAGTCGCTCCAAGTGGAAATCCTACAACTGAGCATACCTTAATATTCGTGCCGCTAAGAAGTTTTGAGGCTAATGGGACGTAATATGGATTTACGCAGACCGCATAGAATCCATATTTCTTAGCCTCATCGCATAGCTTGACAATATCCGATTTCGAGGCCATGGGCTTTAATTGCGTGTGATCTATCCTCCTTAAAACCTCTTCAATCTTCATCAAGGAAACACGCTCCGAGAGGGCTTTAACTCTTTCTAAGAGAAAGCTCGCTCATCTTAAGATCTAGCACATCATCCAATTTTTCCAATTAGAAGTTAGGGGTCACCTCTTTGTAATGGCCGATGCTATCTCCTTTACGATCTCAACCGACACAAAGACAACTAATGCCGAGATCAATCCAAATGTCCAGTCTTGAATTGATGGATAAGTTATCCTAAATGGTTTATGGAGTGCTGGAGTGTAGAGTATGCAGAGCTGGAGGAGTAGTGACGATATTATCGCGAGTATCAGAAACTTATTTCTACATATCCCAACCCTGAGCGCACTGTATTTGAGCGACCTGAATGATAATGCTATTAGGAGCTCTATCAAGATCATGAGGGTGAAGATCCTAGTTCTAGCCCTCACCAGAGGCTCGGCTCCGAGCCCCTCGATGAAGTTCACGAGTATGGCTAGGGTTGTGAGTAGGGGTATGAATGTCAGGAAGAGTATTATGTCTCTTCTAGTCGCGATGCTCTCCCTAGGATCTCTCGGAGGTCTCCTCATAACGTCTGGTTCGGCAGGATCCACTCCTAAGGCCATTGCAGGTAAACCATCCGTCGTCAAGTTTATCCATAGATATTGTAGTGCGGTGAAGGGTAGTGGAAGCCCCATGAATGAGGCAAATAAGGGTATCAGGATCTCGCTGATATTGCATCCCAATAGGTAGAAGAGATATTTCTTGATGTCATCATAGATTCTCCTACCCTCCTCGACTGCCGAGACTATGGTCGCGAAGTTGTCGTCGGATAGGATCATGTCTGAGGCCTCCTTAGCCACCTCCGTCCCAGTTATCCCCATGGCCACGCCTATGTCGGCGGACTTCAACGCCGGTGCATCGTTCACCCCATCTCCAGTCATCGCGACCACGTGGCCTCTCTTCTTGAGGGCTTTCACGATCTTCATCTTATCCCTTGGTGATACGCGTGCATAGACGGTTACCCTCTCAACTATCTTCTCAAGTTCCTCGTCGCTCATCGAATCCAATTCTCTTCCGGTTAGGGCTATATCTCCATCCTTGAAGATCTTTAACTCCCTCGCGATGGCGAGGGCCGTTAGCTTATGGTCTCCCGTTATCATAACGACCTTTATCCCGGCCTTCCTGCATAGCTCTAAGGCGTCTTTCACCTCAGGTCTCGGCGGATCTATCATCCCAACGATCCCTAGAAAGGTGAAGCCATATTCAATGGATTCATCGACATTCTCTGGGGTTTCATCGAATACCTTGTATGCGAATGCGAGATTCCTCAACGCCTTAGAAGCCATCTCATCATTTATCCTCAAGATCTCCTCTACATCGTCTCTTGTAAGATCTACAATCTCACCATCGACCATCATGGTTGAGCATCTTGAGAGTACGACTTCCGGGGCTCCCTTCATGAATGCCACGACCTTGTCATCCCTTGATCTATGGAAGGTTGTCATGCGCTTCCTCTCCGATGAGAATGGGACCTCATCTATCCTCGGATATGATGACTCCGTCTCATCCGTTAATCCGGCCTTCCTCGACAACACCTTCAACGCTCCCTCGGTTGGATCTCCCCTAACGATCCATCTACCTTCAATCTTCTCAAGTCTTGCATCGTTACATAGTAGACATCCGAGGAGCAGTAGATTTAGCTCCTTTAATTCTAGGGGGTTTATAGAATCGCCCCTGACCCGAAACTCTCCCCTCGGCTCATAGCCTGCTCCCGTAACATCTATGAACTCGTCCCCGAATCTCTTCAAGTATATCTTTCGAACAGTCATCTCGCCCTTAGTCATGGTCCCAGTCTTATCCGCGCAGATTATGGTTGTGCATCCAAGGGTCTCGACCGCTGGAAGCCTTCTCACGATCGCGTTCCTGCGGGCCATCGCATACATGCCTATGGCTAAAGCTCCCGTGACTACCGCTGGTAGGGCTTCTGGAACCGCGGCCACCGCGAGGCTCACAGCCCAGATGGCCATCGTTAGAGGATCATAGCGCCAGATGAGGAGCCCTATCCCGGCCACGATTATCGCGACCGATAAGCATAGGTATGCCAATATCTTTCCGATCTGATCTGTTCTCTTCTCGAGAGGAGTCTTCTCCTCCTTAACCTCTTGAACTATCTCGGCGATCTTCCCCATCTCGGTCTCCATCCCCGTGGCTACCACGACCGCCTTCCCCTTGCCATAGACCACGACCGTGCCAGCGTAGACCATGTTCGATCTATCGGCTAGCGGGGTATCCTCTGGAAGCGGATCCACGATCTTCGTGACCGTGGTCGATTCCCCAGTTAGGGAGGATTCATCGAGCTTTAATTCATGGGACTCGAAGACTCTTGCATCTGCTGGAACCTTGTCCCCGGCCATGAGGACTAGGATGTCGCCCGGCACGATCTCCCTGGCCAAGACTCGTTTCTCCACTCCTGATCGGATGACCGTGGCCTCTGGGGCCGTCAGCTTTCTCAACGCCTCCAACGCCCTCTCAGCCCTATACTCTTGGAACGCTCCGAGAACGGCGCTGACCATCACTATAGTTACTATCAAGACAGCATCTAACACCTCTCCTATGATTATCGAGAGCCCGGTCGCTATCAATAAGATCAGTATCAACACGTTCTTGAATTGGTTCAGGAATATGCTCAGCCTCGATCTACCCTTCTCCCTCCGCAACTCATTCGGTCCATAGTAAGCCAGCCTTCTCTCCGCTTCATCCTCATCCAATCCTTGAGTCTTTGTCTCCAATATCTTTAGAACCTCGTCAACGGCCAAAGCATGCCAATTGATTTGATTCACTTTCATAACCAGAGGTGAGGGCCTTAATATACCTATTGCGGATCTTGACCGAGCCTCAGATTTCTCTTCTGAAATATATCGTTAGCCCACTCTTCGAGAGATATGATGATATGGCTGAGATTATCGTCGTGTAGATGATTACTTGAGTTACTAGATCCTGTATTATCGGCGACTCGGCTATCCCATAGGTAAGG
>Ga0209410_1000423_pt1 | contig 19406 bp, 25 predicted proteins | sample Mar14436cmmetaG_FD_184135 | JGI IMG/M metagenome (GOLD analysis project Ga0209410, IMG submission 184135) | Marine hydrothermal vent microbial communities from Guaymas Basin, Gulf of California to study Microbial Dark Matter (Phase II) - Marker... ... | reverse complement strand
TAAAAATTCCTTTTCTTAATAGAATCAAGACTCCCGACTCTTTCTCTTTCTTAAGACCTTCTTAATTGGTATTAATCTATCAGGTACTTCATTCATATATCTAATATATGCTTCTCCAAATTTCTGAATCATCACACCTTCCTCCTTATATGCGAGGTAATAGTGATATAAACTTAATATTACAGATGTTATTAACCCTGGTATGCTCCCAAATGCTAAAGCTAATCCTATAAAGGCAAGTATTAAACCTAGATACCCTGGGTGTCTAATCCATGAGTATATACCTACAGTTGCAATATAGTCAATCTCCACAATATCCTTGTGGGCTTTAGGATGAGTCTTATGACTTAGATAGTGAATATACATGCCAACCATGAATATTAAGTATCCAGATATAGTTAGGAAAACGTTTCCATAGTTTAGTTTAAGGGGATATCCTATGATAATTCCAGCAATTAATAGTATCCACGTAATAACATATTCTAAAAATTTCCTTACACTCAATTTAGTTACACCTATATATAAACTATTTTCATCCTGAAACTTCTTTTAACCTAAGTAATTCTGAGACTACTTGATTAGAGAAAAACCGCTAATAACATCTTATATATTATTATGTATCTTGCTTTACTAAAGAAATTAGAAATATTTTAAATTAGGTGTTTTTATGCCTTATCGATTTACATTCGACTTGACTAAAGTTTCTAAGAGGTTATTTAATGAAATAATGTTAATCGCTGATAATATTGGGATCCATAGAAAAATTGGAAGATATGCACGTTTAATATCTAAAAAACTACGTATTCACGAGATTACAGGTCTGAATGTCTCTGATGCAATTCAATTGATTGAAGATTTTATAGAAATTCAAATTAGGAACATTAAGTATAGAAGAGCATTCTTAAATACGAGGAAGAGAGCGTTATTTCTCCCACACTGCTCCAGGAAATATATGGATAAAAGGTGTGAAGCATATTTCGATCCAACTATACCATCATATGTATGTAGAAAATGTTCAAGCGACTGCTTAATTAGGCAAGCTGTTGAATTAGGTGAGGAGAAGGGCTATGACGTATACATCCTCCCAGGAGGATCCTGTATAAAAGAGATTTTAGAGTCGGGTGGATATGAAGCTGTGGTTGGGGTAGCGTGTGGAATGGAGATTAAACTCGCTGATAAGATTCTTAATAAACTTGGCATACCGGGACAAGCTGTTCCACTAGTTAAAAATGGTTGTGCATATACGGTATTTAACTTAGATTACTTAAAGTCAATTCTTTAAATCAGATGTCGTTAAAATTAATACATAGCATGTATCTTAGAACCATGTATATAGACCGCGCTGAACCCCGCTTTATAACTACATATACAGATCCGTTTATAGTTATTAGCATGCTAATTATGGTAGGTTTGATCATACTTTCAGTTATGCTTATAAGACTTAGGAAGAGTGAGAATATATCACAGTATATTGACTTAGCTGGAAAGTTAGTCATATTAGAAAGGTGTTTTTATTTATCTCGGGAATAAACCTATTAAGTATGGCGCTTTAATATCTAGCTTAATATTAATCTACTATGGTGCAACTAGAACTCTGAAACTACTCTAACGCAATTTAATTTTATCTTGAAATATATGATAAACGTTATTTAATTTCCTTCTCTTTACAGTAATTTTTTAATGGGCATATTCTACAATTCTTCTTTTTACAGTAGTTAATATAGATTTTGACTAGAGGAGACTCATATCTTTTAATATTCTCGTTGTCTAATCCTATTAACTTACCCACCATAGCTGCATATTTTGAAATTTTAGGATCCGCTTTACTCCATATCCCCCTTAATTCCCTTAAAAATATATTTACACTGTAGGTCCTATGCCTTTAAACTCCATCAACCTGGATTTGAGATCTCTACTATCTTTAGATAATTCATGGATCTTATCCACGGACCCGTTATATTCATTAATCAACTTTTTCATGACTTCTAGTAGATTAGATGCTGTTGAGAAATCATATCTAGTGTATCCACCCTCATCTAGAATATCTACAATCCTGTTCCAACCAGCCTCAATAATCTTATCAGGCGATGTCAATCCATATTTAACAAATAATTTGAAGGTATTCATCGCTATACTAGATGAAATTCTCTTTGCAAATAATATCGATGCTAGAAACCATAGAAATCGGTCTCTAGGACTTGTCAGATCAAGCTTTAGATCCTCAGAATACTTAGGAATACTTTCTAAGATACTTATAGGATTGTTATTCATATCAAAACCTCCTATATAGGATGCTTCCAATAATATAGTGGCTTCATGATATTGATGTATATTTGCCTCTGGTTATACGATGTACGTACTTAAATCTAATATAGGTTTGTAGGTTAATTTAATTGGGGTATGGCAAAGATCTCATTTGAAGGTTTAAAAGATGTATATTATGCTGGTGAGGATGTAGAAGGAGCTATAATATTGACTGAAGTTAAGGGGTTGGAGGCGAGAAGTATAGTAATTGAATTGTATTATCAGATTATAGTGATTTCATCTGGCCAGAGGAGATATGGATATACAAAGCGTGTTGACATTTATAAAGAGGAGATCGATAGGGATGTTAAATTTACCACAGACTCTACTCGATATGAGTTTAAAATACATATTCCCGAGGATGCCCCACCTTCTATAGCATATGAAATTAGTAGGAGGGTGGACTGGGTACTACGGGTTAAACTAGATATACCATTCCATAGAGATATAGTTAAGGATATTATACTTAAGGTATATAATAGTGTCAAGCCTACCCAATCAATCATTGAAAACATAACCGTCGAAAATCAATATGCCAGACTAGTTATAGATAAAAATGTATTTGAGCATAACGAAACAGTGACTGGTAAATTTATAATATTTAACATGCCGTCTAGAACCAAGAAAATTAGAATATGCCTACATACCCGCCTAGAGATTAAAGTCGAGGAGGCTATACTCACTGATATACTAGCTTCTGAATATGAGATTACATGTGTAGAATACGACTCTCATAAACTAAGTATCAACAGGGAATATACATTTAAACTCGATAGGAATGCTATATGGTCAGCTACGTACATAAACCCGGACATAAGGACCATAGTATATGTAATACTTAAATTTGACATCAAGTATGCTCCTGACATCATCTTAAAAGCTCCTATAACAATATATCACGAGAAAAGGAGGATTTCTATAAAGAAAGTGTCAGTTGAAGAAACTATTGCAGAAACTTTAACTGAAGAAATCATGAAGATTATGCGAGATGGAAGAATTAGGGACGTAGTTGATATCAGACTAGAATTAGGTTTTAAATATGATGTAGACGAGATTATAAAGGCATGTAACAAGCTAGTTGAAGAAGGGAAATTAGAAATTATTGAAGCAGGTGAATTATTAAGAAAATATAGGATTAAAGATATTAAGATGGTTAATTAACCAATTAATTCAACCAAGTTTGAAAATAAGTATTTAATATTATATCTAATAGTAAAATCTTATTTATATGGTGAATATGCTGGATTAGTTCTATTACTTATTGGTTTAGCGGAGATCGTGATTATGCTCATAACGCTTATATTGCTGATTATATTTTTAATGATGATCTATAAAATGCTCAAAGGATCTAGGAAGACTGAAACGGTTGAAAACAGAGTTTTAAAAGTAGTGGATATGCTGATTAATGACATTAAACCAGGGGTAATGGGTGGAGAAAAGTAGTTTATTATTTCCTTTTATAAATGTTTTAGAGTGAAGCTATATTTTTATGTTTTCTATTCCAATCCTTAATAATTCCTCATTATTTGGTGTCTTTATCTCGACAGGAATATTCTTATATTTCGTGGCCTTGTAACTAACGAAAATCCATTCTCCAGTATCTAATTCAGTAACTTTATCGACCACACTCTTGCTTATTGAGAATGCATCTGACACTACATTTCTATCATATGACCTAGGTAGTGTACTTACGAAGTAACTGTGTAATTGCTGTAATGCATTTGTATTTAAATGAGCCAATCTCTGTGTCGCTATCCATCCTCCAACCAAGTATTTACGCCCCTGCCTCAATAATGTTTCTACAGCTAGATTAGAGTGTAGAGTATAGTCTTCACCCTTCATTCTATCAGGTATAAACTCCTGGGCCTCATCAAATACTAATAGAATCTTATTTCCAACACCTCTAAACTTCTTTATGGTGAATATAGTATTTATAAAGTCTGACGCAACCTTTCTAGCAATATATGGATTTGGGATATAGAATATCGTTAACGAGGGATATGAAGGGTCTTGAATCATTTCCTCGGCGATTTCATTTACATATAATACATCTTTATCTGTGGTAGGAGTATATGGATACTTCAAGTCTTCTATTATGGCACTTATACCAATCGCTAACCCTGACTTTGGATTTAAGCCATTTCTTAAGGCGCTTAATGTATTTATAACCTCATCTCTAATATTAGTGTACTCCTCTCTATTCAACGCCTCAATAAGATTAATACTTCTATCGAGATCTCTAAGAAGATACTTTATTTTATTATAATATTTCGTTAAATATGGATACCTTGCTGGAACTTCAGAGAGATAACTGATAAATGACTCTACTGTAAATACAGATCTCTCGGGGTCGATAATCTTTAAATTAACCTTTTTAAGTAGTTCCTTAACCTTCGTCTCGATCTCTAAATTATCGGCTAATGTTTCTGGAATTACCTGTGAATCTGCGAATCTATCGGGATCTATAACCTCATTTGTATATACAACTGATCTAGTGGTTAGAATAATATCAAGTAGATGGACGGTATATTCACCAGCAATATCGAATATAGCGATCTTAAGATCAGGGATCTTCATAATTAGTTTCCTCATGAGGAAACTAATTAGATTTGATTTTCCGGATCCCGTAAAACCGAAGAAGCCGGTATGATACTTAAATAGACTATATAGGTCGACTGTAAGCGGAATCTTAAACCCTATCAATTCCCCAATTTCATCCACGTATTTTTCACTTTTATCTTTACACACCATCTTCTCAATAACGTCTTTAGACAGTATATGTGCCCTAGCACCAGCTAATGGACTTAGCCTAGTCCTCTCAAAAATTAGTCTATTATTTTCAACTTTCATTAAATAACCAGTATGTACTGCAATTATTTCCATCCAATTCTCTCCACCGGATATCCAGCTCCTACCTATGTTATCCAAATACTCCCATTTTAAGACCGGGGGTACATCAGGGGTCAATGAGGGCATCTCATAATGCTTAGGCCTTATACCAACTACCTCAAAAATGACATATGCAGTTTCACCACTCGATAACATCCTTTCAATACCGATTAAATTTGGTTCATGGAGATGGTCAAACACTTTCAAATTAAATACAGCGTCAATATATGCAATCCCCTCACTAAAAACGACTTCCTCTCCCCTGAGACGTGCCGTAGTCCTCTCAATACTGTAATGCCTCAACTTACCGTCGAATATGCTATCTAATTCATGATAAATATTCATCTTCTACGCCTCCTCTCGACAAGATGCCTAAAATCTCTAAACTTTCTAGTTATTATAAAAAGCCTTCTCTTCTTAATTACCTCATTAACTTTTAGATCTGTCATATCTATGACACCCTCTTTAACCAGATTTATAGCTGCTTTAACATCCTTATCAGCTAGAAACAATAGGTAGTTATGTCCGGTTGCCTCAGCCACTTCAGGGTTATCCATCAAGCTAAGTAGAAATAGGATTAAGTTATCTAGCTTGTTAAAACCAGTCTCTAAATATGGGTTAATAGTTATGTTACCATATCCAGATAGTACTTCAATAGACCTAAAGTCTTTATCATATCTTTTATCTATGAATCTATCATAGAAAAACACTGGAGATTTTACAAGTACTTCTCCAATCGATTTAAAGGACCTAAGCTGGAAATATGAACGTATTAACAGTCCATCATGAAAAACATATTTGCGTGATGCACGTAATATGGGAGGAGGATTCTCATTCTTTGTAAGCGTTGCAAACGCACCATCATATCCTATAAAACGCCATGGAGTCTTGAAAACCTCATTGTCTAACGAAGACAATATCGTCAATAAAGGTCTATCACTCTTAATTGAGATACTATCATAATTTAATACTCCCCTACTCCTCAAATACGGTAGGATAGATCTAGTAATATCAGTTACATATGTATCTTTACCGATCCCCACCAGCAATTTATTCCTATTTAAAGCCTCCTTAATCATGTCATATATCATAAATAATGTGATACTATTCAATTCCTTAGTGCCAATCCATATGTCATTACCGAGGTATAACGGATGCCTTGTAATGGGCATCTTAAAAATATTTAGCCCAACCACCTCTACTAGATGCTTGATCTTATCCCAATAATTTAATACATCTTTATTTAAAACGATTCCATCATATGTATATTCATCGACTAATGTGTTATTGAGATACTCTTCATCTAGCCTCTTGAGATGCTTAATAATTTTATCTCTCGATACCTTAAACTTCTTTTCAAGCTCAGAATACCTTGATTCTCCGCCGTTCAATATGATTTCCTGTATAATGGAGTATAGTTTATATGGTTTTCTAAATGGGAGTTTATATATATTCGGCCCCAAATATAGTCCAAGAAGTAGATCGGCTTTAGACAATCTAATTCCATCTATCTCGACTTTAGTAAATACTCCTCCATCCCCATCAAATATTAATTTACGTAGATCCCTCTGATATGGATGTATGGTACTCGCAAAGGGTCTGTCAAACAATATAATTCTAACGGATTCATCCTCCTTTACAGCTTTATATCCAAGGTAGAACTCCCCGAATGTCATTATGGAGAAGGGGATGCCCTCTATAGCTGCATCAAGACTTCTACTTAACCCTATCTCATGAAGTTTAAGCACATCCGTGACGTCCTCAAGCCATAACGGTATTATAGCTGATAAAACGTATTTATCCTCCCTGGACACATTTTTAAGATCGACTGCAACATGATTCTTTCTTATAAATATTGGAGCTGTGAAGCCTGCTATAGCTATATATAATATAATAATTTCAAGCCTCTCCTTATGAACCATTGAACCATCGATACCTAATACCTTATAATCACCTTCTCCAAAATATTCTAAAGCGGTTTCTAACGCCAGATTATGATCTAACTGCCTTATCAGAGGCTTAAAATCTAATTCTGCCTTCAAACTATCTATACGCTTATTTAGTAAATCACCTAGAAAGTCTATTTCATGTAAAAATTTGTTAAAGTCCCACATCGCAGAAATCTCCTTATTAATTAAAATAATATAAGTATTATTAAAGACTCCCTACATAATTTTTCAAGTTAATTTGATAACGAGCTATATTCCTTCGACCCTCCAATATTTATATAGCCATAATTGATAATTGTCACGTCGGTGAGTCCCTTAAAGTGGATTACACGCAAGTTTATACATGTGGATAGAACAGCTTACCCATGACTTATAAAGAAATTCATCGATCCTGATGCAGAATTTATATTTGCACCAGAGGAGGAAATTCCTAAGATAGTTAGGGAGACAGAAGCTATACCATTTGATGTAAAAGGTGTCAAATTAGGTCATAGAAACGGAAGATGCAGTTTTGAAACTATTATCGAAGAATATGATTAAACGACCCTGCATTAATGGAATTAGTTAAAAATATGCATGCAGCCGACCTATATGAATATGAGGAGGCTCCCGAATGATGGGGCTGGATGCCATCATGACAGGTCTACGATATAATTCTAAGGATGATTACGAAGCTATTGAAAAGGCTGAGATCATATATGACACGTTATATTATGTTGTAAAGCTAAAATTCTTAAAGAGAGGTATAGAGATGAATTGGCGTCTATGAGTAGAGGTGGACAGAGAAGATTTTTATACGAAAAATTAAGAGAAAAGCCGTGGATTTCCTGACTCATTACTTTTTATATCGATATTTCGGTCTCTAAGATCCACCTATGAAACTCTATTAATAGATTTATAGAGAAAAATTACATATCACTGCGATTCTGATTAAAGTAAGTATTGCTCTCATCTATAAAGTATGTTACTATATTAATCCTGTCATCTACTATGAGAGTTTATATGGATATTGTGGATTAGTACATTGATCCTGACTGGATTAAAGATATTCCTATGAAAGTTAATCTTATCATATAGAATATACGCCGATTCAATCAATAATGTCAGAAGGGATAAAATTAAGGTCATTGTAAATGATGCATATAAAATTATTATACTTGATAACAATGCACCTAATATAAAGCCTAAATATCCAATTAGGTTCACTACAGAAAGCTCTTTTTTATTTAGCTCAATTAGAATTGAATTTATATTAATATATGTATATGCCCATGAAAAGCCCATTAAGATATAGACAGCGAGTAATGAAAAATATCCAATAGCATATGTATATACATAATTTGTAACTATCAATATTATGAAAAAAGCATATGTAAGAATCCTATATGACATTGCCCTTAGCAGGCTCTCTCTACCATTAAACTCAGTACCTGCTTTTTCATATGTAAAAGTAGAGATTAATGAACTAGCTAAAGATAAAACATATACGTGACTTGGTGAATATCCTAAGGATAATATATATGGTGTTAACTGAGTAGATGCTAAGGCTGTAGAGAATTGAATTATAGTCAATATGACTATAATTTTAGAGACTTTATTTATGACATATATGTTATGTAACATCCAGTCTTTCATAGCGTTTAGCGAAAAAGAAAAGTTAAAAATATTAATTTCCTCTGACGCTTCTGGTTCTCCGTCAAAGTCAATATAATTCCTCCTTACATAATAGTTATTGAAGATTCTTTTTGTAAGATAAATCCCTGTTAATGGAAATATCGAGACTATTAGGAAAATATAATTTATAGGTAGTGATAACGTTAATAAAACACCTAGTAATAATCCTAATATCCATGCTAAGCCTCCGATCTTCTCAAAGCGAGATAGTTCGATGGATTTGGTTTTATATCCAATTGAATTTATCATAGAATATATTGAATAATATATTGAATATCCGGACATGAATATCATTAAAGATGAGAGATATAGAGATAGGATACTATCTGATAACGCAAAAAGAATTGCTATAATCAATACGATATGTGATGAGAACAAGAATTTTTTAATTATGTTAATATTGGATAAGAATCGTATTGAGAAGCTTGTGAATAATATTGAAAAAATATTGAGAGACATTATTATACCGACGCCGCATGGACCCCCCTCCAACCAAAGTACCTTTAGAATTATTAATGTATTCAAAATTGCTAAGGTAATTTTTTGAGGAACTATAACTATATATTCATACCTGGATTTTAGTAGTTTATTTATGTTAAACTTGTAAAAGGCCATTGAAACTAGACTCCTCCAGCCTTTATAAAAAGGGTTTGGAATATATCAGAATATTTCCCCAATATCCTCTATTTCGAAATCCTCTTCGTTAAACTCAAACTCATCCTCATCCCATTCCTCTTCAAATTTAATAGGCACTAACCACACCTCTATTGAAATATATTACAGCACATTATCACTTATATCAAGTTTAATGCGTTTATCAACGTATATTATGAGGTTAAAAATAGGTTATTTTTACAACTAGATATCCTTACATTCGTGTAATGTTTATAAACGATTAAGAGGTACCTACTTCAGAGATTAAATACCAGTTATTAGACACCAATGAAACATTTGTACCGAGGCTATGGGGCAATACTCCCTTATATCTGAATTCAGATACTATTTTAATTGAGAGTTATGTCTAAGGAAGTTAAGATACCTGAGAATATCAGAGAACTGACTAGAGGATACATACCTATAGATTTTAAGCTTATGCCTGAGGAGGAAATATATAGCGTGCTTAAAATGAAACTTTCCTCTAAAATCAGAGACTTTATAGTTGTGTTGTTAATTGGATTACTAGGATATTCTTTATATATATTTTTTAATTCTAAGCTTTCCGTATATGATGCATTGCCTCCGATAATTATATTTTTAACAACTTATTTTATATGGCATTATAGAATCACAAGAGATATAAAGCATTTATTCTGGAATATATTAAAATATTCATTTTATCTCTTACTAATAGGATATGGAATCTCATTTCTAGCATCATATTTAAAAACAATATTGGAGGCCTTCACATCTACGTTGGGACTAGAAAATTTACCTACACCAAAATTCTCGCTAAATCCCGTTGAAAATACATATGCATTGATCGAGTATATATTAGACCTACTTAGAGGCTATATAATTAGATATAGAGATATATTAGGATATGGAAGTATAGCATTGGTAATCATAGCATTAATCGCCATACCATTGATATACTTTTATGTGAGAGGGCGAAGATATTATATTACAAATAAGAGAGTTATAGTAAGACAGAAGTTTGGCACGATACAAGTTACAACCTTACCTATAGACGGTATAATAGAAGTTACTGCATTTCAGGGGTTATTTGGAAGAATCTTTAAGTATGGTGATGTAATCATCTCCATGACAAGCGGTAGCGGCGTACTAAGATCGTTAACGCCTGAAGATAAATCAATATCATCTGGATTATATCGAGTTAAAAGGAAAATAGAGGGGATAGAGAACCCATGGGAAGTTAAGGATTTGATAATCAAATTAAGAGAAGAGTATATTGAGGCTCAATATTTAAAGAGAATAGAGGAAGAGTTGAAGGCAATTAGAAGAGAAATCAAGAGAGAGGAGATTGAAGAGGATGTTGAGGAAGAAGAGGATCGAGAGGAATAGACAGTCTATTTAGTCAGACTCATAAATTATAAATCATTACTAAGATATATGAAAAAAGGTACCGCAGCCATTATACTTTTATCATCTTCTACAAAATCACCTAATACAGATTTTACTGGATATAAGAGTATCCTTAATACTATTTTAGGTATTGGGAGCATAAAGGAAGTCTTATTTATATATCTAATATAATTTTCACCATATAATTCTACTAATTTACGCTCCTCGAAGAGAGCTATACTAATAATCAACATGACAGAGAGAAGCCAAAGTAAACTTGGAAACACTGAAAATGCCCCTATAACATGTGGCTAGAAATAGATTAGAATTAGGAGGCCATAACTCCATATTATAAATCCAAGATATTGGGGATGTCTTATGAATCTATATATCCAGAAATCGATTATATTAAGGCCCCATAAATTTTCCATATAACCATGTAACTACTCCTATAGAAAATAGGAAAAGCCCAGATGCAATTAATAATATTGCGATAAATACCGAAAAAGCATAGAGATATTGGCTAGATACTGTGCTATGTAAAATTATAAATGGTAGTATTGCAACATGGCCTAATTTAAGGATTTCGGGTGATAATTCAATTATAGGGAGCCATATAATCCTAAGTATACCTATACCTGCTAAGAAGAACATTGCAAAAGCGAAGTATCCAAATATGGGGATATATATAGATAGAGACCTAATAATGATAAATATGTTTTCTTTAGATAGAATCCTAACAGAATTAATATAATTACTATTGCTAGAGACATATATCATAGGGTCTTATCGTATTTAAAAACTTCTCCCGTAGCTCGAATTCCCAGAATATATCAGGGTAGTAATTATGGAGATATTTATCTAGTTCATATGGTATTTCAAGCGTTAAATAAAATAATGCTATCGTAATTAATATGGAGAATATTAAAGCATATAGGATCCTAATATAGGCATAATTACTCATTTAAACACCTAGAGAACATTATTATTCTATCTAAGTAATATTTTAAGTAGAAGTATAAAGTATATCTAAGCTTTAGAGACAATATAATCCTAGTTTTTAGAAGCTAGATCTTAAGTTTTTTATAGGCAGATATTGTCTCATAAAGTGATATTATAACCCCCATAGCAGATGATATGATTGTAATATAATAGTATAACTCAAAGATCCTCGGATACATGATTCCATATATAAAGATAATTAAAAAGAACACAGTGTAAAATAAGAATTTTGGCACCAGACCCTTACCAATAAAAATAAAATCCTTCAAATAATCTATTTTGACATTTTTAACTAGATAATAATCACCATATTTCTTTTCAAGAAGACCCATTGAAACAAGTTTATCAAGATGATAATATGCGTGGCTAGGAGACTTCATACCTAGTTCTCTCATTAATTCTCTAACGCCTATCTTATTCTTGCCACTTTTAATTAGATAAAGATACACCTTAAGCGTAGTTCCCCGCAATTCACTCATCAAAAAATCTAATGTACTCGAATATTTTAAACAGATTGCCATCTATCCAATATTAAATATGTTATTGTTATAAAATAGACCTGGCCTTAGATCCAACGGCTCTATGTTAGCAGCATGGCCTCCGTCTTCATATTGCTAACATACCTCATGCAACTTCAACTTATTGAAACAATGACTAAGCCTGATACTCTAAAGACTTTCAATCGACAATAATGTTACGGCTATTATCGCAAGAATTAACCCAGCCCACTGATGCATGGCCAGCCTCTCTTTCAATACAAAATACGCTATTATAGATGTTACTGCAGGGTATAATGCAGTCATTGGAACAACTATCGATGCATGACCATATTTTAATGCAAGTACTAGAAATATATATCCTACCGATCCGGCAAGACTGGCTAATATAATCAGTGAAAAGCTTTTGACATTTATAGTGATATAGTCTCGATAAATTATTGCGATAAGAATTGATAAGATGACTGGAACTATAGTTGCATATATATAATATTGAAACCAATCCACATATTCCATGACAATTTTAAGTGAAAACCCCCAAACACCCCACAACAATAATGTTAGCAAACTATAAACAAGCCACATATGTAGAAATATAAAAAAAGACCTCTTAATTAAGCATATATATATTGCTACTTACATAATTTTGAAGATTTAAAAAGAAATAAATACGGAATATTAACTTGATACATGTAGCAATTAATCTAATATTAAATTAGATGTGATATCATTATAATTCTAAGATATACTATGTTGGATGATCATTATGACGACGGAAGATACCAGAGAACTTGTAGACGGATTATATAGACTAAGAACTGGAGCCTTGTTACAGATATTGGCGGTTATAGTTAGTTTAATAGGCTTAGTGTACGCTATATCTATATTAGGTCTTTCGATATTTATGTCCCCTCAGATGGGCCTAGGTTCGATCGTCTCCACGATAGGTAGCATAGTATTAGTTGCATTTATATCTGGTATTTTAATGTTAATAGGTTTTATATATTGGTTTATGGCTACTGGAAACCTGAGGAATTATAACCCCAGTAAACTCGGAATAGGTAGGACAGGGGTAACTATAATTGTAATTGGACTGATTATCGCATTGTTAGCTATATTAGCATTAGCTGGTGCTGTAGCCACTCTACCACCAGCTGGACCACGTGAACCAGCATTATTATTTGCAACAACAGGTGGATTCGCTATATTAGTTCTATTAGGCCTCATAATGGTATTTATAGGGTGGATATTATTCTCAGTAATGCTTATAAGATTAGGAGACTTGGAGAATGTATCGAATACCATTCACACAGCAGGGATACTATATCTTATTGGGATTATAGTATCACTAGTTCCATATCTTACTGTCATCGGAGAAATTCTAATTTTGATAGCAGTAATACTTATATATACAGGAGCAGGGGAAAGTCTAAATAGAATTAGGTAATAAAAACTCAATTTCTTTTTAATGTAACAATTACATGTTTACTAATCTCTCTTCAACAGCTTATTTAAAAGCAGATACGTGCTGATAGCGAAGCCACCATCAATTCCGTATGCTTCTCCAGTTATATACTTTGAATCATCAGACGCAAGAAAAACAGCTAATTTAGCCACGTCTATAGGATCGCCGATCCTCATTAACGGCATATATCTTTCCCTAATTCTAAGCTCCCTTTCTGTATATTCACTTAATAGCATATCGGTTTTAATTGGTCCAGGGCATATCGCATTCACTCTAATTCCTTCTGAAGCTAATTCAAGCGCCGCCTGCTTCGTCAGCATAATCACGGCCGCTTTAGAGGCGCTATATGCACCACCATTCATAAGTGGAATATATCCTGCTACAGAAGCAATGTTAATGATGCTCCCCCCTCCATTAGACGCCATTATCTTCCCAAATACTTTTATCGTATAAAATACTCCGTTTAAATTTACATTGACTACCTTCGTCCACTCTCTTACAGAGGTCTCTAATAGTTTTTTATTTATTAAAACCCCTGCGTTATTTACGAGTATATCGACTTTATCATACTTATTTAACACTGTTTTAGCCATATTTAATACATCCTTATATTTAGAGACATCTGCATACACGGCTAATGCAGAGACACCTAATTTATTCGCCTCTTCCACTACTTTATATGCTTCATCCCTGCTTTTCTTGTAATTTACTATTATATGAGCCCCTTCTCTCGCAAATTCTAATGCAATAGCTTTACCGATACCCCTACCACCACCAGTTATAACAGCTACTTTATTTAAAAGCTTCATAATACCAGCCTCAAAAATAATTAGGATATATTACTCTCTTGAGTTTTAGTAGATATAATAATAAGGCTCAGAAGTTCCGACGTTCATCATCTATCAGTGTTTACTAGAATCTTCATCGCCATACAAAAATTAAACTCGATGATATATTTAGGTAATTATTAAATATACTACTCGGTCACTTTGCAGGAAAATATTTATATAAAATTACCCCACACACTATCTCAAAAAATTAGTGGAAGGTCGGCTTTGATTAGATTTATATTTGATCAACTAGTTTCACTAGGGAAACTCTGTGATTCAATGCTAAGAAAATATATGAATAATACATTAGATATTCCTCTTTAGTTCTTGAGATAGAATAGCCATGTATGATAACATATTCTAGAGTGAGGGAATATAGGATAATATTTATCAGTAATACAGTATTAAGGAGAAGAAATATATTCATTATTTTTATTTTTTGGCCAAAAATCCCTTCTTAATCAGTTCAACGTCGGCTAAAGACATATCCTTTAATACTGGTCTTTTCTCTCTAGCTACCCTAATTTCATGTAAATCTAGTTCAACCGTCTTCAAATCCTCTTTCATCATAGGGCCCTCATATAATACTGAGCCTAGAGGCGCAATTACTCTAGATCCGCCTGCAAATCCTAGCCCATCAAAAGTACCTACCGAATTCACCCATATAAAATATACTGTATTTTCTATAGCTCTAGCTTCTATAAGTTTATGGAAGAATGGCATAGAAAAATCTGGCGTAGCGGAGATCCCTATTAGTATTTTAGCACCTCTATAAGTATATGCACGTGATATCTCAGGGAAAAATATGTCGTAACAGATCATGGTACCTACGTCGAACCCATTTATATTCCATAATTCTATATCGCCATCCCATCGCCTAAAATATCTTGCTTCATCAAATACGCTAAAATCGGGCAGATGCATCTTTCTATATACATGAATTGAACCATCTGGCTTAGCTAGTAATGCAGAATTATATAGTATTTCATATTTACTATCTCTTTCTGCGAAGCCTGTAACTATGTTTATATTGTACTCCCTTGCTAATCTTATTATTCTCTTAATTCTATCACTATTTACATATTCAGCTAATCTGTATATCAAGTCTTTACTATAATAGCCTATAAGGAATAACTCGGGGAATATAATTAAATCACTACTATCATACACTTTTTCTATAGACTCCTTAATTTTGTTGATATTCTTTTCAGGATTTGCGATTACAGGTTTCACTTGTGCGAGAGTTATATGCAGTGACATGTTATATCCCTATCAAAAATATATGAAAATATAATATATGTCTCAATATGAATATTTTGTAGATATTATGAAGACAATAATACCACCTATAAACTACGACTATGCATTAAATAGGATACTATCCTTTTTAAGAGAGAAATTAAGTGAAACCGGATTAGAAGGTTTAGTAATAGGATTAAGTGGGGGGGTAGACTCCTCTGTAACAGCTGCGATAGCGGTAAAAGCATTAGGGTCTGAGAAGGTCCACGGATTAATCTTACCAGATTCAAGAACTACTCCGAGGGAGGATATAGATGATGCGATAGAATTAGCCGAAAAATTAAACATTAAGTATCATTTAATAACGATCGACAATATCTATGATACAATTATAAATACAATTCCATTCTACAAAGAAAATGATATTGCAAATGGAAATGTAAGAGCACGGATAAGAATGATTATATTATACTACTATGCAAACGTCAACAATTTATTAGTTTGTGGAACTGGAGATAAGAGCGAGATTTTACTAGGATATTTTACAAAGTATGGAGACGGAGGAGTCGATATGCTTCCGATAGGGGATCTATATAAAACACAAGTTAGGATAATGGGAAAGAGATTAGGACTACCAGAGAAAATATATTTAAAGCCGAGTAGTCCTAGACTATGGCCCGGACAGACGGCGGAAAATGAATTAGGAATATCATATGAGATAATTGACACGGTATTGTATTATTTTATAGACCAAAGATATGATATTGATAGAATTAATATGGAGACTGGAATCCCTAAAGACCTTGTCAATAAGATTATTAATAGGGTCTTTAAAAATGAACATAAGAGAATGACGCCTTTAATTCCTAAAATCGGAGGCACTACTATAAACAATGACTGGAAAATGCCATATAATGCAGAATTATAGTGTATGAAGTATATTCCATATAATTAGATAAACTCGAGTGAATAGAATCATTCTCTCATTAAAATCAAAAAATTAGCATCCACTCAGTAATATTACTCTCTATATAAATTCCTTTTCCATATCTTTTCCCATCTCTCAGCATCTAAACATAATTCTCTTTTAATAACTGTTTCTTTTAATTACAATGGTAGGTTATGATACATCTCTTCATCTTTAAGTATACCTTTTTATAGAAGGATCCCTGCAACTACCTTAGATTGACTAATAAGTTTCTTAACATTAATAATCATCTCCTCTATTTTAATATACCTATTTAACTCGGTTTTTATCATCTTATACTCCTCCTCAGTAATCAAATGTAGACTAAGTTTATGCAATTCGATTAAAGCATTATATATTAGCGAATGTTTCCTAGAGTCTTCCGCAATCATTTTAAGATAACTTTGATTAATGGATTTCTTATTTTACCAGATAAGTAATCTAACTCGTTAGCACACTTTAGCTCTAAATCTCTATAATCCTTATATATAGATTGAAGCCACATACACAACCTTAAATCAAATCCTCACTCGTTACGTAAATCGATATATTAATCATCTTGATGAATACTTTAACTTCCTATAGTCTGCAGTTATTACCCTATATATTTCTCTAGCCTTCTTCTCTCCAATTCCCTCTATACTACTTAGCTCTGAGATAGTTGTATTTATAAAGTTTCTCAGTGTTCTATAATGATTTAATACATTACGTGCTAGTTTATCCCCGATTCCGGGAAAACCTTGGAGAATATATACTAGACGGTCCTCAAGAGACATTATTTTAGGCTTGTATCTTATTACCATTCTTTTACGTGAGAACCTAATTTTACGCCAGATAATATGCAATATTTCTATAGTTTCGTCGATATCCCTTGAGTATAATAATTTTGTATTGAAACCCAGTATTATCGTTATAATACCTCCTAATATTGATTTAGGATTACCCGATTTAGATAGAAAATTCATAACATCTCCTTCCAATATCAGAAGATTATTTGAATACGCATCACTAAGTCTTTTTAGCTGATCAAATAATCGACCATCAATAATTGAGCGATAGAAATCTTTGACACTCTTTCTCTCGATCCCCAGTTCACCTATAATATAATCTCCTACGTCTAACTTCCTGATACTCACTTGAACCCCCTTCCTGCTTAACGCCTCAGCTATATATCTTGGTTCATGGATATCGACTACAATCATATCCAAATACTTCTATTTACCCTGGGAATATATTAGGAGATAATTGCGTTAACTAAATTATAAAGGTATCTAGAGAAGGTCTGTTCCTCTGGCAGTATTCACATACAAATGTCTTTCTATTGATCTCATCCTGCATATAAAATTTTATTTTAGACCCGCAAATCTTACAGTTTTTACCCGCCCGATTATATACATATAAGAGGTCTCTTAATCTTCTTTTCTTCAATTTAATTCTTAGAAACTCCCTTGATAACTCCCTCGATATACGTATTAACCTATTTAATTCCTCAGTAGATAAATCTTTAATCAAACGCTCCGGATGAATCTTCGCTCTGAAGAGTATTTCATTCCTCAATATATTTCCTATACCTGCAACTATCCGTTGGTCGAGTAAAGCTACACCTATCTTCTTATCACCATTCTTCAACAAGTATTTTAATACTTCATCTTTATTCCACTCTCTCCTTAGCGGATCTAATCCTAGGTTTGATTTAAGGCTGTCTAGTATATTCCTAAAATAATTGATTTCGACTATAGGTGCATTATACACTACAAGTCTCCTATCAGGAAATTTAATTAGGAGCCTAACTCTATTAAAAGGTTTCTTGAGTTCTTCATCAGCTTCATATATATGTATAGACCCATATAACATTAAATGGATCCTAATACCATATCCGTCAATACGTAAAAGTATATTCTTACCATAAGTATCTGAAAGCATTAATCTATGCCCTAATAACTTCTTAGGATCAATATACACCCTTCTACTTTTTACATAAATATCTTCAATAACTCCATTTAATAAGGCCTTATTAATCATAATTGAATATAATTTAGCCGTCGGTCCCTCAACCATCAAGAGATAATATAGGGGTATAAATGTAATATAAGTAAATAACGCCGGGAGTGGGATTCGAACCCACGCGGCCTCTCGGCCAGTGGCTTAGCAGGCCACCCCCTTAACCACTCGGGCATCCCGGCCTATATCAAAATTTTAATATTTGGAAAAGCATTTTTAAAGATATTTAATATTTAAGGGGTGGCGGGCTCCCCTGGTTCCTGTATGGTGTATGCACTCTACATATAACTGGGTACCTTCGCCCCCCTGACCATAGAGCGGCTCCCAAGGGCTTAGGGCTGCTCCCTCCCGGGCCTAACCCGATTCGCCCTTTTCCCCATCAACCTAGCTCTCCAGCTGGGCTGATGGGGAGAGAGACCCCCTATGGAGAGAGGGTCATCAGCCAGTTATATGTAGAGTGCATACACCATACATTTACCCAGGGGTTACTGGCCCCCGCATAGGCCGGTTTCGGGTATCGGGGGACGGCCAGCCCCCCAGCCCTACCCCGCCACCCCAGCATTATTA
>Ga0209410_1000422_pt1 | contig 19424 bp, 18 predicted proteins | sample Mar14436cmmetaG_FD_184135 | JGI IMG/M metagenome (GOLD analysis project Ga0209410, IMG submission 184135) | Marine hydrothermal vent microbial communities from Guaymas Basin, Gulf of California to study Microbial Dark Matter (Phase II) - Marker... ... | reverse complement strand
TGGTCAGAAGGAGAAACGAGAATAACTTCTTCTGGGTCACAGTTTAGTTTTTCTAAACAGTATTTTGCGGCCAGGGCAATAGCAGGGGCAGTATTTTTACTTACTGGCTCAAGGATGATGTGGGATAAATCTATTTTTTTTTCTTTTAAGTCTGATTTTACATGAAATACATAATTTTTGTTGGTAACGATGATTAAATCCTGTGGTGGAACAAGCGTTAAAAAATTGAGCACAGTCCGTTGAAGTAATGACTCATTGGAATTAATTTTAAGAAACTGTTTGGGATAAAACTCACGAGAGAGCGGCCACAAACGCGTCCCACTGCCTCCAGCAAGCACAATTACTTTCATTATTACTTTTCTCCTTCAAAAAGGAATAATTAAGCAAAAACACCAAAACTTTAGCAGACAACATAAAAAATGTAAAGAACACATCTTGTCTTTCTGGTAACAGGCTGTTATTCATATTTTACATGCATAAAAATTGGTATAGAGGCAAATGGAGAGTAAGTAAAGAAGTAGCCCCCATGGTTGTGGAAATGCTCAATTCTTTAACCAAAAGGGGTTTAGAAATTAAGAGTGAAGGTGAGATTTACGAGTTTTTCAGCTATCATCCTGTTGAGCATTGGGAAGGAGAAAAAAACATTATAGAACACCAAATTATTCTCTTTGCAGCGTTATTCCCTGATGCAGTTATTAATTGTGAGTGGGAGAAAATTCCTGATAAAAATTGGCAGAAAATTTGGTATAGGTATTTTAAACCCCAGCGGATAACTTCCAGGCTTGTCATCTTGCCTCCTTGGGAAAAATATCAGGCCAAACCAAATGAAATTACCATTAGGATAAAACCAGGGATGGTTTTTGGTACAGGCACTCATGAAACCACCCAGTTGTGTTTAAAGAAAATGCTTGCCCTTTATCCTAAAGAAAAACCACAAACTCTATTAGATGTAGGCACAGGAACAGGAATTTTGGCCATTCTAGGGGCAAAAATGGGGATCAAAGATATTATGGCTATAGATACTGACCCAGTAGCCATAGAAGCAGCTAAAGAGAATGTAAAACTTAATAATATCAGAAATATCCAAATTTTATTAAGGAGTTTAGAAAAAATCGAAAAATCCTTTGATTGGGTAGTGGCCAATCTGGAAACCAGTTTAATCTTATCTCTGGCAAACTGCTTAAAATCTTGTACAAAAAAGACCTTGATTTTATCAGGTATTTTGAAAGGTGAAGTAGAAGTCATTAAATCTGTTTTAGACTTACCTTGTCGAGAAATAAATAGCTTGAAAGAATGGGTATGCATGCTATTTTAAGGCGTTTTTATCTGCCCAAAGAAAAAATAGATAGAGAAGCAGTAATAACAGGAGATGAATTACACTATTTGCGAGATGTCTTGCGTTTAAAAATAGGAGATAAAATTGAAATTACTAATGGAGTAGGACATCTTTATCATGGTTTTTTGTCATCTATAGGTAAAACCAGGGCCTTAGTTAGAATTGAAAAACGGATTTTTACTTCACCTCCTAAGGTAAAAATTTATCTTTGTCCTGCCTTTTTGAAGACAAAGGCCATGGATTTAATAATACAAAAGGCCACTGAGCTAGGAACTTGGGGATTATATGTGTGTTTAACAGACTACACAGTGCCTATTTTGAAAAACAAAGAAAAGAAAATCATGCGTTGGAAAAAGATTGCCATTTCTGCCTTAAAACAATCAGGGAATAACTACTTGCCCCAAATTGGAATTATGTCCTTCAAAGAAGCTATCTCTAAAGCAAAAGGGTTGAAATTAATTGCTATTGGCCCCAGAGAAGGGAAAGCAACGCCTGTTATCTCCTATCTTAATAGTTCTTCCAGAGAAATCTGGATATGTATAGGACCTGAAGGAGGATTTACAGATGAGGAAATTTGGTGGGCTAAACAAAACCGGTTTATTCCCGTATCTTTGTCCCCTCACATCTTACGGTCTGAAACAGCAGCGGTAGCGGTATTAAGTATAGTTCATGCATATTATAATTGCCATTAATGATTGACAATCTCCTTTCTTCTATGGTAATAAAATGAATTGATGAAATATACCATAGAAAAAAATGATTTTAACTTAAACCTCCTCACCTGAAGGTAAGGAGGTTTTTTTATGGATAAAAAATGAGAATATTCAGCAAGCACCACTTATTAGGTATCGAGGAACTCTCTCAGAAGGAAATAGAATTTATTTTGCATACTGCAGAGGCAATGAAAGAAATTTCCTTTAGAGATATTAAAAAAGTACCTACATTGCGGGGAAAAACTATAATTACCTTTTTTTATGAACCTAGCACTCGCACCAGAACTTCCTTTGAAATCGCAGCTAAAAGACTTAGTGCTGATACTATTAATATCTCTGCTAGCACTAGCAGTTTAGTTAAAGGAGAGAGTTTATTAGACACCGCTAAAAATTTGCAGGCTATGCAACCAGATGTTCTTATCATTCGCCACCCCCAAGCCGGTGCTCCCCATTTTTTGGCTAAGCACATAGATGCTGCTGTAATCAATGCTGGTGATGGAATGCATGAACATCCTACTCAAGCCTTATTAGATGCCATGAGTATTATTGAAAAAAAGGGGAAAATTAAAGGATTAAATATTGCTATTATAGGAGACATTGCCCATAGCCGAGTAGCCCGCTCAGATATTCTTCTTTTCACCAAATTAGGGGCAAAGGTGACAGTTTCAGGTCCTTTAACTCTTATCCCCCCGTATATTGAGGCTACAGGAGCAAATTATTGTTTTCCTATAGAAAGTGCTTTAGAGAATGCAGATGTGGTCATTGCTCTGCGGGTGCAGCAAGAACGTTTAAAACAAACATATTTTCCAGATATAAGAGAATATGCCATTCGATTTGGTTTAAATAAAAAACGACTTTCTTTAACCAAAAAAGATGCCATTGTTATGCACCCAGGTCCTGTAAACTGGGGTGTAGAATTAGACCCTGAGATTATGGATATGCCTCAAACAATCATTCTGGATCAGGTAACTAATGGTGTAGCTGTCCGCATGGCCATATTATACTTAGTAACAGGAGAAAAACACTAAGGGGCTTAACATGAGGTTGGTTATTAAGTCAGGTTATGTCATAGACCCTAGTCAATCACTAGATGGAATATTTGATGTTTTAGTAGAAGACGGCATAATTAAAGCTATAGATACTAATATTGATACACAAGGAGCAGAAGTTATTCATGCTCAAGGGAAAATTGTAACTCCTGGACTAATAGATGTCCATGTGCATTTAAGAGAACCGGGTTTTGAATATAAAGAAACCATCCATACCGGAGTAAAGGCTGCTGTAGCTGGTGGTTTTACTGCGGTATGTTGTATGGCCAATACCAATCCTGTCAATGATAATCAAGAGGTAACCCGCTATATTTTAAAAAGAGCAACTGAGTGTGGCTTAGCACGGGTTTATCCCATTGGTGCTGTGAGTAAACAATTAAAAGGAGAGGAATTGGCCTGTATTGGAGAATTAAAAGAGGCTGGGGTAGTGGCCCTTTCTGATGATGGGAATCCTATTGTAAATAGCGGTTTTTTAAGGCGAGCTTTAGAATATGCTAAATATTTTAATTTACCCATTATCTCTCATGCCGAAGACAGGTCCCTCGCTCCTGCTGGAGTAATGAATGAAGGCAAGATATCTACCCTGTTAGGCCTACCAGGCATCCCTGCTATTTCTGAAGAAATTATGGTTTTTAGAGATATCAAATTGGCTGAATTAACCAACTGGCATATTCATATTGCCCATGTGAGCACTGCAGGCAGTATAGAGTTGATAAGAAGAGCAAAGGAGAAAAAAATTAAGGTCACTGCCGAAACCTGTCCCCACTATTTCACTCTGACGGAAGAGGCAGCAAAAGAGTTTAATCCTAATACTAAAGTCAGTCCTCCTCTACGCACTGCCACCGATGTAGAAGCTATTAAACGGGCCTTAAAAGAAGGTATTATTGATATTATTGCTACTGACCATGCCCCTCACCAATTTTTAGAAAAAGAAGTGCCTTTTGAACAAGCACCTAGTGGAATTATAGGTCTGGAATCAGCCTTGCCCATTTCTCTCAAATTGGTAGAAGAAGGAGTACTCACTTGGCCTCAACTAATTACTAAAATGAGTTATGCACCGGCTAAAGTGTTTAATTTACCAGGAGGTAGCCTCAAACCAGGGAATTTAGCAGATATTACTATTATTGACCCTAATTTTTCTTATAAAATTGATGTAAACCAGTTCTATTCCAAGGGCCGTAATTGTCCTTTTCATGGTTGGGAAGTAAAAGGGAAGGCGATAATGACCATAATTGGTGGAAACATAGTTTATCGAATCTCAGAAAAGCAACAAAAATAGAGCAAAGTTATGTTCTTCCCTAAAGGGAACGATATATGGGTAAATCTCAGGACTTTATTTATAGATATGGATAGATTTTTGATCTTTCTTAAAAAAGAAGGGTTTACTGGTTATGTCCATTTTATTTTTTCGGATAGGCAAAGCATGATTTTCTTTCAAGAAGGAGATGTAATTAATGGAATAGAAGAAATAAAGGAAGAAAGAAAAAGTGGACCAGGGACGGTAAAAGAGATTTTAGAGCAAGCGCGGAGAGAAAAAAATGGGAAAATTACAGTTTCTAAGTTATCTTTAGATTTGGTTCTCACACTCTCAGAAATATTTTGCTTCCCCGTTAAGCTTGTCTATAAAAGTATCTCTTCTGAGTTCTCTCACTTAGGCCTTTTTATAGCCAAATTAAAAAACGAGGCTTTTACAGGTTATATAGAAGTTCGCTTTCCTGATGAAAAACAGGGAATAATTTCTTTAGACAGAGGCAAAATTAAAAATATTCTTATTCAAGAAAGCCAATTTAGGATAAAAAAAGAAAGGCAAACCTATTTAAAACTTGCTAATTTGAAAATTGTAGAAGAAGCACAAAGGAAAGGGGCCATTTTTGATGTTTTTTCTGCGTACTAAACTACTATTAAAACAAATCATCTTACAAAGAATTTCAAGCCACCTATCGCCAGACAAGTCAAAGCAATGATTTTAAAGATTACATGGATTGTATAACTGATGACAAAACCATAATTGGGAATAAGAAAAAGAGCAATATCAGCCACTAAAAGAAAACCAGTGGTTGCTATAATAAAATTAATAACTTTTTCAACTACTCCACCTTTGTATTTTCGCCTTGCATAAAAAAACACAATAAGAATAAACACATATACTACTATCGCCAGGAAACTTAACAATACTATTTGAGTAATGTCAAAAGTAGGTTTTGTCATTAGATTCCTCCAATTACTCCTTAATATTTTTTGACTATTTCATCTAAAATTCTCAACAAACGTTCTTTTAAAGAAATATCTATATCAAATCTCTCAATATTTTTTCTCATTTTTTCAATTTCACTAATAGTTTCTTTAGCCAGCCCTAAACCTAAAAATTTCTTTAATTCATCTAGAATATTGATGTAAAGGTCATGAAAGGCATCAATGAATATAAACCTATGTTGAGGAGAAGGAAAATAAAAAGCTATATTTTTACGAACTGCGTTTATGTCCAGTTTATCTGGATCTTCCAAAGAAACATCTACAAATATTTTCCGATATTCTGATTTCAAACCCTGCCGTGCTTTCCCAATGATTTCCTTACCTTTTAATCCTATTTCATAAAAGAGATTACTCACAATAAGGTTAAAAATATCCACTAATGTATTTAAGGTAGTAGATATATCCATAAATTCTTTATCTTGATATTCACCTACTTCTTTGGTTTTCCTTATCAGCCCCATAGAGCTAAGGCGGTAAAGGGCATTAATTACAGATACCTCGTCAGACCCACTAAAATTTATAAGTTGATCTATATTTCGCACACCATCTATTAGAGAAAAAATGAATTGTTCATTTGCATCAAGTTTTTTTAAAATCTCTTCTCTTTCTTTTTCGACATAAGGAGAAAGGCGAAAAATAACTTTATTATTAGGAATTTGTTTTCTAAAACGGGTGAAATTAAAGCCCCTTTGAGCTGCCGTTAATGCAATTTTAATCGGTGTATAATTGGTAATTATTTCTTCATTTATGGGAGTTTCAAAAAAATAAAACTGCCCTTTTTGCCAGAAGAAAATATCACTTACAATTTCTTCAATTTGAAGGGTGAGAAGTTCTCGCAATGTTTTTACAGAAATAAACCCTTTTTTTACTAAAAATTTACCTAATCTTTCCCCAGTTTGTTTTGCTTCTATAACTAACTGCTCCAATATTTCGGGACTGATATTGCTCCTCTTCACTATAAAATTACCTATTCTCTCTTCTCTCCTAGTAGTAGCTGCAGAAATAAGTAACCCGCCTTTAAACATAAGTTTCTTAGATATTTCTTTGGTCTTTACTACAGCTATACCTGTGGCCATATTGCTATAAATAGCATACAGAAAAAATAAAAAAGGTATTTCTTTGAACACACTCCCACAAAATATTCGTCCCTCTGTTTTTTCCAAATTTATAGGTTCTGTAAAATGAAGTTTATTGGCTACATTCCATTCTTCAATAGCTCTTTCAAAATGGCGTCTTTGATAATATTCAGTTCCTTTTAGAAGATGTTTAAAAAAATCATTAGAAGGAAAATCTTTCTTTCTTAAGACTTGGATTTTCCACATATTCATTATTGAATTTACTACCAGTTTTTCAAATAAATGTCAAAATATTTTGGGATTTTTCAGATCAGGCTCAAATAGGGGTAATTTTGATGATAATGAAGGTTATGTTGACTTTTTGGTAAAGAAAGGTTAATTAAATCAATCGTTTGATTGAATTTATAAGTAAAGATGAAAAATAAAAATACTAAAGCCAAGATACTAAATGCCTCTATAAAACTCTTTGCTCAATACGGCTACGATGGAGTGGGTATTAGGCGAATTGCTAAAGAAGCAGGGGTAAACAGTTCTATGATCAGCTACTATTTTGGGAATAAAGAAAATTTATATAAAACCGTGCTTTCTCTCTATTTAGACGAGTTTAAAACAATTGTAATGCGTTTGCCTATAAAAAATGAAGAGCAATTCCTAAAAGAATTTATTAAACATCACATTCGTATTTTGAAAAAAAGAGGGAAATATATCGCCCTTATTATAGCTAGAGAATCTGTGGAAGATTTTGAAAGGTCTAAGGATTTTTTTAATGAGTTTTTAAAAGAGATAAAAAATAAGATAGAGACTGTATTTAGGCAAGGTATAAAAAAGGGGTTTTTAAAAGATATAGACCCCGTGGTGTTAACCAGAATATTGATAGGGATCGATATAATATTTGCGTTTAAAATAGAGAATTTAGATGAAAAAACTACCAGCCACTTAGCTTACCATATACTTATGGATGGAATTAAGAGAACATAATGGCTATTAACCGATGGCGATTGTTAAGATTACTGGTTTTTGGCATTTTGTTCCTGGGATTGGTCTTAACTATCATCTTTTTTATCTATTATAAAAAAACCCATATTACTACGGATAATGCTTATGTTCGTGGGCACATCCATTGGGTTTATCCTAGAATAAATGGCAGTGTAATACAGGTGCTAGTTGAGGATAACCAATCGGTAAAGAAGGGGCAAATCCTCGTTCTCCTTGACCCAGAAGAATATAAGGTGAAGTTATTGGAAAGTAAGGCCGAGCTTGGTTTGGCCCTATCAAGGTTAAAAGAAGCAGAAGTCCATGTAAAGGCAGTGAAGGCAGAGGTAAATCTAAATAAGGCTGAATTTGCTAAAGCAGAGGCCGATTTTCGGCGCGCTAAAGTGCTTTATCAAAAGAGGGTGATATCTAAAGAAAAATATGAAAGGTATTTAACAAACTATGAGGTAAGCCAAGCTAAACTAATGGCCATTAAACAAAGTTTAAAACAGGCCAAAATGCAAATTAAAACAGCCAAGGAAAATGTAAATCTCTGTAAGAGAAAGGTAGAGGTAGACCAGTTAAATTTAAAATACACTACTATTATAGCGCCAGTTTCTGGTTACATTACTAAAAAATCTGTGGAAGTAGGGCAAAGGGTAAATCCAAATAGACCCCTTTTGGCCATTGTGCCCTTAGATGAAATTTGGATAGAGGCCAATTATAAAGAAGGCCAATTGGAAAAAATAAGGCCTGGGCAAAGGGTAAAGATAAAGATAGATGCCTATCCCGATAAAAGATTTTATGGGCAGGTAGAGAGTATTCAGGCAGGCACAGGAGCAGTATTTTCGCTTTTCCCTCCTGAAAACGCCACAGGTAATTGGGTGAAGGTTACCCAAAGGATACCGGTAAAGATTGTTTTTACTCACCCCAATAATAAAGATAACAAGGTCCTGAGAATTGGCATGTCTGCCGTGACTACCGTCTTAGTAAAATAAGATGGAAAAAACTTCTGTAAATAAGTGGCTAGTGGTAGGCACGGTGATGCTACCTACCATGATGGAAATTATAGATACCACCGTAGTTAATGTCTCTTTGCCTCACATTCAGGGTAGTCTTAGCGTAGGAGTAGAAGAAATTACTTGGGTGCTTACTTCTTACCTGATTTCCAATGCCATTATCATTCCTATGACGGCATGGCTAGCAAGCATTTTTGGCAGAAAGAGATATGTGCTATTTTCTATTTCCCTTTTTACCTTTAGCTCTCTAATGTGCGGCACTGCCAGCAGCCTGTCTTTTTTGGTTTTTTTTCGCTTTTTACAGGGTCTTGCTGGAGGGGGATTACAACCTACCTCCCAAGCTATATTACTGGAATCCTTTCCTTTAAAAGAAAGGGGGATGGCCATCTCTATTTATATGATGGGCACGGTGATGGGACCCACCATAGGACCAATTTTAGGGGGTTGGATTACTGACCACTGGGGATGGCGGTGGATATTTTATATTAATCTTCCAGTTGGAGTAATCTCCTTGTTTATGGTCACCTTTTTTATCTTTGACCCTGCCTATATTAAACGCAAAATAAAAAAGATTGACTATTGGGGATTATGCTTTTTATCTATAGGATTAGCTAGCCTCCAGACTGTTTTAGACAAAGGACATCTAAAAGATTGGTTTAGCTCTAGGTTTATTGTCGTCCTTTCAGTTATTTCTTTTAGTCTTCTTGTTCTATTTGTAATAAATGAAATTAGAACAAAACAACCGCTGGTTCAGTTGAGGATATTTAAAAAACGCTCTTATGCCATAGGGTGTACCATTATTTTTCTGGGCTTTTTTGCCTTTTTTGGAAGTGTAGTTTTATTGCCCCTTTATGTACAAAAATTAATGGGTTATACAGCCTTTCTTGCAGGATTGGTCATGGGGCCTGGAGCTATAGCCAGTATCTTCTTTTTACCCTTGGTAGGTAGGCTGACAAAGTTTATTGATGCTCGTTATTTGCTGGCAATAGGTTTTATGGGACAACTTCTTGCTCTTTATCTAATGTCTCATTTCACACTCCAAATTGGTTTTTGGCAAATTATTTGGCCCCGATTGATCCAAGGGGCAGGCCTGGCCTTCTTTTTTGTGCCTCTGGCAACAGTGGCCTTTATGGAAGTAAAAAAACAAGAAATGGGTAATGCCACCGCAATTTACAATTTGTTGCGTAATCTAGGAGCTAGTTTTGGCACTGCTATTGTTACTACTATTCTTTCTCGCCGGGCTCAATTTCACCAAAACCGCTTAATAGAACACTTATCTCCTACTGATATACCCTTTCAACAGAGTTATGAGCAACTAAGACACTATTTCCCTTCTGATTTTCATGCCCTTGGTGGTATATATAGAGAATTATTACACCAAACAAATATGCTTGCCTTTAATGACGCCTTTTTCTTTTGTTTTTTTCTATTTTTAATCCTGTTGCCTAGCTTAATCATTCTCAAAAAGGCTAAAAAAACATTTTAAAAACTAAATTCGTTGAACTATCTTGACGCTATTTTTAACTCAACTTTGACACCTAAAAATCAAAACTTACCTATATCACGAAACTTTTTGCCTATAAACTCAGACGTACCCACTACATTTTTCCTATCTCAAGCACCCGTGGAGGTATTCTTCCTATTGCCCTAAACCCCAAGTAGGCTTTGCCATTTAACTCAGTCCTTACTAAATAGTATTTGTCACCACACTTAAACCTTACCACCCTTACGGTTAAAAGGTCTTTTATTACCTGATGGGGGATATATCTGGCTTCATCTCCTTTAACCTTTTTGTTGTAAACTACCATTCAAACAATAAGGCCAAAAAGCATAAAAAGATATGGGCCTTTATCAAATGTGGAGTCTCGACTCCTCTAGATGATATAACACTTGATACCACAGCAGTCCTGAAGAATGAATTTTTTTCACACCTTGAAGTCCAAAATATACTGAAAATTCATTTTACCCCTGGCAGGAGTTCGCCAATACCATAAAATAATTCAAAAATCAAGACCTGACCCCCAGGATTTCTATTAAACTACTTTGCCGTATCCCTGGCTTCAAAGCAACAAAAGTTGTGTTTTCTCAATCTTTGTGTTAAATAACTATATCCTTCAGCCAGCTTCTGTTTTCTTTGTACCAATCTACTGTCCTTTTTATACCCTCTTCTAGAGAGACCTTCGGCTCCCAATCCAGCATCTCCTTTGCCTTCTTTATATCGGCACAAGTGGCCTTTAAATCTGCCTTATGGAATGGCCTGTAAACAAAATGGGCCTTTTTTTCTAAATATCTTTCTATTAGTTCTATAGCGTACATCAATTCATTTGGGTGATTATTCCCTAGATTGACTATCTCATAGCCCAAAGGTCTTAAGGCCCTGATTGTCCCTTCAGCAATATCATCAATGTATGTAAAATCCCTGCTCTGTCTGCCATCCCCAAATATCTCCACTGGCCTTCCCTCATCTATCCATTTAATAAACCTGAATATACTCATATCCGGCCTTCCTGCAGGGCCATATACAGTAAAATACCTCAATATTGTAATATCTATTCCATAAAGATAGTGATATGCATAACAAATAGCCTCTGCTGCCTTTTTGCTGGCCGCATATGGGGAGATTGGCCTATTTACAGGTAAATCTTCCTTAAATGGCATAGGAGAGCCTGCATAGATTGAAGAGGTAGAGGCCAAAACAAATTTCTTTGTCCCATATTGTCTGCAACATTCAAGTAGATTTAGTGTCCCAATGGCATTTGTAGTCATATAGATAAATGGGTTTTCTAAGCTATACCTCACACCTGCCCTGGCTGCCAAATTCACCACTGCATCTATACCATTTTCCTTAAAAAGCTTTTTTAAAAATTCTATATTCTCAATATCTTCCTTATAGAATGTGAATCCATCCAATTTATTTAATTTGGAGAGTCTGTAATCCTTTAGCCTCACATCATAGTAGTCATTCATGTTGTCTATCCCAATGACTTTAAAACCTCTACTCAATAATAGCTCTGCGGTCTTCCACTCTATAAATCCTGCTACCCCTGTCAAAAGTATAGTCTTCAATTTTACCTCCATTTTACTTATGCATAGGCCATTTTGCCTCTCCAGGCCTTTGGACTAGAAACCCCCAATTACCCACAAAAACACGACTTCCGTGCACTATCTTACCACAGATGATCCTCTTTGCAAGCTCTGTGTCTATCTTTTGTTGCAGATAGCACCTAAGTGGTCTTGCCTATAGACAGGGTCACAGCTTTCTCTAGCAATAAATCTTCTTATCTCATCTGTAAGCTCAACTGCAATATTATGTGTGTTGTAAATTTTTGAAAAGAAGTTCAAATTACAGTATTAATATGGTATGCTAATATATGATGAGGCTTACTATTTTCAAAAGGCTAACCTTTGGTTATGGGGCCATAATACTATTAATTATATTGCTGGGGGGTTATGTAACCTTAAAACTTGATCAATTAAATCAGCTTACACGTGTTATTGCCTCTGTAGATAGCACTGTCATAAAACTCACAGAAGACCTTCTGGATGCTATATTTTCCCAGGTAGGTTTTGAAAAGAAATATCTTATTTCTAAAGATAGAGACTTTTATCAAAAGTTTTGGGAAATAAAAAAATATTTTGTGAAAGATATGAAAAGACTAAGTCATTTTATGGACACCCCAGAGAAAAGAAAATTGTTTAATGACATAATGAAACTATATAACCATTATCTATCCCTATTTAGAGAGGAAGTCGATTTTTTAGAAAGAGGTTATGATTATCCACAAAAGAGATATCAAGAAGAAAAAGAAAAAACGATTGATGAAATTAGTCATAGGCTAAAAGAACTTATCAAGATAGCAAGGGCAGATAGGGATAAAAAGATGCAAATGTCAAGCGAGATAAGTTCTCATATGCTTAAATCCACTATAATTACAGCGGGATTGGCAGTTGTTATGGGAATTTTAATTTCTTTTTTTAATACTAGAAGTATAAATCGACCTATTATCCTTTTGCAGAAAGAAACAAAAAAAATAGCCAAAGGCAAGTTTGAAAATGTACCAAATATTTCTTCACCCCCAGAGATTAAGGAACTAGCAAATGACTTCAACATCATGTGTGAACGATTAAAAGAGATGGATCAGATAAAGATAGATTTCATAAGTCATGTCTCTCACGAACTACGGACTCCCCTAACGGCTATAAAAGAGGCCTCTAGTATGCTGCTTGAGGGAATTTTTGTGAATGCACCCCAAAAGAAGCATGAACTTTTGGTCATTATAAAAGAAGAGTGTGAGAGATTGATAAATTCTGTCAATAAAATCCTAGACCTCTCCTGTATGGAGGCCAAAATGATGGATTATCACTTTAAAGAATGTGACATCACCTCAGTAATACAAAAAAGTATCTCAAAGTTGAGCCCCATTGCCCAAAGAAAAAAAATTCACCTTAAACTAAAACCCTCGCCTGACCTTCCTCCGGTCAAAATAGATGAGGAAAAGATTGGCCAGGTAATGGAAAATCTCGTGGGAAATGCCTTAAAATTTACTTTTGAAGGGGGGAGGATCATCGTCTCTACATCCTTTAAGGATGGATTTATTGAAGTTTCTGTTTCAGATACTGGATGTGGGATTCGAAAAGAAGATTTAAAAAGGATATTTGATAAGTTTAAGAAAATAGATAGCGGAAGAGAAATACTGAAGGGAACAGGCCTAGGCCTTTCTATAGCCAAATATATAATAGCTGCTCATGGAGGAAAAATATGGGTAGAAAGCAAACCAGGAAAGGGAAGCACCTTTTTCTTTACCTTGCCTGTTTCATAATAATTTTGATTTTTGGTTGTGCCCATTTTCAAAAAAAAACACAAGATGAAAGACTTCTTAAAAAGGCTATGGACCTCATGATTAATGAGGATTATGAGGCATCTCTGAGAGAAAATGAGAAATTATTAAGGTTGTTTCCTCAAACATTAGGGGATAAAGCTCTTTTTCAAATGGGGCTAATCTATGCTTATCCTAAGAATCCAAATGCCAATTACCAAAAATCCTTGGAGTGCTTTAAAAGAATTATTAAGGAGTTTCCTCAAAGCGATGTAAGGGATAGGGCTAAAGTGTGGGTTTTATTTTTACAAGAGATTATAAATAAGGACAAAAAAATTAATCTTTTAAAAAGAGAACTTGAAAAGAGGAGAAAAAAGATAAATAATTTGCAAAATCAGATAGAAAATTTGAAGAATCAAATAAAGGGACTTAAAAAAATAGACATAAAAATTGAGGAAGAAAAAAGGAAAATATTACCTGAGGAATAAAAAAGAGATGGGCAAAATTTTGGTAGTAGATGATGATAAAAATATCCTTAAGGTCTTAAAGATGAGACTTGAGGCCAAAGGCTATCAGGTTGCTACCGCTACTCAGGCAGAAGAGGCAATAAGGATAGCAAAGAGTGACGCATTTGATTTAGCTTTAGTTGATCTCAAGCTTACTAAAAAAGATGGGATTGAGGTGATGGAGGATCTTCATCAAATAAATCCTGAAATGCCTATTATCATCCTTACTGCTTATGGAAGTATTGGGAGTGCAGTAGAGGCCATGAAGAGAGGGGCCTATAGTTATCTAACAAAGCCCTTTGATTACCATGAACTCTTATTACAAATAAAAAATGGTCTGGAGAAAAACAAGCTTTCAAAAGAGATAAAAAGGCTTAAGAGCATAGTGAAGGAAAAGTATGTTTTTGAAAATATCATCGGTAAAAGTGAAAAGATGAAAAGGGTGTTAGAACAGGTAGCCAAGGCAGCAGAGGTCGATTCTAATGTCTATATTGAGGGAGAAAGTGGTACTGGAAAGGAATTGATAGCTAAGACCCTACATATGGCAAGTTCCAGAAAAGATGGGCCCTTTGTGGTCGTAAATTGTGCGGCTATCCCTGAGACCTTGTTAGAAAGTGAGCTATTTGGTTATAAGAGAGGGGCATTTACCGGTGCCGTGTATAGCAAAAAGGGGCTTTTTGCCCAGGCACATAAAGGTACCTTCTTTCTAGATGAAATATCAGAAATACCTTTATCGATGCAGGTCAAACTACTCCGGGTGTTGGAGAAGAGGGAGTTTTATCCTTTAGGTGGAGATAAAGTTACAAAGGTAGACACGAGGATAGTAGCTGCCTCTAACAAGAGTCTAGAGGAGGAGATAAAGCGGGGTAGATTTCGGAAAGACCTCTTCTACCGTATCTATGTTATTCCTATTAAACTCCCTCCTCTTAGGGAGAGAAAAGAAGACATACCACTTTTGGCAAAATATTTTTTAGACAAATTTGGTAAAAGGATGAAAAAGCAAATAAAGGGTTTTTCACTACATGCCTTACAAAAGCTTATGCTTTATCACTGGCCAGGCAATGTCAGGGAATTAGAAAATGTTGTTGAGTGCGCTGTTGCCATGGCCACAGAGGATATAATTACTGAAGATTTGATTCTCCAGACCCAAAAACTGGATAAGAATAACCTGAGGCCATTAAAGAAGGCAAAAGAGGATTTTGAAAAAAATTACCTTATTCAAGTTATGAAACTCACACAGGGCAATGTAAGTCAAGCAGCAAGGATAGCAGGAAAGTATAGGGCTGATTTATACGAAATTTTAGAAAAATATGGCTTAAAGCCAACAGACTTCAGGAAAAGTAATTAATCCAACTCTATGTATAAGGATTTCTATCATTTTCAACAGGATCCATTCAATATTACGCCAGATCCTGACTTATTTTATATAAGCAAGACCCATCGTGAGGCATTAGCTCAGTTAATTTATGGAATAAATGCCAAGAAGGGAATTATAGCTATTATTGGAGAGGTAGGGGTAGGAAAGACCACTGTTATTAATACCTTCTTTAAAAAAATAGAAAAGGAAAATGTCATCACAGCATTCGTTTTTAATCCCAAATTAGAACTTTTAGATTTTTTCCATTTAATCTCTGATGAGTTGGGACTTCCCAAACCAAGTAGCAAGGCAGAATTCCTTCTTAATTTAAATAAGTTTTTAATCGATTGTCATGCCAAAGGCAAAGGCCCAGTAGTTATTGTTATTGATGAGGCACAAAATCTAAGTGACCAGCTTTTGGAAGAGATAAGGCTTTTACTAAATCTTGAAACAGCCAAAGAAAAGTTACTTCAAATAGTATTATCAGGTCAGCCAGAGCTTTGGGAAAGGCTTAAGGCACCACACTTAAGGCAATTAAGGCAACGGATCAGTTTTAGACATACTATTGAGCCATTGGATAAAAGGGAAACAGAGGAGTATATAAAGGAGAGATTAAAAAGCGCAGGTGGGGATGAGGATATATTTACAGCGAGGGCAATAAGCGAAATTTACAAATATTCAAAGGGGATTCCTAGGCTGATTAATATTATTTGTCACAATGCCTTAATCACAGGTTATGCTTTGGACAAAAAGGTCATTGACCCTAAGATTATCAGAGAGGTAGTACAAAGTTCTGCTATTGGCTATAAGGCCTCTAGAGCAAAAAAAAATTTAAGATGGATAGCTGCAGCAATTGCAACTTTATTTATAATTTTTATCCCATTACAGCTTAAGGATAATTTTTCAAGGTGGTCAAAAAAAGATAATAACCATCTTTTATCAACGCAAAATCAAGTCCTAAAAAAATCGGTAGAAAGAAATAAACCTACCTTGAAAATAGGTAAAGAGGGACTACTCTATAGCTTATTTGAAAAATATGGGTTTATAAATAATGACCTCTTTGAAATGGTTAAGAAACTTAACCCTTCTTTAAAAGACCTCTACAACCTACCTCCTGGTACAGTTATAACCTTACCTCCTTCATTTAATTTCAAAAATGGGGGTCTATATGCCGTTCATATAATTACCACAAGTGATTTTTCAAAGGCCAAACAATTCTTTATATCGCTAATGGAAAAAGGGCACAAGGCCTTAGTTTATATCTTAAAAGAACAGGAAAAATATCAGGTAGTGATTGGGAATTATAGGACATTTGATGAGGCAAAGACAGTAGCGGATTCCCTAGTTAATCAGGGTCGTCTTTCTAAGAGTATAGTAATAAGAATACCGCAAATGTAATATGGAAAAAATTTTCACTTTAGTTACTAATCTCAGATAAATAGGTGACAGTGATACCTCAAGATTAACTTCACCAACCTTATTTTTCAAGAGCACGCCGCGCAGCGCTGCCAAAGCCGTAAGCCCAAAGGGTGCGAAGTGAAACGAAGCAGCTTTGACAGCAAGCGAAGCGGCGTGCTAAACTAGGGAACAGGTTGGGTAAAGATAATATGCATCTGAGTTTTTCAACAGCCTGTCAAGAGCTGGCCCCTTTTCTTTAGACTCATATTAATCAATCCTCACATCAATGTGAATTAATCCTTCGGTGGGTACCAGAGGTGTTCCTGTTCCAAACTTCTCGGCCTCTTCTCTGGGAAGCAGCATGAAATAAGAATTATCTGGATCTATTTCTAATTCCCCAATGTCCTCTCGGTCCTGCAGATATATATCAAATATATTTCTACCAATGACCCTGACCCTACTGGCGTTCTCAAATACACCTTTGTAAACAAGCTCTTTTGGCTCTTCAGAAACCCGTTCCATTTCCTCTATGACTTCAGATTTAAGGAAATTAAAAACCTTTATCTTGTTTTCCTTGACATAGTAAATAAACTCTGTGCCAAAAGCAGTTTCTCCGTTTATCTTAATACCGATGCCACCCAAATCGACTTTATTTAATTTCCTTGTTTCTTTCAATACTCCTTTCAATGCCTCGTTAGCTATCTCCCAGGGGGGGTTTATTGATTCTCCTCTCATCCTAGCCTCTTTTGCCATTTGTTCTATTTCGGGTGAAGGGGCCTTATATTTCTTTTCTTTTTCATCCCACTTTATCAGCCCGGCTCTCACGCCCTCATCTATTTCCCTCTGTATTCCTTCTAAGTAACGTTTTTTTACTTTCTTTAGGGTTCTTTTTGCCTTATTTATGATTTTTGGGTTAAACTTTATCTTGTATTCTATATGGTAAAATAAGTTGCGGTTAAACCACTTCTCAATAATACAAGGATCAGCCTTTAAGGCATCTTCCTTTTCAATCACAAACTTTCCACTTAAATTGACCCTTAATTTTCTTTTTTTACGAAATCCTAAGTCTATGTCCACATATTTAGCATCTCCCTCCAAAGGCATTTCACTCAGATAGGTGGGTACCCCTACCCGAAGTCTTGGAAGAGCCTTGTCTTCTTCTGTTAATGGAATTATCTTAGCAGGTGCACTGTACTCTTTGAACCACTCCCCAAATCCTTCTGGAGTCCCTGGTTGCCCAATAGGAATATCCTGTGCATGGACATTAAAACCAAAAATTACCAAGACTAACATAAAAATCATTCTTTTTAACATCTTATACCTCCTTATCCATTTATTGATAAAAAATTTTTAACCATTAAGGGCGATACTCAATATACTATAAGAGTCACATATCCATTGTTATCCTTGACCCTGTTGCCTAAATATAACGAATCTGGATAAATATTCACCATCCAGCCATAGTTATCACGGATATCCTGTTCCAGTTTGTCCTCAGCACACTCAATGCAATCTACCTTATGACCACGCCAAGTGGTTACATCGTGATGGGCATAGCCTACTACTATGGTTAAACCAGAAACCCAGTTGTACTTTAAGTTATATAACCTTAAGTGGTATCTTTTTGTAAGAATACTTCCGCAGAAACATTGAGCATAGTTAATTTTCCAGGAGTATAAGGCGTCTTCAGGAAAGATAGATCACTCAGAATTGCAATAGCGCACATAAAAGTCGTGTCCCCTAGACCGAGAGCTCCAACGTGGCATGGCGTTAATATAATCCCAGACTCTCTCATACCATTTTTTGACGGGGCCTACAGCACAGAAAGCTAGATTTAAAGGGTCATGAGGCTTTTTGTAATAACAGTAATAGTGATGAATAAAATCCCCTTCAAACTTCCTCTCATACAAATAATGTGATATGCCAAGAGACCTCCACGACATACACCGGTAACCCCCGTACATACCAACTTCTGTCCAGGCCGTTAGTTCATAAGTGTCTATGCGCAAATTCCAGGGACGGCAGCAATAGTCTTGCTCATAATCCTCATAGCTATTTCCCCAAGAGGGGTATGGGCAATTCCAAGCTCCTACGGTTGTTGGAGAAAAACAAGGTATCAAAACCAAAGCACCCATTACCAGACCCATTATTAATGTGAAAAACCCCTTCCTCCTAACACACATAACACACCTCCTGATTTGGAGATTATTAATAAAATTCAAGAAAATTAAGCATTTCATAAGCTAATTGTCAATACACAGATTTCACTAATCTTCTCTCATTCGCAAAAATTTTTTCACCAAACCTATACTCTCCGCCATCGCTAAAGAAGAATGCATCATCATAGGTATGTATTCCCTGTAATTTACTGCGGCCAGATGTGGTCCACTTTTGAACTGAACCTTTTAAATCAAAACCGTGGTGGGAAAGGAGAACCAGATCTGGAGCCACCGAAGTCTATAATAAAATAATTTTGTTTTTCTACATATCTTAGGTGTATCATCTCAAGCAAAACCGTAAAAATTTATAATTTCAAAGTAACACTTTTTACCCCACATGCCCTGCAATCCTCTATCCATTTTTCTACCAGTTTTATTAACATAAGCCTTTGATCGATGGTAAAATTAAGGGACATAATTTTGCCCTTAAGCCCCTCTATGCGCTTTGTTAAGTTTGCCTTTTTAACCTCCCTGCCTGTCAGCAGACAGGCTTGACATTAAGGCCTACCTCCTATAAAAATCAAGAAAGTGAAAACAAAATTCATTTTTATTACCGGTGGTGTGCTTTCTTCTTTAGGGAAGGGATTGGCTTCAGCAGCTATTGGTGCCTTAATGGAAAGTCGGGGTATTACAGTTACTTTTCAAAAATTAGACCCTTATATCAATGTTGACCCTGGTACTATGAATCCCTTTCAACATGGTGAGGTCT
>Ga0209410_1000421_pt1 | contig 19428 bp, 17 predicted proteins | sample Mar14436cmmetaG_FD_184135 | JGI IMG/M metagenome (GOLD analysis project Ga0209410, IMG submission 184135) | Marine hydrothermal vent microbial communities from Guaymas Basin, Gulf of California to study Microbial Dark Matter (Phase II) - Marker... ... | reverse complement strand
GAATGATTTCATGCCTTTTGAGATGTCAGAGCTTATATTTGAAGCTGTTTCAGAGACTGGAATGTGGTTCACACTTGACATCGGTCATGCGATCATATCTGATATGCATTTCCGCAAGCAGAATGCGAGCAGCGGTGGGGGGGTCCGGCGAGGACATGAGGAGAAAAATGGAAGAGATGCGAATGTGTTTGCGAATGAGTTCGGAGCCCCGAGAGCATCGGAAATAATCAGTCGCTGGATGGAGAGGTGTGCCGACAGGGTGCTTGTTGTGCATATTCACGATTGTGCATTTCGTGGCTGTGAGAAGACTGACCACATATCCCTCGGCCGTGGTGATCTTGACATTGAGGAGGTGTTGAACACTGTCAGGCGTGCAGATTTCAAATACATGCTTGTTGAGGCTTTCTGGCGAAACAGGCAGAAGGAGGAAATGACATACGATGAGATGCGCCGGAACATTGAACTATGCAGATCATTACTTTAATTATAAAATCACTTAAATTTTTTCAGAAGTTTCCCTATGGGCGTGCCACTGCGGGTCATGAATCCCCCTCTCCCCCTCTCAGCTGCGCTCAGCCCTTTAAGCATGCGCTGCATCATGCGATGATATTTTAGGAGTTCGCTCACCTCAGCGGTTGTGGTCCCTGAGCCACGGGCAATTCTCCTTATACGAGATGCGTTTATTATGCGCGGATCATTTAGCTCTTCATCTGTCATTGAATCCATCATTGCCTTGAATCTCTTGAGTTTTTCCTCAGTTATTTGAGATATTTCATCATTTAAATCTATGTTCAGAGTGCCAAATGGCATCATTTGAAGCAGTTTCTTCAGAGGTCCCATTTTTCTGAGCGCTTCAAGCTGCTTATACATGTCTCTCAATGTGAATTTTCCTCTCAGTATTTTCTCACCGAGCTCATCAACTGTTTCTTCATCTGTCTGCTGTTTGACGCTCTCCTCAGCGATTTCCATAAGCGTCTGTATGTCTCCGAAGCCGAGCAATCGTGATATGAATCTCTCGGGGATGAAGCGCTCAATATCGTCTATCTTCTCGCCTGTTCCTATGAACGCGATTCCAGCGTTTGTCTCCGAAACTGCTGAAAGAGCTCCGCCGCCTTTTGCAGTGCCGTCCATTTTTGTGAGTATGATGCCTGTTATGCCGACTGCCTCGTCAAACGCCTTAGCCTGCTCTGATGCGAGTTGACCTATCGCCGCATCTATGACGAGAAGGCGCTGCTCTGGATTCACAGCATCGTTAAGCGCACGCAGCTCCTCTATCATATCAGATTCAAGCGCATGTCTTCCTGCTGTGTCTATTATTTTGACATCATACTTCTCAAACAGCTTGAGACCTTCAAGTGCAACATCAACAGCATCTATGCCACTCATAAGACCCTCTTCCATTCGCACGGCACCGTCGCCGCTGAAATCACATCCGGACGTTGAGATGCCGCCATCATAGAAAGGAACACCCATGGATGAGCAGAGCTGCTTCAACTGCTCTGAAGCTGCAGGTCTGTGGACATCAGCACATATTACAGCGGGCTTCAGCCCTTTTTTCTGGAAGAACCTTGCGAGCTTCGCACATGAAAGCGTCTTTCCAGAGCCGTTCAGGCCGAAGACAAGTATTTTCTGCGGAGAGAGTGGAACTTCAACACCTCTTCCGAGAATCCTCAAAAGCTCTTCATACACAACGCGTATGGCATACTCCCTCGGGTTCAGTGTGGCTTCCTCCTCACGCAGCACACGCTCTCTGACACGATTTGACATTCTCTTCACGAGGGATATCTTCACATCCGCCTGAATGAGCGCACGCTGAATGTCCCTGACAACTTCATCAATCACTCTCTTGTCTATGCGATTCGCTCGTATGATCTTCTGCACAGCTCCCCGTAATGTCCTGCTCAAACCTTCATACATCTTTTCTCATATTGTCCTCATATTATTTCGCTGTTTCTTTTCGCCTTTCGCTGTTTCTTTTTGCCTTGCAATGAGATGAGGAAAATGTCGGTTTTTGCCGACACCATTGGTAAGAAGGGAAATCTGTCCGGAGGAATAATTGAAATTGAGTATGAAAGGCATCGTCGTATATCTTGCGGAGATGTAAATCATTCCACGGTCTATGGACGACCTCGTGTATGGCGTGGATGGGGATGTGGGGATGAGATCTGCTGCGGGATCATTCCAGCTGCTGAAGTGGAGAAATGGCGCGTGTTATTGGCATAGACCCGGGGATTGCTGAAACAGGTTGGGGAATCGTGGAACTGGGAGACGATGGATTTCGCTGTGTTGCACATGGGTGCATCCGGACAAGGCAGGATCAGCCAAAGGAGATGAGATTGAAAACAATATATGACTCACTGCTGAAAATAATAAGCCAATATGAGCCCGATATAATGGCGATTGAAAAGATATTCTTCAATGCAAATGTGAAAACAGCTATGAGTGTTGGTCAATCACGGGGTGTTTGTATGTTAGCCGCTGCAGTTTCCGGGTTGAAGACATACGAATATAATTCATCTGCTGTAAAAAACATAATAACCGGACGGGGAAGAGCATCAAAGAAGGAGGTTGCTCGCTGTGTATGCGAGATTTTGCATATGGACAAAATTCCCAAACCATACGATGTGACAGATGCTCTCGCAATAGCGCTCGCCCACCTATTGAAGCAACAGTAGAGGTCAAGCGATGCATCTGCTTCCGGACCATGACTATAAATTCAAAAGCAGCGTGAATGATATGAACCAGCCGAAGAGAGTCATAAAGGAGAGATAAAGGAAATCTTTCGCATCTTTGAGCATGTTGTAGCGAGGATATATGAACCTCTGTATCAGTATGAATATCATAGCAATAAGTAATCCATCGCCCTCTGCAGGATTTGTCAGCGTAAAGGATAGGATGCCTGCGATGATGCCGAAAATTGTTGGGAAAATCACTTTCTTCACACCCAATATGTATTCTTCATTGCCACGCAAAGATGCAAATGCATGACGCTCTGCATTCTTCGTGCTGTCGGTGCTCTTGCTTTCAGTTCTCCTGCTTTCAGTTTCAGTCATATCATCAGATATCATTATCAGTCACCTTCGGTCACCGGTGTGATATCATGCGCTCTATTGCCATTCTCGCATCTGCTGCGACATCCTCAGGAACGCTCACAACTGGTTTTTCTCTCTCCAATGCCGCCTCTATTTTGGGAAGTGAATGCATTTTCATCTGCGGGCACACAGCATTCTCTGATATCGGATAAAACTTTTTTGATGGGTTCTGCTTTTTCAGTCTGTATATCAGGCCTATTTCCGTGCCTATCACGAATTCACTCGCTGAGGATTTGCTGCAATACCTGAGCATGCCGCTTGTTGAAGCGATGAAATCAGCATTCTCCTGAACCTCAGGAACGCATTCAGGATGCACAACAACCTCTGCATATGGATGAGATGCGCGAGCGGCCATGAGGTCTTCAAGTGATATCTGGTGATGTGTCGGGCACATTCCATATTCTGGAACTGTTATGATCCTCTTATCGCTTCGCTTCCTCACGAAATATGAGAGATTCTTATCGGGACCAAATATGATATTCTGTGAAGACATGGCATTCACGATTTCAGGAGCGTTCGCGGATGTGCATATGCAGTCCGCAAGCGCCTTTGCGTGTGCGCTCGTGTTTACATACAGCACGACCTCAGCATCTGGATGCGCTCTCCTTGCCTCTCTTATCATCTCCGCATTCAACATCTGCGCCATCGGGCATATCGCTCCGATATCCGGAAGCAGCACTTTCCTGTCGGGATTCAGAACATAGGCTGTCTCCGCCATGAAATCAACACCGCAGAAAACAATGATGTCCGCATCAATATTCTGAGCGGCTATCGCGAGCTCAAGCGAATCACCGACGACATCCGCAATCTCCTGAACCTCAGGTCTCTGATAGTTGTGTGCAAGAATGAGAGCTCTCTTCTTGCGCTTCAGCCGTTCTATGCGCTCCTTCAGATCCATCAACCTCAGCTGAAAATCTTCCATCCTCGTCACCTGCGTCCGATGTACATCTTTCCTAATTTCCATCTCCCATCCTAAAAGGTTCACGCCTCGTTTTCCATTTCTTCTCCATCACCCGACCCATTCACATTTGGCAGCTGGAACATCGAACATCAGACCTGAGAAGACCTCCTGCCGCACTCTTGTCTCATCCGCTCTGTCACATACCCTTATGAATAAAAATGAAAACCACTCGGAGCTTCCCTTCACGCAGGCAGGAGGGCTTTGCATGTCTCTCTGTTGAGACGGAGGAAGTATGAAACAGGAACGGAGGGAGTATAAAACTGAAATTGAAACTGAAACAGAAACTGAAACAGAAACAGAGGGAGTGAAGGTACAGAGCAGCTGAGATAGCGGGGGATGGATTCGAACCATCGATCTCCGGGTTTCTCCGCCTGCGCTTATGAGCCCGACGGGATATCCTGACTACCCCACCCCGCTGCTATAATTTTTTTATTCACACTCATTTAAATACTTTGCGCCACGCCATCGTCACATCGTCACATTCACATCGTCACATCATCACATGGCGATCAAAGGCAGAGCAGTTTCCGCGTTGCAGCCTCCGCTTGAGTAAAAAAAGTTTCCATATAAAAATGAATTTGGAAAAAATAGAAAGATTTAAAAGAGGCGACCTCTGGATGGTAGAGGGTGATGGACGAGGAGAAGCTTATAGAGAGTGCACATGTGCTTTTCCACCCGATAAGATACAGAATTGTGAAGGTGCTGAAAGAGCGACCGATGCACATAAACGAGATAAGCGACAGGATCGGGAAGGATCGGAGACTTGTCTCGCATCATCTGCTCACACTTGAGGAACATGGGTTCCTCGCAAGCAGATACTATGTGTCGCAGATGCCACGGTCAAAGGGAAAAGCAATACGAATCTACTGGAACACGGAGAAGGTGAAGGAAGTCATGGAAGAACTTCGTGATATGCTGTATTGACCCGCTGATGCTCTCTCCTGAGGCGAATTTCTGCAGAGTCCGTTTGAGCTGAGTGAGGAATACTCCCGCATCCCGAAGCAGCCTCTGCCAGCACATGTCAGTCGGAAAGCAGCCGGAGGAGGCTGAGCCGTGGCGCAGCACATGTTGCGTCGCTCAATACCGTGCGGACAATGGAATGAATGGATGTGCCTGGCTTTATGTTCATTGAATTCAATCATGACATTAAATTCAATCATGATGTCTCATCAATCTCAAAATCTGTCAATGTCCGCTGTTTCCTTCGCTCTTCTTTTTTATCTTTCAGCTCCCCATCTCTCAGCTTGGGCTCTCCTCTCTCTCTTTTCTCTCTCTCTTCTTCCCCTTTTCCACATTTTTCTCTCTTCTCTTCCTTTCTTTCATCACTTTTTTTCACATGCGCTTCTGCCGTCACTGTATCCGCTGCTTTTCTCATCCATTTTTTCGCAAAAAATTCCTCCTCTTTTTCATGCTTAAAAATTTCATCAATTTTTGCAAGTATGCGCTCTGCTTTTTCCGAGTCTGTGAGGAGCATTATCTCCTCCCTTTTCAGATTTAAATCTGCTGAGATTTCAGCTGCATGTGGGATGTCATTCTCAAAAATGATTTTGAGCAGGGGTATCAGCATGCGAGCGGATTTTATGGATATATGAGCGTGTTCGCCTATTTTTCGCGCAAGTTCTTCTGAAAGAGTGTCTGAGCGTCGCCATGAGGGAGGGCGATATTTCTGGAATGTTGCCGCTGCTGCGCGTTGCTCAGCCACCTCTGCGATGCAAGCCATGAGACTGCTCGCATATTTCCAGAGATGGAAATTCCCAGTTCTTCTTGTGCGACCGATGAATTTATCCGCAAGGCGCATGCAGTGCATGCCGAGCGGATGTGCTGCGTGTGAGATGTTCTCATATATCCATCGTTCCACATCTTCAGGAGTCATGTCAAGGTTTATGAGCATGAGATAAGCATTTTCAGCACTGCATCCGTGGAATATACGGCTCATAACGGAGAATATTGTTTCTTCTCTGTCTCGCTCTGATATTGCCATATCTTCAAGAGGTTTTTCAACTGCATAAGCATCTGAAGCGATTGAAGCAGCTGCCTGAAGGTCATTTATTGCAGATCTAAGATCGCCTTTTGCATTTTTTGCAATTAAACGCAGCACGGATTCGTCTATATTCAGATTTTCTGATTTACATATGTTGCGCAATACACTCATAACTGCATGTTCGCTCAATCTTCTGAAGCGAATGACTTTGCAATAGCGTCTCAGAGTGCTGCTTATCTTGTGTAAATCGTTTGCTATGAGCACGATCGGCTGCTCACTCCTTTTCACAATCTCGGTTATCGCCTTTATGCCTCCTCTGTCCTCCTTTCCATGAATGTTGTCGGCTTCATCGAGGATTATCAGCCTCGTTTTACCGCCGCCGCTCAGCGCCTCACTTTCAGCGGCATGCCCCACTATGTTTTTTATGATGTCAGCACTTCGCTTGTCAGATGCGTTAAGCTCAACGAAATCCCACCCCTTCTCAGAGGCGAGTGCGAGTGCGGCGGAAGTCTTCCCGCATCCCGGCGGTCCGTGAAGGATTGCCGCCCGGTGCTTTGGGAAAGAATCAGCCCACGCACGCAGCTCCTCCACTGCGCTTGGATTTCCGACAACCTCGCTCAAACGCCTCGGACGATACTTCTCAGCCCACGCCGTCATTTCAATCTTTTATATTTCCCGTCTGTTCTCCAGCTCATATTTCCAGCTCATATCAAACATTAACAGTTCATGTTGGTAACGCTTAGTAACGATGCGACTGCTTGCAACAGGCTATTCCGTGCGACAGATAGCATGCTCAGGCGCGAGGGCATCACATGAGATCATCGCTGCCGATGCATTCGGCGATATCGACACAAGAGAATGCTCATATACATTCACAAAACTGAACTTTCCACTGAATGAAAGGGAAATAAAACATATTGAGATGATTTCCGAAAATGTTGATGGTATAATTATAGGTTCAGGGTGCGAAACTGCAAAATTAAGTGAGAAAATTGAGAAAAAAATTATAGGTAATCCGCCTGATATCATGAAAGAGGCTGCAAATAAGGAGAAACTGTCAGAATATCTGGATGATCTCGGAATACCGCACCCGCGAACATACACCAAAAGCGACATTTCATCTTCAGCACAGATGAGGTTTCCACTGGTTGCGAAGCCCATATATGGTGGCGGCGGCACATCAAACATCCTGTGCAGGAACGAGCTGGAGTTGAGGCATGCACTGAAACATAAAAACATCATATTTCAGGAGTTCGTGAAGGGGATGCCAGCAAGCGTATCTGTCATCTCAACAGGCAAAAAAGCAATTTCTATATGTGTTAATGAGCAATTAATCGGGCTGAAATCGCTGAATTGCACACATCAGTTCGTGTATTGCGGAAATATATCTCCATTAAAGACGAAATTTGAGAGAGAGATGTGTGATATTGCGGAGATAATTGTTCTTGAACTTGGATTGATTGGTTCCAATGGTGTTGATTTCATAATTACGGATGATGGATTTTTTGTTATAGAGGTGAATCCGAGATTTCAGGGCTCTCTGGACACTGTTGAGCTATGCACGGGACTGAATGTTGTGGATGCGCATTTGAAAGCGTGTGGCGGCGAGCTGATTGAGGAGAATATCAAACTGCGCTCGGTGGATTGTCATGACCTTCATTATGCTGCGAGACTTATAATTTTCGCCGAGCGAAACTGCATTGTGGCAAAGCAAATGAAGAAAAAATATGATTGTAAATTCATTGCTGATATTCCGCCGAGGGGTCGTGTGTTGAGGAGAGGTGAGCCTCTGGCATCCGGGATAGGTGTTGGTAACAGCAGAGAAGATGCTTTTGAGGCTGCAATGGATGCCGTTAAAAGTGTTAAGCGGTGTGTGATATGAGGTGCTCCCTCCTGCAGATCGCACCTACAATCGCGAAGATGTTCGCGATACCGCTGAGCTCTGATGCCGAACCTCTGAACGAGGTGCTGCAGCTTCAAAATCAAATTCAAAATCAAATTCAAATTCAAAATCAAAACAACAGTGATTTTCGCGTTGTTTTGATAGTCATTGACAGCTTTGATTGCAACATATTTAAATCATTTGCATCAGATTTCCCTGAGATCAACGCACTTGTTGATAAGGGCATACTCCTCCCATGTGATACCGTGAGCACGCACACAACACCTGCAATAGCATCAATCCTCACGGGTCTACCACCAGAATCACACGGAATTACAACAGAAAATGATGTTGGAAAATCAAATATTGATTCAATACTTGAGATTATTGATGCTTACGGCTTCAAAACTGCAGCAATTTTGGAGGAAAAAGGTGCTGAACCTCTGAAAAACAAGATAAGCCTTGTTTTTCCGGTCAGAGACAGGGAGGACATCATGAGCTATGACAGTGAAGTTGCGAGAGATGTTATCAGTGCGCTGAGTGATGGTGCTGTGATGATATTTGCACATCTCCGCACGATTGACAGATTTGCACATCGTGCATATGACATGCATGTTGCTGCAAGGTTCACGGATGCAATTGTCGGCCATATCGTGCGTGCTATCAGAACGACAGACGCAGAGACAATTTTGATCATGTGCGGAGACCATGAGGCACACACGCAGAATGAAACGCCAGATGAGGAAGCCCGGGTGCCACTGATCGCAGTGCCGCTCAACACTCAGCTATCAAGCGCAGCGATAAGCGGCGATAAGCTGATGGAGAATCATGACTGAAAAATGAAAAAAACAGAAAGAATGAAAAAGAATAAAATATAATAATTTTAAAAAGGGTGGAGGATCCATCAGATATGCTGAAAATTGTTTCAGAGCGTAATACGGGAGTGAAAGAAGTAAGGAACAGCAAAACATTTGATATAGTGCGGCGTATGGGGGTGATAACAGCCGACAAAGTGCGTTTGAAGAGGCATCCAGTGAGCAAACCTGTTACTATTTTCAATCCAGCACTCATGATAGAGGGGGATAAAGCCTCGATATACGGGCGAATAATTCTCGGTTATTTCACATATGCGAGTGCTGTTGCGGAGATAGTTGTTTCGGTGGACGATATACTCTCAGAAACAATATCTGAAAGATATCTGACAGCCGAGATAAAGCTGATACCCGACAACAGGTTTGACATATGGGGCGTTGAGGACCCCAGGGTCAGCGAGGTTGATGGAAATCTGTTCATGACATACTGCGGGCGCACAGTAAACTATTTTGACGCATCAAAGCGGGCGAACAGGACATTTCCGATAGCGGCAATACGTGAAAACGGAATATGGAGGAAGACATGCGTTTTCCGTCTTCCAGTTGAGTTCAGAGACTTTCTTGTGAGCGATAAAGATGCGTTTATATGCAGGGTTGGCGATCGTATAAGGCTTTTCCACCGTCCGCACATGATGGATGAGCGGTTTTATCTCGCGGCAAGCGAGGTTTCTGATGATGCGCTGCATATGAGAGATCTCACAGAGGTCTCAGTGAGCAACACACACCTCATATGCGAGCGTGCGAAATTTGAGGAGCGAATAGGATGGGGAACTCCTCCAATAAAAGTGGCGAAGGATGAATATCTTCTGCTGCTACATGGTATAAGCATGGAAATATATCGCGTGTTCGCTGTTCTGATGAATGAAAATCTGGAAATAACAGCAGTGTCTCCACACTACATAATGGAACCGCGGGAGAACTACGAGGTATATGGAGACAGGCCGTTTGTTGTATTTCCATGCGGCGCTCAGGTAGTTGACGACGAAATCATCATATCATATGGAGCTGCTGATTCAGCAATAGGATTTGGTGTCATAGATCTGAGTGAGCTGCTGTCAATCCTCGACTCAAACAGGATATAGGCGTGAGTCAGTGATGTTGCTGTTCTTCACTGTCAAATGCTCGCAGAAGCTCTTTCTGCCGTCTGCTGAGTTTTTTGGGCACGCGCATCTTGAGCTTCACAAGCATGTCGCCGCGATGTCTGGGGTTTTTTATTGAGGGCATGCCCTTTCTTTTCACCCTTATCACAGAATCAGGGTCTGTTCCAGGGGGAATCTTCACATGCACATGATCTCCATCTATTGTTCTGACTCTTATCTCGTCGCCGAGTGCGAGTTGAGCGAATCTCACGGGCACCTCACAGATTAGGTCGTCGCCTATACGCTTGAAATGCGGATCCTCTCTCACCTTGACAACTACGAAAAGATCGCCGGGAGGTCCACCTGAAGTTCCTGCGGCTCCCTCTCCCGCAATTTTCAGATGCATACCATCCATAACTCCAGCTGGAATGCGAATGCGAATGCGCTTCCTCCTCTCACGGCGACCGCTGCCACCGCACACATCACATCGCCTCTCAACTATATTTCCGCTGCCACGACAGTTCGGGCATTGCGTGATTGAGATGAAATGTGAGAATCCGTAATGCTGTTCCCTCCGGAGCTGACCTGTGCCGCCGCATGTGGGGCATGTGCGCAATCCTCCGGGAGCAGCGCCTGATCCTCCGCAAACATCGCATACCTCCTCCTTCAACACTTCTATGTCCCTCTCAACGCCTCTCGCAGCCTCTTCAAGGCTTATCTCCACCTCACAATACACATCTGCTCCCTTCCTCGCAGCCTCCCCTCTCTCCCGCTCACGCCATCTTATAAAATCCTCAAACAGCGAGCCTCTGCCAAATCCAAAATCAAATCCGAAATCCCTGAAAAAATCGCCGAATATGTCTTCAATGTCGCTGAACCTCGTGAACTTTGACCAGTCAAATCCCCCAGGACCGAAATCCACGGCTTCATGTCCATATCTGTCGTAGGCAGCACGCTTCTCAGGATCAGAAAGCACCTCATACGCCTCAGAAATCTCCTTGAACTTCTCCTCCGCCTCCTTTGGATTGTCCTTGTTCAGATCAGGATGATACTTCTTCGCAAGTCTTCTGAACGCTCGCTTTATCTCCTCCTGCGATGCATCCCTGCTCACACCAAGAATCTCATAGTAATCCTTCTTCCTGCTGCTCAACTCCTCTCGCCCCTATCCTCCCTCTAATCATACCACTTGACATTTTCCGCGGCTCCCTCTGCTGACATATAAACTTCAATTTCAAATTTCAAATAAATTTCCCGCTGGCCTCATCACGCCATTGGCATGAGATGGTTAAGAATTATGTCTGTGAGACAAATCATGCGCATTTTCTTTGCTTTCTGCATTGCTCACAATTACTTTTATCTTTTTCTTCAGAACAGGAACGAGCTTTTTTACGACAAGTTCACCATCTCTCTCAATCCTGTATTTGTTCACCGGCACATCAGGAACGTCGCCGTTCACCTCATATATGTAAAATCCATTTTCGCCGTTTATAGAAACAATGAACTCCTTCTCATCTATTTTCCTCACACCAATCCCCGAAACTTCTTTCAAAACATCTAAGACACTCTTTCCCTTCTCCACTTTTACCTCGTAATCTTCGCCAAACACATCCAGAATCTCATATAATCTGTCTTTATTGATGCTTAACACTCTCGTCCTTCCGAATTCTTCGGATACAACGAGTCCTGCATCTTCCAATATACGCACATGTTTGGCTGCTACAGGCACTGAGATACCTATTTCCTGAGCAAGCCCCGTGATGTGATATTTGCGGTGCATCAGCAGCTTTAGCATCTCCATTCTCGTCTTGCTGCTGATCGCCTTGAACATTTCTATATTCATATCGCTCACATTTCTTTCCATAACTTGTGTAATTTATCTGCCAATTGTCTTATATAACTTTGGCGTTCAAGATCTGTGAGCCAGTAATCCGGAATTTCAGAAACGGTGTGGAATGCGCCGCTTATCGCGCCTGTCATCGCAGCGATCGTGTCCGTGTCGCCGCCGACGCTTATCGCAAATTTTATGCTCTCCACGAAATTTTCTGTGTGGAGGAAGGAAAATATGGCTGTGGGAACTGAGTTCAGCGCTTCTATTCCGTTCCCGAGCTCACTGATGACGCGCTTCCTGACTTCATCATCATGTCTCTCCATGCGCAGGATCTCCTCAATTCTGCTCAGTTTTTCCATGTATGAGGAGGAGATGGGCGCTTCCTTCAACGCACGCAGCATCTTGAGCTTCTCTCCGCCTGTATCGCTTCTCACAGCGAGTGCGACCGCATATGCCTGAAGTGCGGCACCTTCCTTCGCGAGTTGATGTGCATGTGTTATGAGGCTTGATTCATATGAGACCTCCACAAGCTTGTTCACATCGTCGTGATAAAGCAGGCCAACGGGCACAACACGCATCGCCGCACCGTTTCCGTATGAGCCCTCACCGCCGAAAAGCGAGAGAGATGCCTCCCTCCACCTCTGACATCCGATGCGACGGAGAATTCTGAAGACTTCCTCAGTCCCCGGGCCGTATCCCCTGCTCTCATCGTAGTTTCGCAAAAACTGCATCGCCATGTGCTCACCGTTGAATCCTCTGCACGCGATGAGCGACTCCGCAACCCCTATCATCATTTCAGTATCGTCTGTGTATCTGCCAGAAACCATTTTCCATCCTCTTTCATCATATAAACGTGCTGCACGCTCGCCGCTGAATCCCTCAACAGGCGCCCCTATCGCATCGCCAACCGCAGCACCAAGCATCGCACCTTCAAACTTCCTCAGCAGAATTTCATCGCTTGTCATTATGCTCTGTTATGAGCGGACAGTGAAATAGTGAAATAGTAAAAGTAAAATAGCGAAGCGAAATAGTGAAATAGCGGATTCCATGCTTTTTTATCAAAAAAACCGCTTTTCAAATATGGCACGCAGGATACCGAGATTGATGTTGGGCACCTCGCCCTTCATAGGGGCTGCGCAGTTTGGCAGGAGAGCACATGAATATCGCATGAGATTTTTCCATAACGAAGAAAACATGGTGGAAATTTTTGTGAAATCAGCAGAATATGGTGTGAAGGCTGTGCAGTTGATTGTTTATGAGCCACTTGTCAATGCCCTGAAAAGGGCGGAAATGGATACGGGCGATGATTTTTTTGTTGTTGCAACAGTGACAAGCAGCAGATTTGAGCATGATTTGAGTGTTTTGGAGGATATCAACCCCGAAATTATCGCAGTTCATGCGCTTTTCTGCGATTCACTTGACGAGCGGATAGGGGGATGGACCGCGAAAATAAGAGATGTTGGAGCAATTCCAGCTGCGGCAACACACATTCCTGGAGACACGATACCTGAAATGGACAGAGCAGGGTATGATGTTGAGTTCTACCTCGCACCGCTGAACCCTGTGGGGTATGCGATGCTTCCTGACTTTGAAAGTGCGATAAGAGCTATTAAAATGACTGATAAGGGAATAATAGCGATAAAGCCGCTCGCAGCCGGAAATATCAGGCCGGATCGTGAGGTGTTTTCCTTCATATTCAAATATGCGGATGCTGTGAGTGTGGGCGTAACATCAGATGGCGAGATGAGGGAGACATTTTCGGCTGCCCGCGCCGCAGAGGCGAAAGACGAGCGCAACTGGAGGGTGACTGAGATATGAGAGGAGTGCGTGAGTGTCTCAAGCATGTCACGGAATACAAGCCTGGCAAAACTGTGAAGGGTGCGATAAAGCTGAGTTCAAATGAGAACCCGCTTGGAACGAGCAGGGAAGTTGTCAGTGCGCTTTCTGAGATGCTGAGATATGAGATAGACCTCAGCAGATATCCCTGGTATGAGCGGGAGGATGTTCTGCGTGAGGAGATTGCTGCATATCTGCATCGCTTTCATCATGTGCGCATTCCGAAGGAGAACATAGTCATAGGTGCAGGCTCGGACGGCATTCTTGACACACTCACCAGAATTTTCATGGAGGTGAACACAAACGCTGTCATACCGATACCGACATTCTCGCTTTATGAGTCTCTCGTTCTCCTCTCAGGCGGATATCCCGTATTCGTGTCTCGCATAAAAGGGGACAATTCTTTCCGAATTTCCGCTGAATCCCTCATAAGCGCAAGCGATGAGCGCACGAAGATGCTTTTCCTATGCTCGCCAAACAACCCCACCGGAGATTCTGTCAGGAAGAAAGATATGATGAGCATTGTTGAACAGTTTGACGGCATTATCATCATAGATGAGGCTTATGCTGAGTTTGCATATCATTCTTTCATTGATATGCCGCTGAAATATGAGAACATTGTTGTGACTCGCACATTTTCAAAGGCTTTTGCGCTTGCAGGACTTCGCATAGGCTATGCAGTTCTTCCTGACTGGCTTGTGAGCACATTTAAAAAGACATCTCTCCCATTCAGCGTGAACAGTGTTGCAATAGAAGCAGCTATAATCGCACTTCATGATTATGAGCATCTGCGCATGAGCATAGAGCATGTGAGGCGTGAGAGAGAGTTTCTGAAAGCGGAACTCAGTGAGTTTCTCAATGTTTATGACTCGGATGCGAACTTCCTGCCTGTTGATGTGTCGCCAATGAAATCAGCATTCGTCTGCGATGAACTTCTGAGCCGCGGAATAATCGTGAGAGACTGCTCATCATTCAGAGGTGCTGGAGACACGCTGATCCGCATATCCATCGGCAGAAGAGAGGAAAATGAGAAGCTGATAAGCGCATTGAGGGAGATAATGGCATGAGCTCCGGTCTGAGTTGAGGATCTGAGTTGATTTTGGGATTGGGGTCTGGGTGTGCTGTGAGTTGTGAGTTGTGTATTGTGTGTTATGTGCTGTTTGACCGCAATCTGACCGCAACCTCTTTTATATATAAAGAAGTATATATCATTGATGTTACTTGAGATTCCGAGACACACGGAGATATTTGGGTCTTTGAAGCTGCACGAGTTGCAGCGTGTTATAAAGCTGGATTCCGGAAACTATGATGCACCTCATGCAAACAGCATTCCGAGAGATGCGCTGATGGAAGTTCTCAGGCGTTCTGCGATGATTATACCTATAAAAAACGAAAAAATTCACCTTCTTGATGGAGTTTTAAGAGCAGTTCCGCACGATACAACAATAATAATTGTGTCAAACAGTTCAAGAGAACCTCAGGACAGATATAAAATGGAGAAAGATGTTGTTAAACGCATTGCTGAACTCACAGGTCAGGAGATAATAATGATTCATCAGAAGGATGATGGTCTTGCGATTGCGTTTCACGATATTGGATACAAGCACATACTTGACGATAATATGCTTGTGAGGGACGGCAAGGCTGAGGGCATGATAATCGGGATACTCATAGCGAAGGCTATTGGCAAGGGTTATGTCGGTTTCATAGATGCGGACAATTACATTCCGGGGTCTGTGAACGAGTATGTGCTTGATTATGCTGCTGGTTTCTGTATGTCCAAGAGCCCCTACTGCATGGTGCGCCTTGCATGGAGATACAAGCCCAAGGTAATAGAGGAGCGCCTTTATTTCAGGAAATGGGGTCGTGTGAGTGAGAGCACAAACAAGTATCTCAACATGCTCCTCTCAGTGTGCACTAATTTTGAGACCGGCATAATAAAAACGGGAAACGCAGGAGAGCATGCTATGACTATGAAGCTTGCTGAGATACTGCAGTTTTCAACAGGATACTCAATTGAGCCATATCAGTTCGTTTATCTTTTTGAGGAGTTCGGATTGTGTGCTCAAGAGAACTCTTCTTTTCCTGATGCAGTGAAGGAGGGGGTTGAAATATTTCAGATAGAGACACTTAACCCGCATATTCACGAGGAAAAAGGAGAGGAACACATCACAAACATGCTGCTTGCATCTCTTTCAACAATATATCACAGCAGAATTTGCAGCGATTTCGTCAGAGAAGGTCTCATGCACGAGATAGAGGAGATGACAGGAAGGCGGGAGATGCCGGAGGAAAACCTCAAAATGCCTCCCATCGGCAATATAGATGCGGATCTCTTCATGAAAATAATTGAGAGCAGTTCAGATACATTCAAATGGTTCAGCGCTCAGACATCATCAGCTTCCCACACAGCAGCCACATTTGATGACAGGGAATCTGTGAGAGAGGTAATGGAGGAGTAATGGAAGAGTAAGCATGTGCTGTGTTCTGTTCTCGGATATTGACGGCACATTGCTTGATGCTGAGTATTCTATTGATGTTGTTCTCCCAAAAATATATGCATTAAAATGCCCTCTTATATTCTGCACCACAAAAACACATGCTGAAATTGAATATTATAGGAAAATATGCAATGTGCATGATCCTTTTATCGTTGAAAACGGAAGTGCTATATATATTCCCGATGGTTATTTCCCGTTTTTTGATGAATTATTTGATTATGTGCGAGATGAGTGTGATGAGTGTGAAGGAGAAGTGAGTGTTGAGGTGCGCGATGGATACATAGTGCTTGAACTCTCCGCTGATGCGGGCACTGACAGATACATGCATATGAGGCGTGTGTTGAGGGAGATCTCACATGAGACCGGTGTTGAAATCAGGGGATTCGGAGATATGAGCGTCAGGGAACTGGCGGATGTGAGCGGGTTGAGTGTTGAGCTTGCGGCGCTTGCGAAGTGCAGAGAATACAGCGAGAGCTTCCTGATAGTATCGTCATCGTCTGTCGCCATGAGTTCTGGAGAAGATGATTCTGTGTGTGAGGAGAAGGAGAAGGGGAGAGAGGAAGGCAGCATGAAAGGAAGCATGGAAGTGCGTCATATCATGGAAAAAGCATCAGAAAGAGGATTTCGCATATCTCACGGCGGAAGATTCTTCACGATATACAGCGGAGAAGTGGATAAGGGGAGAGCAGTTCGCATACTTAAAGCGCTTTTTGCCAAAGAACACAGAAACAGAAACAAAGACAGAAACAAAAACAAAAACATAAAAACATATGGCATAGGAGACAGTGCAAACGACATTCCCATGCTCTCCGAGGTTGACATTCCGGCACTCGTCCGAAGACCTGACGGCAGCAGTTGCGTGGATATTGTGCCTGAGCCTCTGAGATCCAGAATTTATGTGACGAGAGGAGCAGGTCCTGAGGGATGGGTGGAGTTTGTCCGGAAATTTGGACTGGTGCATGAATGATGTTTTCATATTTTCAATCCGCAGAGAAGTGCGATGAATATTGCTGCTGCTATTATGTCTGCTGAAGTTCCCGGGTTTATGCCATGTGTGATAAGTTCGTCATCATATTTCTCTATTTCATTATAATAATTATCATAATCATTATAATTGTCATAAACATTGTCATAAACAAGATATCCATTCAACTTTTTAAGGAGTTCCGCAGCTCTTTCACGCACATATCTGCTCTTTTCCGCTCCGAACTTCATCCGCACGAAGGTGTCCTCTTCAGAGGCGAGCAGATGAATGTAGGCATATGATATGACATCTGATATGATATGTTTTCCGCTGATATGTCTTCTGCGGGCATTATGCCTCGCGATTTCAGTCAGATTGCATTGCATGCGCGTGTCAGTGCATGTGCTGCTCATCTCAAGTATGAGATCCGCATATTTGAATGAACGCGGAAATCCTCCAACGAGTTCTGCGGATACAGTGTCGTATGAGGCTGAGATTGAGAGTATATCATGCAGTGTCAATCCTCTTCGCAGTATCTCATTCACCGCATCAGGATCACGAACATCAAGGTCATCAACATGCTGAACACGCACATTTGCCTTTTGAAACGCATTATACAGCTGAACAGCATCCTCAACTGTGCTTTCTCGCATTATTTCAATTGCGTGCTCACGCATCTCCATCATCATCGCGGTATACGAGCCATCATGAAACTGCTCATGAGATTTTCCGGCAGCCATTGCGAGCGGTATGAAAAGGAGTATGGAGCCAAAGTGCGTGTTTCCGCCACTCTGCCATCGCATGCTCTCTTCAACGCCTTCTCTCACAAGCCTTCCTATATTTCCGCCTGTTTTACCAGTGACGCCTATAAGTGCAGCATATCTGAACACCGGAAACAGCGCTACAGCAGATGCCATGAAATGCTCGTATTTGGTATCAGGAAAATCATGCATCCTGCTCACATTACCCGGCTTTGGATACGCTGAAACCTCCAAAAGAAGAGCAAGAACACCGCAGCGCGCAATGTCATCTTCATATGCATGATGTCTCGCTGCCCCATGCCTCATATTCTATGTATTATGTCACCTGATAGCTATGTGATAGTTATGTCAACTGACGGATGTCAACTGATAGCCCGGCCAGGATTCGAACCTGGGTCGTGAGGTCCAGAGCCTCACATGATTGACCGCTACACCACCGGGCTGCTCCCTTCTCCCTCAGCTCTTTTTTGTTCTCATTAAATTAAATGCTTTGTGGCATAAACCATAATTATATTTTTATATTTTATGGCAGCGAGAGGGGATAAGTTGCCGGGAAGGAGAAATTCTTTTCAGCTCTGGAGAAGAGGAATGAGGAAGAGGATGAATGAGGGAAAGAGAGAGGAGAGGAAGACCAAATGTTTTGCTATTTTCATGATATTGCATGATTGCATATGAACAGCAGATAGGGCAGATAGAAGTGAGAGCTCTATCCTAAAATCTGTTATTGCTGCGGATAGTTCTGGAGCAAAAGTAGCAAATCTGAGTGAATTCGTCATAAATGGAGGGTAAGGATAGACTTCAAGAGCCAAAATGGTGAGTTCAAGAGCCAAAATGGTGAGAGTTTTCAAGAAAGGAGAGTATGTGCTGTTGGGAAAACATGATGAAGGAAATTAAATATTTCATGTCAAATATTCTGAATGAAATTAATTTTTATAAATTGAATATAAATTATAAAATAAATAATAATCTGCATCAATCAATCTGCATCAATCAAAAATGAATTGGGGAAATTCAATTACAGTATTGTGCCACAAAGCGAAATTAAGATGCAGTCGCCCGGTGGGTATTGTCGCTGTTGCGCTCTCACGCGCGCTATCTTGGCGGCTTTCTGAAAATTCGTTCCTGCACGTTCACGCATATGAACTTTTCCCTTGCCTCACCGGTCAGCGTCTCTGTTTTTCCGATTATCAGAAATCCTCCATCATTCAGTGAGTTATAGAAGTCCATGAACAAGCGTTCCTGAAGCTCTCTTGAGAAATATATCATCACATTCCGGCAGAAAATCACATCAAAATACTGGAGTTTCTCGCCGGATATCAGGTCATGCTTCCTGAATCTAACAAGTCTTTTCACAACATCTTTTATTCTGTATCCTCCATTCTCGCTGTGAAAATATTTTTTCAAAATGTTCGGCGGAATGTTTTTGAGTGAAAATGGCTGATAAAATCCCTGCATAGCCTTTTTCAGCGCATCATCATCTATGTCAGTCGCAAGAATGGATACCAGAAGATTTCCCAGATTATCGCCGAGCTCCTCAAGCAGTATAATTGCGATCGTGTAAGGCTCCTCGCCAGATGCACATCCCGCACTCCATATTCTCAATGTGCCCGACCTCCCTGTGCACGACCTCTCCGCGCCTGACCTCAAAGCTTCCCGGCGAACGCCTAAGCC
>Ga0209410_1000420_pt1 | contig 19432 bp, 15 predicted proteins | sample Mar14436cmmetaG_FD_184135 | JGI IMG/M metagenome (GOLD analysis project Ga0209410, IMG submission 184135) | Marine hydrothermal vent microbial communities from Guaymas Basin, Gulf of California to study Microbial Dark Matter (Phase II) - Marker... ... | reverse complement strand
ATTTTAAATTATCAGTATTTTTTTATACTAACTTGAAAAATGTGTAAAAATTTTTAAACTTCCAAAAAATGTTATAAAAATTTAAAATTTCCTTCTGCGGATCTTTTAGATAAAGTTTTTATAGCTGATTTTCATATACATTCTAAATATAGCCGTGCATGTGGTAAATTGATGGAAATCCCTACTCTTGCTAAAGTTGGAAAAAAGAAAGGTGTAGAACTAATTGGAACAGGAGATTTTACTCATCATTTTTGGTTCAAAGAACTTAAAGAATTCTTAAAATTTGAACCAAAATCTGGATTATATATTTATAAAAAATTACCAGACTGACCTAAGTTTGTACCTACAACTAAAGTTTCTCTTATTTTTTTCTCAAAGAAATAAAAAAAATAGAAGAGTTCATTTAGTTATAATTGCTCCAAATTTAGAAATTGTAGAGGAAATAAATCTATATTTTTCAAAACTTGGCAACCTTTTAGCTGATGGAAGACCTACTTTTGGAATAAGTTGCAAAAAAATTAACCTTAGATTTAATTAAAATTTCTGATAAAATCTTAATCATTCCTGCTCATGTTTGGACTCCATGGTATTCTCTGTTTGTAGCTCTTTCAGGATTTGATTCTTTAGAAGAAGCTTTTAGATCTGCCACTCCTTTTATATATGTTATAGAAACAGACTTTCTTCTGATCCAGAGATGAACTGGAGAATATCTAAACTTGATAAATTAACTCTTATTTCGTGCTCAGATGCTTATTCACCTGCTAAATTAGGAAGAGAAGCTACAGCTTTTTAAAACCATTAACTTATGAAAATCTTTATCAATCTATAAAAACAGGGAAATTAGCTTTTACAATAGGGTTTTATTCAGAAGAAGGAAAATATCATTATGATGACACAGACATTGTAAAGTTTATTTAACTCCTAAGGAAATTAAAAAATTAGGATATAGATGCCCAAAATGTGGTAATCAGATTAGGAGTTCGTTGAAGTATATGTCTTGGGAAAGAAAGACGGAGATGGCTAAGGATTTGAAGAAGATTTATGGAGCATCTACTTTGAAGGAAGCGAAAAAGGAGTTAAAGAAATTTTTTAAGAAATGGAGTAAAAATTATCCGCATGTAGTAAAGAGTTGGAAGACAAACTTGAGGCACTTACAGCATTTTTCAGATATCCATTAGAGATAAGGCGGGTTATGTATACTACAAATATTATAGAGAGTGTAAATAGCAAATTCAGGAAAGCAACAGCAGGTAGGAGGGTATTTCCGACAGAAGAATCTTTGTTAAAATGTTTATATATGGCAGCTACGGAGCTGGAACGTAAATGGACCAAAATTAAGGATTGGCTACATATCTACAGCCAGATAGTGATTTTATTTGAAGGAAGGATATAATAAAATTTACACAAATAAGTAGACAGTCCTTTTTAAAAAACTAATTTTGTATCCTCAAAAAGAGGATGAAGTTTTAAATCAAGTCTCGAAGTGTCAATTATGACTAACAATACGTAGGGCTTTTCCACATACCATGATGCTTAGGCGCCATAGCTGTTCGTCCCGACTACTGGCCATGATCACGGCAAACTTTCTATTTAAGCTTCTTAAGAAGCCACAAAAGCTAACGGCAAAACCCAAGATTACTTGGAAATGTGCATGAGCCCAAACTGCATCTCACTGTTCCTGCACACCCTTTGGTTAAAATTTTATATAATGCACGACCCAAGATCTGAAAGCTTTTTGCACTTCTCACATCTTCCACCGCTACATGGTAGTCTGCAATGTGGGTGGCCAATATCGGGTTCTCAAAGCCATCGCCTAAAAAATAGATCTGAAGACCCCTTAGTGATAATAAGAGGTGCCTAATTACATTTAAATATCTATTACCTTTTTGAAACTATTCATATTGCATTTCCTGAATCAATCAACGAAATTTCTCTTCGGTTCTCATCACGGGCGATAAATAAACTGCACGAGCTTTCGAGCTGGCTTCAGTATCGGAACAAAATAGCCAAATGAAAGATTATTCTTTTTCCAAGCTCTCCAAACTTCCAAGTTTGCCTTCACTATATTGCCCAAAGAACGGTTGCTCTTACCTCCAAGGGCCATCCTGACCAATATACGCGGGATGTATTTCACATGGATCTTGTGTTTGAGAATAAAACGAAGCATCAGCTCATAGTCAGCAGCAATGGGAAAGCTAAGATCAAAAAGTCCATATTGCTCATACACACGCTTGCGTACAAAAAAGGTAGGATGTGGAGGCATCCAGCCAAAATAAAACTTTATAGGTCGATATGTACCGCTTTTCCAATAACGAACAACTCGATCTTTACTATTCACATAGACTAAATCGCCGTAGCATGCGTCAATCTGGGGATCACGCATGACAGCTGCGACATCTCTTAGCACCTGATCATCATTATAGCGATCATCGGCATTAAGGATCCCTATCACTTCACCAGTAGCAAGCCTAATGCCTTTGTTCATCGCATCGTAAACACCTTGATCAGGCTCGCTGATCAAAATATTAATGCGATGACGATAACGTTCAAGAACATCTAAAGTGGGTTGATCGGACCCTCCATCAATAACGATTATTTCCAGGTCTCCTTCATATTTCTGAGAAAGAATAGAATACAAAGCCCTGGATACCCGGGGATCGTTGTATACTGGGGTTATTATAGATATTTTCATCTTTATGGAATTCGACCAGCTTTTCTGAGTTCATTTTCAATCCAGCGGTAAGTAATTTCCAAGCCTTTTTCCAAGGAAACCTGTGGCTCCCAACCCAAGACCTCTCGCATTTTGGTGTTATCGCTGTTACGACCGCGCACACCTTGGGGTTTGTAAGGTCTTGTGAAATTAGACATTCTCGCGTCTGTGCTCCACATACCAACGATAGGTCTTTTCCAGCCCTTCACGTAGAGGAGTCTTCGCCTGCCAGCCCAGTGCGTGGATCCGAGAGACGTCCAAAAGTTTGCGCGGCACCCCGTCAGGTTTTGAAAGATCAAAAACGATATCGCCCTCATATCCCACCACCTCCCGAATGAGTTCAGCCAGTTCCCGAATAGTTATGTCTTTCCCTATTCCTACGTTGATGATCTCCTCAGAGTTATAATGTTCCATAAGGAAGAGTAACGCATCCGCCAGATCGTCCACGTATAGAAATTCCCGCCGTGGATTGCCTGTCCCCCAGACGACAACATGAGACTTACCCTCTGCTTTTGCTTCATGGAATTTGCGAATTAGGGCTGGGATCACATGGGAAGTTTTCAAATCAAAGTTATCTCCTGGTCCGTAGAGATTTGTCGGCATCACGCAGATGGCATTGAAGCCATATTGCCGGCGATAGGCTTGGCACATCTTGATCCCAGCGATCTTAGCTATAGCATACCATTCATTCGTTGGTTCTAAGGAACCTGTGAGAAGATACTCCTCTTTCATCGGTTGTGGGGCATTTCGAGGATAAATACACGAAGAGCCCAGAAAGAGGAGCTTCTTTACTCCATATCGATAGGCTGCATCAATAACGTTTGTTTGGATTTGTAGGTTGTCACGAATAAAATCTGCAGGACAGGTGCTGTTAGCAAGGATTCCTCCCACTTTTGCCGCCGCTAAGAAGACATATTCTGGCCTCTCTTCTTCAAAGAAGCGATTAACAGCCTGTTGATCCCGTAAGTCCAGTTCTTCTCGCGTTCGAGTTACGATATTGCTATATCCTTCCGTCTGAAGCTTTCTAAGGATAGCCGAACCCACAAGTCCTCGATGACCTGCCACGAAAATCTTGCTTGCCTTGTCCATCGATAGTTCTACCTCCTTTTAAATCTTACTCAATTACCCGCTCGATCTGTTGCAAACACTGGGTTACAGCATTCTGCCATCTATGCCATCCACCAAATTTCTTTTCCAAAATACGCTTTCCCTCTCCCGGTGCCTTCAACCCTAATGTCTCAAGGTCAGCATCTACCATGATACGTACTAACTCTCGGAAAGTCACCTTGGGTTCCCAGCCCAACTTCCTTCTAGCTTTGGAAGCGTCAGCCACCAAATGCTCTACCTCCAGCGGTCGAAAATAGCGTGGGTCTATCTCCACATAATCTCGCCAATCTAAGTCCACATAAGAAAAGGCTTCTTCCAGAAACTCCTCGACAGAATGGGCTTCTCCCGTTCCAATCACATAGTCATCCGGCTCCTCCTGCTGAAGCATAAGCCACATTGCCTCCACATACTCCGGAGCGTAGCCCCAATCTCTTTTAGCTTTAATATTTCCTAAGTAAAGTTTCTTCTGCTTTCCGGCTAGAATATGGGCTAAGCCCCTTGTGATCTTACGAGTCACGAAGGTTTCACCTCTCCTGGGGCTTTCGTGGTTGAAGAGAATGCCGTTGCAGGCAAACAAACCGTAACCCTCGCGGTAGATGCGGGTCATCCAGAAGGCATAGACCTTAGCTGCAGCATAAGGACTTCTTGGACGGAAGGGTGTTTGCTCGTTTTGAGGCGGAGGACTGTCCCCAAATATTTCAGAAGAAGCAGCATTGTAGAAACGGGACTTGATTCCACTTCGCCGAATCGCTTCTAAGATACGCGTCGTTCCCAGACCAGTAACATTGCCTGTGTACTCTGGCATTTCGAAGCTCACCTTCACATGTGACTGGGCACCGAGGTGATAGATCTCATCGGGTTGTAAATTATAGATTAGGTTGGTTAACTGTTCAGCATTGTCGAGATCACCATAATGAAGGAACAATCGAGCGTTAGGCTCATGGGGGTCTTGATAGATGTGGTCGATTCGTCGAGTATTGAAGGTGCTGGCCCGACGGATGAGCCCGTGAACCTCATAGCCCTTGGCCAACAATAGCTCGGCTAGATAGGAACCATCCTGCCCTGTTATGCCCGTGATTAATGCTTTTTTTACCATAATCTGTTTCCTTTGATTTTAAAATTGTATTATTTTAATCATATTTCAGCTCCTTTGCAAGTAAGCCACAACGAGCTTTTATAATTTTCAAATCCTCTGGGGGTGCCTTCTCGATATAATAAAGTACCCGCTTGATACTCAGAGGATACCACCGATCCTAGAAACGGGAGCCGAGAGGAATTTTGTGGTGCGGTGCCGGAAGCATATCTTCGTCAAACTCCAGCTCCACATGCTCGCAGATCTGCCGAAGAACCCGCTTTTGGCTCATTGTTGCGGGTAATGTCTGCGTGGATGGCGGTGATATAGCCGATCCCGCCCATATCCGCAGCAAGATGATAGACCTCATCGAAGCCACCACGAGTGGCGATGAGACAGTTCTCAAACTTCCTAAGGTCAAGAAGCTCAAATTCGTCTGCAGGGCTGGGTTCGAATTCGGGGTACTTGATGTCAACCCACGCACCCAGTAGCCCTTATTTTTCAAGGACTTCACTAAGTAATGTCTGATGAAACCACCAACTTCAGTAACTAACATCTTCTTTGCTATTACAAACCTCTTTTATTTATTACTGTTCATTTTAAAACTAACCAGTCCTCCAAAACCAAACCATCCAGACCACTATTTAAAAAGGTATCGATTGCAATTTCAGGACTTCCCACAATAGGATAACCATGAAGATTAAAAGAAGTATTAATCACACCACTTACTCCTGTTAATCTTTCAAATTCTTCAAGAACTCTTCTCCATCTTAGGTTCCACGAATTCACAGTTTGAGGTCTGCAAGTTTTATCTGCCTGATGTAATCCTGCTATTATTTCATCTGCCTCAGGTTTTGTATCAAAAGCTTCGATCATATATTTAGCAGGCCTTGCATTTATGAGATATTTGTCAGCTTTCTCCTCTAAGATAGATGGAGCGAATGGCATCCAGAAATCTCTCTGTTTTATTGCAAAATTCAATTTAGATATAATCCTCAATTCTCTTGGATCTGCAACAATACTTCTGTTTCCAAGGGCTCTTGGTCCAAATTCATCCCTTCCCCAGAAGATCCCTATTATTTTACCTTTTGAAATTAACTCAGCTACTTCTCCTGCCACATCATCAAGTTTTTTTGCTTTATGAAGTAATCCCTTTTTCTTTAATTTGTACTCTATTTCATCATTATGAAACTCTCTTCCCAGGTAAAGTGATTCAAGTGAATGTTTTTCAGGCTCAATACCTTCTCTTTCACAATATCTATAATATCCCTCGAGAGCTGCACCAACAGGAGTTCCTTCATCACCTGCAGGTGGATAGAAATAAATATCTTCAACTTCCTCAAGTTCCCTCAAAAGTTTGTTGGCTTTCACATTTAAAAACATCCCACCTGCACAAGCTATTTTTCTTATTCCCGTTTCTTTAATCGCGTTTTTTACCCATTGAACTACAAGTTCTTCATAATATTTTTGACAAGCAGCAGCAATATTATCAAATCTCTGACCGTGTAACATTTTTATTAATTTTTTCTGAACATCTGTAGTATAAGCCCTTATGGTATTCTGGAACTCAAGTGGTCTTTTTGGATTTATTCTAACAATTTTTCTCATCTTATCGATGCAATATTCAGGTCTTCCAAAAGGAGCAAGTCCCATAACTTTATACTCATGTTCCCATCTTTTTAGCCCGAGATAGCCTGTTATTTCACTGTAAAGATTATTTCCAATACTATCATAACTTGTGCTCCATGCAATCCTTTTAATTTTGAATCCCTCACCAATATTGACAGTGGAAGAAACGCCATCACCTGAGCCGTCAAGAGTTAAAACGAGTGTTTTATCATCCCATGGTCTTGTGTAATAAGCACATGCAGCATGAGTAAGATGATGTTCAACAAAAATGATTTCTTTATCTTCAATCTTAAGTTCTTTAAATATTCTCTTAAGCTCATCCATTTTTCTGAATCTATGTAAAATAGAGACATAAAGTTTAGAAAACCAGTGTCCGTGGACCCAAGGAACAATTTTTCTATAAAGTTTAACAAAGAATGGCTCTTCAATAAGTGGAGGATGTGTTCTTATAAGGCAGGCGATTGCAATTAGATCAATATCTCTTGGGTCAATTTTTGTAATTTTAAAAACAGCTTTAATGGCAAGTTCGGGTATTCCACTATAATTTTTGACATTTCTGAGCCTTTCTTCAGAAATAGCAGCAATCACTTTTCCGTTCTTAACAATAGCAGCACCTGAATTATGTCCGTCGTGAATCCCTAGGACAATCACATTTTTTGCCATTACATCCTCCTGTCTAACTTTTTAAAATAATTATATCTAATAGGCCAGCTTCCTGTCAAGTGCACTACAGCGAGCGCTTATCATCAGAGGACCTTATTCTCTTCCCCCAACAAGCTGGCGGTATAATGCAAGATGACGCTCTATAAACAGTTGTAGATTATATTCCTGTTCTACCCGTTTTCTGCAAAGCTTTTTCATCTCCTTTCGTTTGGTATCGTCATTGAGTAAGTCCGTGATGGCTTGCCCTAACGCCTTTGTGTCACCCAATGCCACAAGTTGCCCGCATTCTTCTGTCACTTGCTCGGGAATCCCTCCCACGGCAAACCCCACCACAGGAGTTCCGCACGCCATAGATTCCAACACGGTGGTTGGAAAGTTATCTGCCAGCGAGGTAATGCAGTAAAGGTCTGCAGCACTGTAAACCTTTGCCAAAGCAGTAGCTTCCTTCACATACCCAAGTTGTCGCACTTCAACACCCTGTGGAACTAATTTAGAAAAATCAGCCGCCCCACCTACTGCCAGAGCAATCCAGTTATCGGCCTGCACATACTTAAGTGCTTCAAAGAAATACTTGATGCCTTTCCTTTTTTGGGATGGTTTGGCTGCTGCGAAAAGGACAATCTTTCGGTTCTCAGGGAGCCTCAGCTCCTTTCTGGCTTGGAGGCGATCTATTGGATGGAAGACCGTTGTGTCAATACCGTTTGGAATTACCTCAACACGGCATCGGCCATCGCAAGCTTTCGTCACCAAGTTTGCTAACCACCTAGAAGGAGTAACAATTACAGGCTTCCAAACTTCTCCTAACAATTTTCGCTTTCTGGGCCACATCCAAGCCGAGCTGTCAAAATAAGTCTTGGGATACTCTCTCGGATACGGGCACTTGCCACAGCCGGTTTTCCAGCGCTCGCAATCAAGAAAAAATCCACACCTGCCGCTTAATGGCCAGGCATCGTGCAAGGTCCAGACTACAGGGATACCCAGCTTATCCACAGTTTTGGCGATGCTCAGGTCAAGATAGTAGCCGTGGATGTTGTGGAAGTGAATGACATCTGGTTTCCACTCTTGGATCAATCGGATCAATCGCTTTGTGGAAAGCCATGTCCCGTATCCCTGCAGTCCAGTTAAGCGGGTTAGGGCAACATGCAGGTAAACCTCGAGCTGAAGCGCAAAGCGGATGGCCCTGGGCTCTTTTGTTTTCGGCCCTCTTCCATAGGCAAACAAGTCCTCCCAGCCCTCTAGATGATTCAACGCCTGATGAAGAATCAAGGCTTTCCCTGCTCCTCCACCTCTTTGATACACAGTATTAACCCTTAAGATACGCATAACTCAGCCCCATAAAAATTTATCAACTTTCAATGAAGATACTATGTACTTTCTCAGCTTCCAACAACAGCGTTTTCGCCTTCGCTGTTTCTAGCTTATTTCTGCTTTCTTTTTGAGCATTTCTCGTTTGGCTGAGGGACGGCCCACAGCCTCCTCTTTAACCTCGCAAAGGCCATACGCATCTTTATGCATTTCCTCCATAACTGGAAAACCTTCCGAGGGTTCTTGTCAGTATGCTCAAAGGGCTTAAAGTTTGTCCCAAAACGGGCATTAACCCGCCGAATAACCTCGCCGAAATCCGTTGTTACTTCTTCAAACCGGCCGACAACGAACTTATCGCGATAAGGAACCACAGTGCGATAAAACCGAATGTAGTCCTTCAACGCTTGCTCAGCAGAGATATGTGGTTCTCTCACGAGCAGAGACAAAACCGCATCCCGCGGCTTGCGGATCAAGACTATGCAGGGGATTCCTCTCCTTACCGCCTCAATAACCTGAGCTGGTGCATGAAGGTGGCGAGCAATCTTCACCGGCCGCTGCTGTGCAAACGTAAATGCGGCTACTGCAAAGGTGTTCGCTGAGCGAGGAAAGACCTCGATCACGATCTCCGTATCTTTGGAGACGGTGATCTGTCGCGTCTTCGGTCTGATACGGCATAGTGTCAGGTAAACAGTTGGATGTGTATCAATCCGAGACCGTAATAGATGTCGCATTTTCTTAAAAACGTTCATAACGTCAGGTTGCCTCTTTTAAGCTAACCCTTCTCGTGTGTCTGAGGTATGGCAAAGCAAGCAGCACCCAAACCCAGTTTGTCCATGCAAGGTTAATGAACATCCCTCGCAGCATGACCACAAGTATTCCCCATCGTATTGCGGTGACCAGCCGGCGTTCAGTTTCCTCCATCCGCCACATCTTCTCATGAATAATAGTCGTCCTTAATGCGTGAATAAGAAATAAGAAAAAAAGTGTTAACGGAGCTAAACCGCCGGCGTTAAGCACTTGCAAATACATATTATGAGCACTTTGTCCAAGGGGCATAAAACCAGGAGGCCGCAATTCGTTATAAACCAAAGGCATATTTGCAGGACCAAGTCCCACTAAAATCGTATTTGGAAGATTATATAACGACCACAAGTAAACCTCTTTTCGCTCTGTCAAAGTACGTTCATATAGCGGAGCTAATGTGTTGACAACGTTGAACTTGTAAACCAAAAGTGCCCCCAAGGACACTATTACCAGGCCACCAATGACCAGCTGCGGTTTCTTCCGAATGGTTCTAAAGGCTGCTACGAGGCTTAACAATGTCAACGTTACCAGGGCAGCCCTGGATCCAGTAAACAAGATTCCCAAAATCATGATAAGACTAAGCACAACAGTTAAAATAATCGATTTCCAAGGACGCCACAGTAATAAAGTTGTCAATGCGAGCATAGTGAATGCTGACCAGTAATTTGGGTTTTGTCCTATGATCTCAAGCCGACCATCGTGGATACGGATTATTACCAATTTAGCGATTAATTCTTTCCCAAATACAAGTAAAGACAAAATAAAAACCGCGTTAACACATGCCACAAAAACTATCCATGCCTTGATAATCCGCTTGCAATCCTCGAAGGTTAACAGCAAAACGGCTAATGCCCATAGTAAAGCCCATCTAACAATACCAGTCCAAGCCTTGAACGCTATTTTCTGGTCGAATGCAAAAAACACGCCGGGCAGAAGTGAGAGCATAAGAATTAAGACCAAAATCATTGCAGCTTTAGCGCGTGGTGTAATTTGGAGCCGTGGGCGTAGAAGTAGTGTAACAATAAAGCCCGGTAAAAAAAGATAAAATGCGATTTTAGACGGCCCAGGTTGCATGCCCCAAAGGCTATCAAGGCCGAAGAGCTCCAACAGATTAAAAGTGCCAAGAGCCGTAAGAAAGGCAACTGCCATTAGCGCGATTCTTGGTCTCACAGCAGCGAAAGTGCTACTGATTATTACAGCAATCGCGGCAATTGGTACTAAGGAACTCATTCTGCAACACCTAAAAATCTAAGATATTCCTTCGTAACGCGCTCCAATGTAAATTGTCTAGCACGCTCTGTACCATCGATTGGGCTCTCCAAGGTTTCCAGAATTGCTTTGGCCAATAGTTCCGGAGATTGAACCGGAACCAATCTGCCCCACTTTCCGTTTTCCAGAATTTCAGCAGGGCCTGAGGGACAATCTGTACTTACTACAGGACAACCACAGGCCATGGCCTCAATCAAAACATTTGGCAGACCCTCCCATTTCGAGGAAAGCACAAAAACTGAGGCACGTTTCATATATTTATAGGGATTTTTTACAAAACCTGGCAAAGCTACATCCTCTTCTAACCCCAACTTCCTAACCAGCATCTCAAGCTGGGCTCGATCTTTTCCTTCCCCCAGGATCATCAGCCGGGCCGGACGTTCCTTGTGCACCAAAGCAAAAGCGTAAATAAGTGTGGTGAAGTCTTTTTGGAGGGTCAATCTCCCCGCTGCTAGAATAACAGGCGGTTCACCTTCGCGAAACCAGGGATGATTAAGATGTTGTTCTGCTTTTACTAACAGTTCTTCCAAATCCAGAGGATTGTATATAACACGAATCTTATCTTTAGGTATAGCAACGACATTAACGAGATCTTCCGCCACACCTTTTGAGACAGCGACAATTCCGTCTGCCCAGGGGTAGGTTTTTCGGATAAAGGCAGGCAACAACTTCACACGCCAGTCTCGGCTGTTCCTCATAGTTTCAATCAAAGAATTCCTTTCTGATATAAAAATGTGAGCACGACTGCGAGCCAAACGCCAGGCAAGTAGAACTGTGACATTAACTGCTGCACCCATAGACAGCACAATGTCGGGTTGTGTCCTCCTGAGATAACGGATAATCCCGGGCAGTGCAGCGTAAATCCGTGGAGCGCCTATATTGATTAAGCGAACTCCACTGGGTATCTCATACTGCTGAGGGCCGAAGCGTGTAAGTACTAAATCAACCTTCAAGCCATGATTTCTAAATCCCTTCGCTAGGTTTACTGTAACTCGCTCTGCCCCACCACTTCCTAAGAATGTTGTGAATAGCGCCAGGCGTGGAAGTTTCTTAGGCATCTTCACTTCTCCAACCAGTAGGTCAGATCTCGACCTATGAGGTTGCTCAACTTTTCCACATCTTGTCTGAAATAGTTGCTCAATTGTTGCCTTAGATCTTCACTCATAGGGTTTCGGGGTCGATGGCGGACGTTAAATCGTGTTATTGTTTTAAGAATGCCTGTTCTGCCAACATGTCTTGGGATGCCTACCAATCTTTTTAAGGCTACCCACCATTCTCCAACGAGACGAACACCTTTTTGGACAAAGGGCCATCTGAGTTCTTTTGCTGGGTTTTTCACCGGAAAAATTGTTCGACCGTCATCTGGCACCTCAAGAAAGTCTAAAACTTTTAGATATTCACGCCGGGGGTTCTCTTTGATATCATCTAAAATAAGCACCAACACACGCTCTCGCGATACTATTTTGAAAAGACGCTCCAACTGCTCACCTAATTTACAGATTGATTGGTAATCTAATACTTTTGGGTCTTTGCACCACCAAGAAACCGCACGGCCTTGGCGTCTTTCCGGTGACAATTCCCATGCCTTCGCGAAATCGCGAATATGCTCGTTACCTGATACAATTAGTTGCTCGTGAAGTGAATATGCCATATCCACAGGATTCCGTACCATCACGATATATTTCGCACCCGGATGCTCTCTCTCAATCTGAGGAACAGCAACACGAGAAAAAAGATAGTAAACCGATGCCTCACCAACTGCATAATGTCGTGAAGGGTCAGCTTCTTTAAACAATAGATCATATTCTTTCTTGGTTTTAACTGCTCTATACTTCGGTAAGTCCGCGCTGTAGAAATGAGGTTCTTTTATCGGTGACATATATATATTCGGATGCTCAGAAAGCCATGTAGCCAATGAAGTAGTCCCGCACTTCGGCGCACCTATGATAAAAAAGTTTGGTTTCTTCATTTTGCACCACCAGCACCAGATGAACTCGCCTGTAAAATTCTTATCACAAAATAAGTATAAAGAAGCATAGTTATTGAAATACTTATCGCAAGCGCAGCCGCTGCGCCGTTGATTCCCCAGAGCTGTATGAGAGCTAGGTTGAGAACTAAATTTACTGCGCCGCCAATCCCCCTGCCCAGGATAGCTTTTCCCTCATAACCGCTCATGATGAGCAAAAGCCCAACTGGCCCTGTCATCGCGTTAATTGTCTGTCCTCCTGTAATAATCGCTAACGCGGTCGTGCTTTCTGCAAACGCCTCTCCGAAAGCCAGGCTTAGGAACCATTTTCCCTTGAAGATAAACAGCAGCACAAGAGGCAGAGCAAAAGCGGTGGCTACGGCAGATGCAGTAAGCATGACCTTGCGAAGTTTAGTCTTATCTCCTACGGCATATAGCTGTGCCAGCGTAGGCGCTATTGCCGTATTCACCGCCATCAGTCCAAAAGGGATAAGGGATGCCGTCTGATAAGCCACCTTGTAAAGCCCCACCTCTTCGGGACCTCGCATCCAACCAAGTATCAGGATTCCCGCATGTTGAGGGATCAGGTTGAGAATTCCCAGGAAGGCCAGAGAGAGGGCACTACGAACCCACACGGCGGTATTTTGGCTCTCGACATTAGAAGGCACCGAACGGATGAGCTGGCTCCGGAGGAGATAAAAGGCAAAAGCTAAGGCGATCCCTGCAGCAAGGATGTGAAGACCTAAGGCAAAAGGAGCATTTCCCAGTTTTCTAAAGAAGAACCAAGTTACGCCTATCAAAATGAGAAAGCTCAAAGGTCGCATCACGGTGATAATCCACTGGCTGGCTAAGATCCGCTCAAAGCCACGCAACGCAGCTCCGTGCAATTGCAAAAGTGCCCAGAAGGGCAGAGCTAAAAAAGCAAGAGCCAATACCTGCAGAGTTTCGCCTGAGAAACGGCCGGACAAAAGCCAAAGCGCAAGCCAGCCCAAAAGGGCGATGCTCAGAGAAGCGAGCAGTGAAGTGCGTTGGGCAAAACGAAGAAGTCCTCGGATCAGACTCCACTCGCCCTTAACCCTATAAGCGGCGATCTCCCGCACCAGAAGACGGGGAAAGCCGAAAGTAGCTGGGACCACCAGAAGCCCCAGCACAGACATGGCCAGGGAGTATAGCCCGAACTCCCTCACGCCCAGAAGACGCGCAAGCACCACACTAATAGCAAAACCCAGGCCCATGGAAAGGGCCCGAATAATCATCACACCTATCGTGTCTCTTGCCAAACGGAAGCGAAGACTCCCCTGCCGACCTACCACCCGAGTAATAAACCTATCTAACCAGCTTTCTGCAAAGGTTGCTCCAAGAACTTTCATCGTTTCTCTTTCACTTCTTCCTAAAAGATACCACATCTTATCTTTAAGTATTTTATAAACAAATTTTATTAGAATCAATAATACCTTCTTATAAAATTCTCAGAAATACTCTTAAAAACCAAGACCAAAGACATGTCCTGGAAAAAGAAAATCAGCGTCCATATATATCATCAAACCTTCTATGTCGTCCTCCCTTAAATATTCTCCAATCTGAACCTCTATTATCTCAAGCGGTATTTTGCCAGGATTTTCAAGTCTGTGAAGCGCTGATTTAGGTACATATACAGATTCATTTTCATGAAGAAATATTTCTTTATCTTTTATGGTAACCTTTGCAGTGCCCTTGACAACTATCCAGTGCTCTGAGCGATGGTAATGCCTCTGCAGACTTAGTTTTTCTTTAGGTTTTACTACTATGCGCTTAATCTTGTATTGCGGTCCTTCTTCTAAAACTGTATAGCTTCCCCAAGGCCTGTATGTTGTAACATGCTCATCTGCTTCTACCCTCTTGTCCTTTTTAATAAGTTCAAATATATCTTTAACTTTCTGAGATTTTCCTCTCTTCGCAATAAGTATGGCATCGTCTGTTTCTATTATAAGATTGTCTTCAAGCCCTACGGCTGCTATTAGCCTTTTATTTCCGATTATGAGGGTATTTTTGGTATCAATTGTGACAATGTCTCCTATTATGACATTTCCTTCTTTATCTTTATTTAACACATCGTATAGAGAATCCCATGAGCCTATATCATTCCAGTATAAATCAAGCGGTATGGTCACTGTTTTGTCTGACTTCTCCATAACTGCATAGTCTATAGATATTTCGGGCATCTTACTAAAGTTTTTTATCATCTTATCAAAGCTCAAATTGAGTATTTTCCCTATTTCAGGAACATACCGATTAAATTCTTCAACCATTGTGCCAATGCTAAAGGCAAACATCCCAGAGTTCCAGAAATAGTTGCCTTCTGCAACATATCTTTTTGCTGTCTCAGCATTTGGCTTTTCCACAAATTTCTCAACTTCAAAAAAATCCTTATTCTCAACTTCTGAGTCTTGTTCTTTTATTTTTATATATCCGTATCCTGTTTCAGCTCTATTTGGTTTTATACCAAAAGTTACAATATATCCATCTTCTGCAACTTTTTCTGCTTTTCTAATATATTCCACAAATTTATCAACAGGACTAATTATGTGATCAGAAGGGGAGACGAATATTACCTCATCTTCAGCACATTTAAGTTTTTCAATACAATACTTAATACCAAGGGCTATCGCAGGAGCAGTATTTCTGCTTGTAGGTTCAAGAATTATGTTGTTAAAAGGTGATCCCTGAGGATCAATGGAAAGAAAATTTAACTCTGATTGTACATGAAATTTGTAATCACTGTTAGTCATCAAAACAATATCTTCAACTTTAAAAGCCTTTAAAAGTCTTTCTATCGTTTGCTGAAAAAGGGATTTATTGCTGTTTAGCTTCAAAAACTGTTTAGGATAATTTTTCCTGCTTAATGGCCAAAGTCTTGTACCTTTCCCACCTGCAAGTATAAGTGCTTTCATCTTTTTGCAACACTTTAATCAGACTAAAAACTAACTCTACCTCAATTTTTAAAAAATTTTTATATACCATTTACTTTGAATGTCAAGTTTTCTAAAAATATTCTATTCGGACTTTTTATATGAGTAATCTAAATTCATCTTTTAAGTTTCGTTATCTTTGCTTTTCATTTTTGTTATACTTTCTATAAAAAAACACCAAAAAATATTTCTATAAAAAAACTTAAAGGAAGTATTATTTAAATTATATCTATGTTATGATAGTTATAAAAATAAAAAAAACTATTTCTTAAACAGTAAAAAGAACAAAATCCTAAAAACAAAGCTAATGGTTTTTATGAAAGAGAATTAGCCTGCTTATTCGGTCTACTTAATCTAAACATACCACGAGATAGAGAGTCTCTCTTCCGCCATCTATCTTACCTGATAAATGGAAAAAAGAAAAGTTGATGCCTACCATTGCCAAATTAAAGATGAAAAACTTCAAAGAATCAGAAATGTTATTATTTATACAGTTATTAGGATTGATCTCAATGGAAATAAAAACCTCTTTGATTATTACTGCTTGTGGGGATACGAAAATAAAGAAGATTAGCTGCAAATTTTTAATGATCTTATAAACAGAGGCTTAAAAAGAACAATGATTATAGTTTCTGACGATTTCCTAAGGCTTGATGAAGCAATAAAAACTCTTTCCACAAACAGATTATCAGCTTTGCTATGTCCATCTCCAATGCAATCTATTTAAAAATATGGCAAGAAAAGATACTCAGGAGTTTAATAAATTTTTAAAAAAGTTTAAAATATTGCAATAATTTTGAAGAAGCTTTAGAAAAGTTTAAGGAAAAGTGTGAAAAATTTATAAAGATATATCCAGAACATATGAAATATTTTTTGAAGAAAGGAGAAAAGTATTTAGTTTAGTATTTTTGAGGTATCCAGAGGGGGTAAGAAAGCATATATATTACGAACATAATAGAGAATTTTCATAGTAAATTGGAGGTAGCAAGAATGAGAAATAGTGGATATTTTTAGAGTGTGAAGCCAGCAGAGGTTAGTATTTATGTAGTATATGAAAATATGAGAGATAGAAATTAGAGAAAGCCTTTACCATGGGTAAGATATTGTTCTTATGAATTGAAACAAATGTTTCATTTAAAATGGGAGTGTCCATCCATTTGTGTAAAATGTTAAATGAATAAAATACAAGAAGGATGATGGGTACATGACAAAGGTTAAGAAAGCATTTAATAATGAAGAAGCAAGCTACAATTAAGTAACTTATTTAACAAACTCTTAGAGAAGCTCTTGAGGCTGAATTAGAAGAATTCTTGGGTTATGAAAAATATGAACAATTAGATACTGAGAAGTACCGAAACAGATATAGCTCTATTAAAACATCTTCCGGGTCTTTAGAAATAAAAGTTCCATGAGATCGTAAAGCCGAGTTTGAGCCTCAAATAATAAAGAAATGTCAAACTATGTTGGATGAACTTGAACATCAGATTATAGCTCTTTACTCTAAAGGTGTAACCACCAGAGATATTCAAGAAATTCTTTCAGAAATGTATGGTTTTAATGTAAGTCATCATTAATCTCCAAGATAACAGATAGGATATTTCCAAAGATAAAGAAGGTTTTAATAGACCACTTAAAGAGAAATATTTTTTAATTTGGGTAGACTCTCTTTTTTTATAAAATTCAGGAGAAGAGGTAGGTTAAGAGTAAGGCTGTTTATGTAGCAATAGGGTTAGATCTTAAAGGATATAAGGAGATTTTAGGATTTTGGATAAATGGAAGTGAGTTGAGTCGATTTTGGGTAAAGGTATTAAATGACCTTAAGGCAAGAGGGATTAAGGATGTTTTTATATTTAGTGTAGATGGTTTAAAGGGTTGGAGAAGGCTATAGAATCAGTTTATACGCATGCAGATATTCAGAGGTGTGTGGTTCATCAGATTAGGAATTCGTTGAAGTATGTGTCTTGGAAGGAAAAGAGAGAGATGGCTAAGGATTTGAAGAAGATTTATGGAGCATCTACTTTGGAGAAGCGAAAAAGGAGTTAAAGGAATTTTCTGAGAAATGGGGTAAAAATTATCCACATGTGGTGAAGAGTTGGGAGACAAACTGGGAGGCACTTACAGCATTTTTCAAATATCCATTAGAGATAAGGCGGGTTATGTATACTACAAATATTATAGAGAGTGTAAATAGCAAATTCAGGAAAGCAACAGCAGGTAGGAGGGTATTTCCGACAGAAGAATCTTTGTTAAAATGTTTATATATGGCAGCTATGGAGCTGGAACGTAAATGGACCAAAATTAAGGATTGGCTACATATCTACAGCCAGATAGTGATTTTATTTGAAGGAAGGATATAATAAAATTTACACAAATGGATGGACAGTCCTAAGATAAACGACGGAGATTTAACCTTTTGTTTCTGTATTCTAAGGATTTCATATATTGGCTAAAAATAGTAAATGACACCATAACACCACGTCCATAATCAGAGTTATCTGGCACATAGTATCTTTGACTTAAAAGCATTGCCGCTTGTTGAAATCGTTCTAATTTGACAAGGATTGCCACTGCGTATAAAAATAGTTCATGAATAATGAATTTGAAATTATCAAAATCCCACTCCCTCCAACTGGTTACACCTTCTGGTCTAAACATATACGGAATTAGAGATTCAAAAAATCTATGGAGACGTTCAATAAATTCTTCTTTTGAATCATATCTTGCTATGGTTAATAAAAGTTGAATAAACTCATTTCTATAAGGTAGAAATGCTTCAATATTTTTTATAACAACTTCATCAAATTCGCCTTCATAATCTTTAATCCTAAATTTTTCTAAATTCTTGGTAAAAGTTTCAAGATATTCATCCAAGGCTCCATAAGAATATGATTTCCCATTTTTAATTGCATCAATTGCTCTTTTAAAACTAACTGTAGTTCCTAAAGATATTTGCTCGCCTTCAGATAAAAAAGAAGGAGGATTCCCTAATTCAGGTTTTTTATACAGAGGTTTATCATAAATCCATCTTAGTAATCTTTCAAAATTCTCTGCATAGCTATCAGGCTCACTTAAGTCTATATAAATTCTGGACTTATAATACGTAGGCAAATAAGGTTTTCCATTCTCGTCCTTCTCGGCAATCACTACAACGAACTTGTCCTGTTCAACTTTATCGTATATTTCCTTTGAAATTATTTGTGTTTCAGTCCCTACCCCTCCTTTTCTGCTATCTGCTTTTTGGGCGTAAACACGGTCAGATACAATGATAACCTTTTTTATTTCTGGGTCGGTTACCATTTTTTCCATAAAGGCTATCGCATCATGTCCTTCCTTTAAGTCCCATTTATCTAAAATTACATCCACACCAGCTTGTCTTAATTCTGTTGCAAGATTAATAACCCATTGTTCATGCTGAGGGCTACTCCAACTATATGAGATGAATACTTTGGGATTTTCCATTTCAAGCACCTCCTAAACGCCCGACTATTTTATATAACTCAAGGTATATACGAAATATTCGAATATGCTAGTAATTTTGGAATATATGCGAACAGTTCGTATATACCTTCCTCTGGAGAACCATTATATTTTTACTTCTTTAGTCATATTCCTCTTCCTGTTAAAAGGCTATCAAGTGAAGTCTTTATTGCTGAAAGGTTCTTTGTACTTACATGGGTATAAATTTTTGTTGTCTTTAAACTTTTGTAACCTAAAAGTTCCTGAATATACCTTAGGTCAATTTCACTCTCCAGCAAATGTATAGCAAAAGAATGTATTAATGAGTGAACACTAACGTTTTTCTTAATCTCTATATTCTTGCATGCGTTCTGAAAAATTTTTTGAACCATCTTTGCAATTATATACTTTTCTTTATTCCACTTAAAGAATAACCATTTCTTGAGTTTTTTCTTTCTTCCAGTATTCTCACAAATTTTGCTTTCTCTTACTATTTTATAAAG
>Ga0209410_1000418_pt1 | contig 19475 bp, 28 predicted proteins | sample Mar14436cmmetaG_FD_184135 | JGI IMG/M metagenome (GOLD analysis project Ga0209410, IMG submission 184135) | Marine hydrothermal vent microbial communities from Guaymas Basin, Gulf of California to study Microbial Dark Matter (Phase II) - Marker... ... | reverse complement strand
GAGTAATCGCGTAAGTATGTTGAAGATGACCCTGCAACGGCAGAAGGTATGAATAAAAGTTTCAGTAACTCATCATGTTCGATGTTCAATACATAACCATCACTGACTATCGGCTTGGTCAAAGATGTTTCGTAATCACCCGCAGCTAACGTATCTGCAAATGTGCCACTGCCGTCCCGGTTTATAATTCTATATTCTGCGTCAACAGCAATATAACCATCTACGAATGTCCATACATTCCCCCACAGGTTCTCAATACCACGGTACACTACTGGGGTATATCCATCTGAGCCTGTTCCAGTGCCTGTGCCGTTCGCACCTATGTTTACATCTGCGGAGTCAGCACCCGTGAGTTCGCCGAAAAATCCCGTGCCACTTGCTTTGTCTACAATGCCGCGACCTATTGCTGATTGGCTATCACCGCTTGCATACTCAATGAAAAATAGTAATTGAATCGCAGATAGAGTCCATATATTCACTATACCCCAGCGCGAGCCGATATTGCCTGCAAGTGTTCTCAATTCTGAAATCGTTACTGTCTTTCCAGAAGGTGCACCGTTAACGCCAAGACCTGAACCGCCCGCCAGTGTATTACCCTGTGTGTTGTTAGTTATATCTTCGTCATCTTGCCAGCCACAACTGTCATCACCAGGTTTGCGTAGCCATAAATAGCCTGTGGCGTCATTAGTTGCCCAATCGCCACCAGTTTTAACGTAATCCACAATAAAGAAATGGTCATCTGAGGCTGTACCTACATCGTCACCGATGGCGGGCTCGTTCTGCCCACCGTCGAATGCAACCCGCCAGAGACAATCTCCATTGCCTGTAAGAGGCTGCTTGCCCGTTCGCGAATGTAATTTCTCATGTGAAGCATCATAAGCTTCATTATCGCCATCGTATACAAAGTCCGCTTCGAATGCGCCAACATAAATATAATCGCGTTCGATACCTCCACGTTGCAAAAACGCAGGATGCACTTCAAAGCCTACACGGGGCTCCGGCGAAATCCACCACCTATGCACCAGCGCAGATGCAATTCCCCACGATGTTGCTGCACCAGGCGTCGCACCATCATCTGAAAGCGCTTCATTGTCCTGAAATAATCCGGATACTTTTGAAATGATAAGATGACCTGCGGCATCGTTGCCTGCCCAGCTGCCACTTGTAACAATTACAGAGTCAATAGTAGCAGTTGCACCGGAAGTGCCACCTGTGAGCGTTGCACCGACATTGAATTCCGAAGTCCCGTTTTTAAACCATAGCTGTTTTGTATCCCCCACTGTTTCGGCTTTTACATAGAACTTCGGTATCTCCACCATAACCCGCCCGTCCCCACCGGTTAAGTCTAAACCATCTCCACGCGGGTTCTGTCCGTAGTGGTTTACTGTGCCGTCTGCCGCTAATGTGCATCTTCGCATACCGCCCCATATAGGGTGTTTATCGAAATCGTCGGAGGTTAAAACGAGAGAATTACCGAACTCGTCGATATGGCGCCAACTATCAGCTATTACATTCCACTCAACTCCTACAACCAAACTATCGGGCACCCTCGTTTTTTCTCTTTTCACTCCAGAAATTTGTATGCTCATTTTTTTTATTCATTCCTCCTTTCTACAATTAAACTTAAGCTAAATATCCACCATCAGCTACTGCATGATAAGTTATTGTTACCGTCAAGTCAACTGCCGTGCTCCCCGTTCCTACCAAGCTCATTACAATAGTTTTTCCAGCTGCTAATCGTACTGCTCCAGTCCAAGATACTTGTTTATCCGCCGCATCTAAATTTGCCTGTGTTGCATCAGTATCGCTTATAAATGTGACTACTTTACCTGCTCCACCATAAACAGCGCATGAAGTGAGGTCTGATGTTTGTGCCGTATTTGCATGGATTATTATGGAATCTATCACACATGGTTGGTCGGTAATCGTTGCTATTGTTACATCACCTGCATTTGCTGCTGATGTTACTGGTACTTCTATAACCTGCGGAACGCCAGCCAATCTTTTGTATGCACTGGTTCTTGAATTAACTACTACGCCATCTGTAACCAGTTTATCGTATACTGTTTTATTTTCCGTATCCCATCCACTACCAAGTACTGCTAATAATGATTTTAAATTAGTTTGTGCTGAGAAATCACCGATATCTTCTTGAAGAGCTGCAACCTCTGCCGGGACAGTTCTGATTCCCGTTATAATAAACGAAGTACCAGAAGGTATCTGTCCATCAAATGCGTTTGCTACTGTTATTGTACCTGCTGCATCAGCATTTGTTGGACCGTTAATGTATCGTGCCTGACCTTTATAAGGACCTGAAGTAATGATTACTTGGTTACCATCAAAATCGGGGTAACCTGAGCCACTACCAATAGCGCTGCATTTTAAAGATGTACCATCCGCAGCACCGTCGGCATCAGTAACGCCCGCATAACTAACAAGTGCTTCGCGTTCCACTCCTACTATCGTGCTGAAACCACCCATTCCTTATTACACCTCTGCGTAGAATAACCGAGCTTGATAAATTACACCCGAACTGCCGGCATTGATGTTTGTAATTGTAATATCCGTTCCCGCATCTGCACCTATACCCTCATTCAATGCGGAATAGTTTATATAATGCAAGGCACCTTTGCCACTGAAAGGTATTCTTATTGACTTCGCATTACCGCCAGAAGTCCAGTTGATTTTGAAATCATTTGACTCACCTGCAGATATGAAGAACCCGTAGATATAGCCAGTCTTGCCCGTTCCCACAGATTTTGTTACCAGTGCCGTGCCGGCAGAGGGCGCAGTAACTTCAGCTGCATGAGTCCATTCAGGATCGACATACCTACCCCATCTCTGCAATGAATGGAACTGCAGAAGATAGCGTGTAACAAGCTCATTTAAATCATACGTTACACCATCGAGCATAAAAAATCTACTCATGGTCTACGCCCTCCATTACAGCGTTCGCTGAACCTTATGATCTCCTCACGCAGTTCTTGGATAGCAATGACTAAGTCCTGCTTGATTGCCTTCTCCAGCGTCTTCGTGACCTGCTGACGTTCCCAGAGCAGGTAAATGGTGATTGCAATCGGGAAGCCAAGCGTGCTAATGAGCGCGGGAAGATCAGGCGACATTTCATGCAATGCGAGTGAATTCGAGAGTGACGAGAACTTTCCCACCAGCAGTGCTCTTAGAAGAGGTGAGTTTATAGTAGCTGTCGGCTTCAACGATATTATTGGAAGTAGGGGAGGCGGAATCCTCAGTATTCAATGCGGAAGAAGCGGCAACAGTGACAACGCCATTGGCTGAATTTCCATTAGCATTTGCGCCGGTGATAGTGCCATCGTCGGTTCCGGCAATGGCCTTCGTAACTATGCTTCGGATTTTATCGATCCGGACTTTGAAGGGGAAATAGATTTTAGTGGCGGTCTGCTCACCAGACTCAAAGCTCATGGGAATAACGACTATACCTTTGGACTTGGCTACAATTTTGTTGTCTCGGAAGCCGTATTCAGTCATATTCAATCACACCTGAGATCACGAATCCGTGACCTTGATCAAACAGCAAGCCTTCTCCTCGATCACCTTGACACCATACGCAGCATCGTAATAGATATAGTGGTTCGCATATCGCTTGAGATACTCATAAGACACCTGCGGCTTCTGCTTCCAAGCGAGCACAATCGGCTTCTTCTTGCCTGCAGTGAACCCTATGAGCTGACATGAAGTGCCGGCAGCACCCCACTGTCCGTCAGCACCGGAAATGCCCTTGTCCTGACCAGAAGCGCTGTAATGCTGCGTGAGCGTGGACGTAATGACCTTCACACCAAGATACTTGCCGATTTCACCATTCAGAACGACCTCGTTAGAACCATACTCGGCGGCATTGGTGAACTGGGAGGACTTATAGAACACATTCTCCTGAGCCGGGCGAATGAACAAGAAGGCAGGGACATAATTATTCTCCTTCACTTTCTGGATAGCATCGGCAACGAGATCAACCGTGATAGTATCACCAGAAGTAAGTTCGGACGGCTTCGTGGCATCGCCACCATAGACGACATTGGTGGTGACATCGGTGTCAATTTGCTCCGTAATTGCCTTCTCGATGCCCTCTTCGATATCCTGTGCAACCATGTATTTCGCAAGATCAATCAAGTCTACACGCGTGGTATCAACGAGTTCCTTCGTGATAGCGATCGCACCGAGCTTGAAAGCGGGTGTGATGTCCACTGTATTGATGTTGGTCATCTCAGTGTAAGTCCGCTCTGCACCTTCAGTGTGCGAAGTAGTTATGGTGAGATGCGAAGTTGTCTTGGGTATTCGGAGAGTCTTGTCACGCGAATTCACAAGCACGTCATTCTCTTCCACAACCTGCCGGAAGAATCGCAGCGCCTCGGCAAATTTCCGGACTTCAGTATCAAGGAACGTGTCCTGAATATTGCTGATGTTTGTAGTATTAGTATCCGTAATATTCGCAGCCTGGAGTTCTCTTAGCGACCTCATATCATTCATCACCCCCATAATTGAATGTGGCGCGGTTCTGCTCCGCAATCATCATCTGGAGCAGCTTCTCGGATGAAGAAGAAGACTTCTGTGAGAGTTCCTGACTGGACGAAGATGGTGTGGTCTCTGCGGGCTTGGTATCATCTACATTGGTCTCAAGGATCTTGATAGTGCGATCGAGGTTCTGCTCAACTGCGGTAAGCGCGGCGGAATCCATCTCCAGAAGTTCTTTGCGTCGGGATTCTGCATCGGCAGCGGCAGTGAGACCAACTTCAATCTCCTTCTTCAGCACTCTTTCAACGTTCTGCTCATGCTCTTTTTGCTGAATAGCATTCAACTTCTCCTTCAATTCCTCATTCTCCTTCTTTACAGCCTCCAGCTCCTCGTTATCGTTGGTGCTGGAGGGTTCAGACGATGACTGCAAATCCTTGATAGCCTGAGCGAGCGCGGCGATCTGCTCCGAGAGCGCATCAAGGCTCATCGAGCCGGGCTTGGGATAAGGATACTCCTTACCACAAACCTTCGATACAATCGCCTTGATTTGCTGTAAGGTCGTGAGCAGCGACGTATCCTTCATGGACGATGCGCGTCTGATCGCATCATCCAGCTTTGAGAGAGCGGGCTGGAGATCAGCCACATAATCTAACTCTTCCGTAGCCATGTCTTGAGCCTCATTCAGCATCGTTTCACGCACCGCGGGATTGACAACTATCGAGTAAGACTTAAAGAGGAGATTGCGACCGACAGTTTTGCTATCTTTTTCCTGCGAATCCACATCGACGGTTGCAGACAGCCCGAACTTGGCGCCATATGCAATTGCCATCGCAGTTTTTGGGTCAACTATATCAATATCACCAAGAATCGCCTTGTCGCGCTCGGACCATTTGGGATTGTGAACTGCACCAATCCAGGTCTGTGCGGCTTCACCTTTCGTGTCTTTGTGGTCGAGATAGATCTGCAGACCTTCGTGCTGGTCGACGGCTTTCTTGAGTTCTTCCGCAGGGTAATAGACGCCATTATGCACACCTTCCTTGATGAGAATGCAATTCTCGACTGTGTAGGGCAGCGGGATTTCTCGCAAATCTTTGACCTGAGGCTTGGTGGCGAGCTCGCGGAGTTCACGATTCTCGCGGATGAGGTCCTGCACGAACGGATGCTCATAGATGTCCCGCAGTGCAAACGGCTGAGCTTGCTCCTCCATAATTAATCTTCCGAAACAGGTTCTATATAACGATTTTCGGAATCATCGACCTCAAGCGATTCTTTCTTGACGAACTTGGATACGGTCTGGTAATGAAGTCCCATCTCCTTAGCGAGCTGACACTTGGTTTTGAATTTGATTTCCTTCCTGATTTTCTCTTTCTGCTCTTCAGTCAGAGGCTTGCCGGAAGTCATTTCCAGATAATCTTGATATGGAAATTACCATTTGGATCGTGGAATAAGTGAGCATCAAACAGATGAAATCTGGAATTAATAGAAGCGAGGACGGATACAAGATAATGCTCAAGATATTCACGTTCGATTTCAGCATCCGAGCGCCTTTTGATAGGAACCATCTTAAAAGCTCTCCATACCTTTTTTGAATGTCCAGAACTCGGCATCGCGCGAGGTGCGGCGGAAATAAAACAAACCTTTGAGTTTCTTTCCATTCAATCGCACATGGAGATAGAGGGGCTCATCGGCGATGATTTCAGCTTTGCCGCGATCGAGCACATGAATATAAGCGGGAATTTTGCGGTTGGGATTGACTGCAGATTGCGGCTTCTTCTCGCCCTCGACGAAATATTCATCTTTATCATGGAACTGCAAAGCAGAAATGCCATTCTCGGGGAATTCGTGGGTCGGGTCTTTATCGAGATGGAATCTATGCTCGCCAATTTTTATATGATAGTCCTCAACCGGAAGACCGCGCACAACATACTGACCCTGCCAGTACCGGTGCGTGAGCACGAACTCAACTTCATCATCGACACTGAGAACCTCCTTCTTCTTGAGATATTCACGTGCGAGTTTACGCAGTTCGAGTTTCTTCTTGCGATCACCGGCTTTCCAGAAATGCAATTCTTCCGGGAGTTTGTGTTCCCATTCAGGGGGCATAGCACTACCCTCTGCGGGCAGCCAGTTATCGCGGACGGCACGTGCTGAGAGAACATAAGGAGTCTGATCATCGGGCTTCCAGTATAGCCAGTTGGCGACTGCTTTTGTGCCCTGCAAGCCCGCAACCAACCGGAACACGACCCTGCCTTTCCATTTCTTGCCGTTGAGGAAATATTCCTTGAAATACGGCTTCTGCGCACCGGGATAGTAAGTGCCGGAATCCACCTCAACAAATATCCCGGGGAAGAACCGCGTGCCGCCGGGTTCGGGTTCGACCTCACGCGGTTTGGTTACGCCCTCGACTGAGAGCCACTCGAACGGTTCGCGAGTTTTCTGGACACAGAAAATCTTCTCCACTTCATCACGCACTGAACCTTTGCGTTTGAGTTCTTCGCCAGTGTTCATATCAATCTTCCAGAATCTGGGATCCATGGCGAGTTTTTTATGGAACTCAAACACACGCTTCTTGAGTGCTGCGGACGGCTCTTGTACCACGTTCTCACGCTTATCGAGCGCATACATGAGTTCACCGTCCCAGTAGATTTCGTAACGGTCTTTGGTTTTCTTGAGTTGCCAGTGCTTTTCCAGTTCACGTTTGAGTTCATCGGCACGCTGCCAGCCGAGCGTAAAGCCGCCGAGCACGTGATCAAGTTGGACACGGAAATCGCCATGCGAGGAACTGCCGCGGAAATGATTCTGGATGACGAATCGCTTAGCACTGGCAGAGAGATTGGCACGAGGCTGGAAATCGGGACAGGCGAGCGCATCGGGGTCTACGAGACGATTATGCAATTTGCACATATGGGATTCGGGGTCGAAATTGATGCAATCTTTATGAGTTGGAGATTCAGCATCGAGCTGCTCAAGATTCTTAATGTCGGGCATCGGCTTCTCTTCGAACCTAGCTGTGGTCTCTTTGACCATCCGCCAGGCAGTATCAATAGTGTCGGGCTCTTTCTTATCAGTGCGTAGCATCACGACACGCGGCGCCCACCAGTTGACCCACCGCTTGCCGGTCTTTGGATCGGTATAACCTGAAATATCAACGAACACGACCTTGATAATATCACCGGGTTCGGCTTTGATGTTCGTATTGAAAGTTTTGCCGCAGTAGACGATATCATGATCAGACTTCAGTCCGCAGTGGTAATAATAGGTTTTCTCGGTCTTAGCGACTTTGTTGCGTTTGAGCACTACGGCATCGAGCGACCTTTCCTTTTTGTATTTGATATTCAGCCGGGTTTTACCATCGAGTTCATAAGGGAAATCAGCACGTTTGAGGTATGCGCCTTCGGAACCTTCCTGAGCAGAATACTTCTCGATCGCATCACGGACACACTGCTCGGAATGGCAGAGAGTGAACGGAGCGAGCTTGATATGGTCAGTTTCACGGATTTTCTGATAATATTTGATGCGTTCAGAGTAAGGACGGTTGTGAATATCCCCGGCATCATCGAAGAAGAGGCAATCATAGACATTGAAAATTAGATCTTTTTCATCGGGCTGCGGCTTGCTGGCATTGAGTATGCCCGCGGTGAGCGCACGGGGCTGATGCTTGCCATTCTTCCAGAGCTCAATCTCACCACACAAAATGAAATTACCGGGCTGCTGCTGAAACTCTTTGACAAGTGTCGGACAGTTCTGGGTGACATCGGTGCCATCTTCAGTGATGATACGGACTTTATCACCGCTCTTGTGAACCTGGCAATGAGTGCCATCATATTTCTTCTGGACATAAACGCCGATATCGAACCAGTTATCTTTGCGAGTTTTAAGGACTTCGATAACCGAATCAACCGAATAGATTTCACCTTTCTGACGTCCATGCATAGGCTTGAGCATCGGGAACCACTGGAAGAGTTTGATGCCACGCTGTGCCATTTCCTGGCGGACTTTCTCACTGCGTGCTACTGCGGCAAGGTCGGCAAGCTCAACGAAATTAGTAAACGGGCCCGAGAAGGAATCGTCGAGCACTTGAATCCTGCCTTTAAATTCGGGGAATGCACGTTCGATTCGCCAGCGCGTGAGCAAGAAAAGCGAATCGGAATGTATGAACTGATGCGCCTGGATGAGGAGGTCAGCGAGCTGATCTTCATGCAACTTGAAGCACTTGATGATTGCACGATCGAGTGCATTCAGCAGCGGAGTGGGATCGCGGGCTTTTACAAGAATATCGATATCACCTTCAGTGCGCTGCCAATTGGCGAGCGAGCCGACAAGAAGAATAAATGGCTTGCGGAAATAAAAGGAATTCCATTTCTGTAAGAACTCATCGAGATCGAGCGGATCGAACCGCGGGGAGACATTCCCGGGGTAAATGGGGAGAGTGGCGGAATTGGAGGCTGCGAGATGGGCGCCGGTGATGATTTCAAAGAGTTCACGGGAATACTTCTTCATCTGTTCAGGCTTCCAATCATGTTTCATCTTGCCCTCACGCTTACGCTTTTCGATTTCATTGTAGATTTTGCGAGCGAGTTCGATGACTTCATCCATCGTGAATTTCAATTTCTTGCCCTGCCGGAGCGAGGAGTACCATGCGAAGCAGATGCGCATATCGTCTGCGAGCTGGGCATTGTTGAGCTTGGAAGGATCGTAATCTTTAATGTTACGAATTAGTTCAACGAATTCCGGTTCTTTGGATTCTGCATTCATTTTCATCCAATAGTTGCAAGAGTTTTGGGCTTTTTGAAATGCAACTTACAAACTACACGCTCATTGGGCACGAGCTGGACGGTTTTGCGAAGTGAACGCTTGCCATTGACGTCTTCATAGATAAGTTCAACAACATGCTGACCGGGTGGAAGATTATTGAACGTATGCGGTGTGCGGAACGGCATGAGTTCACCATCGATTTTGATTTTACAGCCGAGCGGGAAGCTGCGGACTTGCAGACGCGTGGGCATATTAAAAAGATAGGGTGAACATAATTTAAAAGTTTCATGTTCGAGGACTTTTGCGTGCGCTGCCTGACGCTTCATAAGACGGGTGAACTGAAACTGATTTTGCCGGAAAGATTGCAATAGCTTATCCGCAGGATTAGATGCTGGCTTCATCTCTTAACATAACTAAATTTCGCAAGACCATTACGGACGAGTTCATAGCCGAAATTCTTGCCGTCGAGATAGACTTTGGCGACTCGCCTGCCATAATCATCGAGCTGTTTTCTAACCCGGAGCTCGACTTCTTTGCCGAGTAAATGCGATTCGGTATAAGCTTTGGCGGCTTTGCCCTTGTCGGAATCGGGTTCGGGGCAATCAATATCCTCAAATCTGACTGATTCATCGAAAATATCAACCTTGAACGTATCACCATCAATAACATAAGTGACGGTAGCGGTTTTCCATTCCCAAAGGCTTTCGAAATGGAGCAGGACTGCAGTGTGGGCATCTTTTTGGGCTTTCATCGAATCGATATAATTGCCAATCGATAAATAAGCAAGCGGTTCAATAAGGAGCAGCAGCGGATGGATGAGCTCAGCGAGCGCAATTTGCTTATCTTCCCATGTGAGCTGAGCCGCCATGAGCCGGTCCATCTCCTCCGAAACTTGGAGCAGGAGCGGATAGGCAGTTTGCTCAGCGAGAATAAGCGAGGCATCCATTGCACTTTCAATCTCAAGAACACGGAGATTGAACTGATGAACAGCGAATTTGATTGTGAGATTTGCGGCGATATAAACAGGATGACCTTTAAGAGGGGCTTTGGCGATAGCGAAGCAGATGACCTGGCGTGAGAGAGTAGCGAGTCCAGCAGAGAAATAATCAACTGAAGAAAAATGAGTCATACTCAAGACACCTCCTCAAGCACGAAGCGAAACTCTTTAGTTTTACCTTTCTCAACGGTGATGGTGTCTTCATATTCAAGCTGACCACGACGGGAGCTGACATATTTGAGTTTGATGGTATGATCGCCAGGCGAAAGGTCATCGAAAGTTTGGGGCGTAAGGAAATTGGAATTTCTACCATCAATCCAGATTTCGGCATTGGTCGGTGAGGATACAATCCTGATAATCGCATTGTCGCGTTCTGCTTTCTTTGCGGCGACCCATGCTTCCCATGCATCAAGCTGATCATAGGCTGCTTGGACATAGTTGGAATAGGTGGGTTTCATATAAGGTGCGAACCAGCCCCAGGAATCACAGAAGGTTTCAAGATTTTGAACTTGCTCTTTGAGCGCTTTCAGTTGAGTTTCCACCTCATCTACGAGGTTCTCGCGCATGAGGCTCATGATGCCGAACCCGCGGATCTGGATGCCTTCTTCTTCGATGAACATCATAAACGAGACGGTTTGCATAATATCAAAGACGAGCTTGATGATGTCGAGCACGAGTGCGGCACGCGATTTTCCGGGTTTAACTTCTGATGGCATGATAATCAATTGAGACTAATGTTCTTTAAACCAATCAGTGATGAAAGCAGTGAAATGTTGCATGAGATGTTTGCCGAAATCGAGAGTCGCGGACTCGCCTTCGAACTTATCACCACAAATCCAGCACGTGAATGGCGGCGCGGTGATGCCTTTGATTTCATCAATTGCAAATAACGCCATAACGGGCTCGGTGATGGATTTGACATTACCCATCATGATGTTATCGACGAGCGTGCCCCACCAGTAAGGGCGATCTTGAGCCTGGAGCGTGAACTCCTTTTTCTCGATGAAGCCTTGATGCTGCTCTCGCAGTTCAACCCAGAAATTCCAGGGATCTTTGTTGGGCAGAGTGCAAACGAGAGTATCCCAATAACCAGAGAACGAATACTCATCATGAGCGGCGATATTTTGCCAGTGAACATCAGGTTCATAATCCCAGAGAACGGAACCACCGCCTTCTTGTTTTTCGGAATAGAGATAGACACGAACTTCAACTTCGGAATCGGTGTCGTTTTTCACGGTGACGGGAATGCGCAATTCAGCGCCTACAACGGGATTTTCCGGGAGTTTGATATCGGAAATGTGGAGAGTCATCTTATGGGTAATTCATTTCATAGGTCGCCTGGACTTTGCCACCGGCGGGAACATCGAGCTGATCAGACGAAGCGAGCACACTGCGTTCTATCATGATAATCTGATTATTGCCGTAGAAATCTTTGACTTTCGGGAAGCGGATCCCAACTTCTTTGACCGTGAGAGCGGTGGTGCAATCAATTTCGGCGATGAAACTGACCTTTTCACCCTCGATATCTACTGCACCATTGACATCGCCCCAGTAGACGTTTGAACCTTGAAGTTTGTAATGGGAGGCATTGAATGCGGCATTGGAATCGCCAACACCGACTTCGGTCATAGCATCGGAGACATCATCCCAGCAGTTAGAAGTAGAGAAAGCGCGGAGCTGTACCTGAGTGCCGGAATAGTTCCTGACCCAGCAACTGACCTCATCCTGGCCGATGAGCATCTTGATGATGTGATAAAAATTCAAGAGCCAGGAATGAGCTTCAACGATGACTGATTTGAGTGGCTTGCCGTTCCGATCGAAAGCTGAGAGGCGAATTTGCATCGGAGGTGCGAACAGAACGCCTGGAGAGTGCTCATTCTTCGGGTTCTTCATATGCCTGGACATGACTTATCAAATGAGAGATATAATCATCAATAGTATTAAAGGTTTTGCCGCAGATGAGACAAATGAACGGGGGAGCATTAAAATTGGAGAATTGGGCTCTGCGATGATGTTCAAATGACGCTTCTGCAAGTGCATTCATATTCTCAACAACAATGGCATCAGAGAGAGGTTGACGCGGGAAGGTGAAAAGCAAAACTGAGACAGCCAATTTGGGAAGATCCTCCAGCGAGAAGAAAGCAAGTTCACGCGAAATGAGTTTAAGCTCGGAAAGAGAGAGGGTAGGAGGCGGGGGGAGGGAGAAGGAAAGAGGAACAATAAAATTCTCGAGCCGGGAAAGAGAGATAGAAGGGAAGGCGGAAAGAGCAATCGGAGATAGTTCACGACGGGGAGACTGAAGCAGCAGCGAAAGCAAGGGAAGCGCAGGAAGAGAGAGAGATAACTTGTAACGAAATTTAAGAACGAACGAGACGATCGAAGAAGAAGCATTAACAGTTTGAGTACAGCTTGGATCACAAATGAAATTGGCGGGCGGAGAGATTGAAATATCATAGGATTTACCGGAGACCAAATCGGAAAGAGAACACTTGCCATCGGCATCAGTAGTGCAACTGCGCGAACAGTGGGAAGAGGAGAAATTCGGGGAAGCGGAAACGGAGATACCAGGAGCGGGATTTCCATTTTCATAAGTGATGGAGACAGGCTGATCGATTAGCGAGTTGCCGCACTGACAGAATACCCAACTGTAATTGGAGATACAGTCATTAATGACGGATTTGGCATCGGAAACTGACTTAACATAAACATTGCCATAACAAGTAAGTTCAACGAGATAGGGAAAATTTGGATATTTATCGGATCTCCGGATGATGGCACCTTTATAGCATTTCACTTGAGCCATGATCACAAGAATTCTACATGCTGCACGAAATTCTGAATTCCGGGTTCATACTTCCACCTGCGTGGAGGATTGAAGAGCTTCTCAACGACAACCGGATAATAATAGAGTTTGCGTTTGTGTGGCCACCACTGTTCACGTTCCTCTTCAGACACGAGATGTTTTGGTATGAGTTCACGGAACTCTTTGAGCGAAATCTCGACAGGGGAATCCAGCCGGATGATGCCATAACAGAGTTTGCCGGAGAGCAGATAGAGCGGTTCACCGATATGTGAAGAGAACCTCACGGACTTGACAATTGCCTTCTTCCTACCGAGCCAGATGAGTTCGCCATGCGGCTCAACGAGATAAATGCCTGCGAGTTCGTTGCTCTTGAGTTGCATGAGCGTGGTAGCACGCGACTCGGTGGGTACGGTGGGTAATTTCAATCGCTCACGTGCTTCTTCCCACGTGATGAGCGGTTTACCATCAATGAAGGTACGAGCGAGTTTGACGGTGTCCTCAACAAGACGTGGTTCGGCGGGTTCGGTGATTGTTTTCCATATCAATTTGACTTCGCCTTCGTGTTTGCGTGCGGCGAGCACCCGCTGAAAGATCTGTTCTTCGACCCAAGTCTTCACACGTGCTTGAAGAGGTTCGAGCATCATCGCGAGATTGCGCTGAAGTGCGGTCACAGTAGATGCAAACTTCTCCTCACCGAGCAGAAACCTGCGCGGGATGCCCGAGAGGGCGACAATTTGTGCGAGGAAGAATTCAGGGATGTTCTGAATATTGGATGGAAACTCGGTTTTGATAGTATCAACTTTGAAATAGTAGGGATGGACATATTCGGAAGCGGAATCGAGATTTTTAACCTGGTCGGCTACTTTTTCAATATCTTCGGCAGTGGGCGGATGGTCAGGATCGCCGACTGCGACCGAGCGAGTGGGCAGACCGTGCTTATACAAAGATTGTGCGATTGCGAACTCGACATTAGAGAGCCGCTCAAGAGTGCGGAACATAGGGAGAAGGAGCGGGATGCCGAGCAATTCGTCACCAAGCGTTTCGAATCTCAAATGCGCAATCTCTTCACGTTTAAAAAATCGCTCCTCTTTAGTACCTCCCCTAAACACGTACCCTTTCGGTTCACCGGTCGAGTCGAGCAGAATAGTACCCACGGAATCACGCTGGAAATCGACATCGACGGGATGGAGAGGAGCGAGCTTCACAATTTTGGTGCGTGCTTTGTTAGGAATAAGATGATAGAATGCATTGCCGAAAACATCGCAATCAATGCAGGCATTTCTAATCATAGTTTTGAGGTCTGCGTGGATTGGCGAATTGAGCTTCATATCACGGAGGAATTCAGTGATGATTTCTTTGGTGGTGTCATCTGAGAATTCAAGCGAGAAGCCGCGTGCTACAATGAGGTCGGCTCTGAAGTGAATTGCACGATTGACAATAGGATGGCTAAGGTATGCGAGTTTGAGGTCCTCTTTAGAAACTTCAAATTCTTTGAGGACGTCTTCCTGCGTGGACGCGACGGAATATGCAGGGGGTGAACGCGGTCGTAATGCACGGGGGATTTTAGCGAGGGTCTGCAATATCCTCATGATTAACACTGAGCGAGATGATTAAATAAATCTTTTTCGGGAGGTTCGCGGGATAGGCATCGAGAAGAAGGTTGCGGGACGGGGCTCGGTAACTGCGGCAACGGCATACCTGAGCGCATCGAGCCGATGAAATTTCTCTTTGGAATCTATCTCTTCAGTCGGTTCGCCTTGGGCATTGAGTTTGCGGGAATAAGAATTGAGTTCATCGAAGATGGACTGATATTCAGATTCAGTGGAATAAACGGTGCGAAGTTCACAGTTAGCGAAGAAGAACAGCCGCTTCTCACGCAGCAACTGGATGATACGATCAATCCCGGTCTCGACATCGGTAAATGGTGGCTTGGTAATGGGCACGCCTTCGGCACGATAGTCGAGCCGGAACTGGAGTTCCGAGCGCGCGCCGCCGCAAAATCTCACAACATTCTCATTTTGTGCACGCTGCTTCAGCAGTTGCGCATGCTGACGGGTGGTGAGCCCACCCTCAAGCGTGACACGATAGACATAGAACTTGCCACGAGCGGGATTGAGTGCGAGCCACACGGTCGCGGTATGAATAGCACCGGGATCAATACCGACATAAACTTTCCAATCGCACGGGATTTTGAACGGATCAACAACATGAGTTTCCTCATTGAAATCGGAGAAGATAGCACCTGCCGGGCGCGCATACCTGCCGCGATAGAGCATATCGAACTTCCATGCCGGGAGTGCCTGCCGGGCACGTTCGTACTCATCACGCGGGAACGCAGGGTTCTCAAGAGAATCGAACTGGATGAGATCGATATCGGGATTACCACGCAGGAATGGGATATAGACACGGTGCTTGAGCCAGTTGATGTAATAGATAGTGGTGGTGCCGAGCAGCCTGCCATGAGTGAGTGAGAGCCTGCGAAGGATAGCATCATAAGCCTCTTCAGAGAATTCGGGCAAACCGCACTCATCAATCCAGGCGGCATTCACGGTGGCGGACTCGAGCGAGGATACGGAAACACCCTTCCTGGAAGAGCCGGCGGCAGCGGATCTGAGGATGATACGTGCCCACATGCGGTCAGATGAGGACTTTGCAGAGAAGGAAGAGGTGACAGGATTGCGGATCTCGAGGATACGTTCAGCAGTCCAGAACCTGCCAATGCCCAGGATATTTTCAAAGACATTTCGGATTTCGGGAAGCATCTTGAGTTTGAACAAATCATAATTGGCAGTGACTGCGAGATAATCGCCGGCGCCACGAGTCTTGATTTCACGAAAAAGCCACCATGGACCGAAGGAGGTCTTGCCACTCTGCGTCCCCGCTAAGATGAAGACGAATCGCTTTTTGGATTCCCATGCGCGCTGCTGACCTGGATGAAGATGGAGTTTGAGCGTGCCATTTTCGAGGGATGCGATTCCTGACGAGGATTCAGTCTCCGGCATAGAGCAAGGTGACATGAGGGAGCTTCTTGAGATCTTGTAAAGTTTCCTTGAGATGAATTTTCTGCAAGGCATTGGAAATCGCAGTGAGAGCGGCACTCATGAGATGCCAATCATCACAAAACGACTGATCATCGAATACAACTGCGATTTCAGAGCCAGCGAAAGAAACAATCCAAGTGGTTCTCATGGCGAATCCTCCTTCTTCTGAGGGCATCTTTCACGCAAGACGGTGCGGACGGCATCGACGACTTCCTGCATGAATGCAGCGGAGCGCATCAGTTCAGTATACTTGCCCTCGAAACTGACTTCGACCCTGGTGCAACCGCAGCCGATGATGAATGTGAATTTCACGGGAGATCACCTCTCGGGCCTCTCTCGGGAACGAAATGCATCGGAGAAATAAGAAGAACGCAACGAAGCGGGCACGAGGTAATTGTGGATCCCTTGAGAGATCTAAGGACATCACATTCTTCAGCGCGGTAATTCCCATGCTCGGGATTATGGCAAAGACGAGCAAGATACCTGAGCCAATCATCGAGCGTAAAGAAGTCGAAATCCCCCTCAAGATAGATTTTCCAGCGATGAACAGAACCCGAAATTTTGGACATTTTTCACAGCCTCCTACTCATAAATAATCCATTTTCTTTTGAACTTTCTTGCATCGCGCCTGACCATAAGCCGCCACTTCACGATTTTAACGACATGCTCACACTGCCATGCCCGGAGCTTCTTGAGGAAGCCGCGCGTGGAATTGGACTTGACCTGGACGAAGTGAATTTCAGAGCCATCGGGGGAGAGGGCAATCATGTCAAACATATTGAAAATATCTTGCACTCCGAACCTGGAAACTTTCTGAGGTACAAAGACCTGCCAGCCGCGGCTGGCATACTCCTGTGCGGCTTCATGCTGCGACCGGTAGCCTTTACGAGTGCTAGGATTCATTTTTATTCTCCTTGATCTTCAACGACTTCATAAGTGCGATGGAAAATAGATTTTTTAATTGGATATAGCTCGCCATCTACACCGCGGATGATGTAATCTTCTCCCTGCTTGGCAATAAGAACACCTTCTCGTGTTCGAATCTGCTCTTCACCAATGACCTCTCTAAACTCTACAGTGACGGGCTTCTTCCTTGCTTTTCGCCAGACATGTTTATTTGCTCTCATTCTCCTTGAGTGCCTCATACAACACCGGCAGGATATCTTCAGCAGCGATGATGATGGACGAGCCGACGCGCCTGCCGCGCGCGGCGAGAAGTTGCCGCAAACGATCCTCACCGAGGATGCGCGCGAGATCGGAGAAGGCAACGGGGATGGACGCTCTCTTTAGATTTGCCATTTTCTATACCTCCGCCTGCGCATGAACATGAATGGACTGCGGGCGCATTTCCGCCTGTTGAGGAATAAGAGACGAAACGGATGCTGTTCATTACGATGAACGGGCTTCACTTTACCTAACTCCCGTTGCTCCCACTCTTCTTCATGCCCGACTTTTTCAGCCAGGATTTCCTCCAAATCTGCTGATACACTCATTTTCTCACACTATCGGGAGCGGCGGAATCCGTTGCGAAAGACTCAAGACTGCCAATTTCATCTTCGAGTTGTGCCAATTGCTCAAGAAGCCAGAGAAGCTCTTGAATTCTCAAGACGACTCTATCGTTAGTGAAATCTACCTCTACGATATCAACAAAGAATTCGCTGATCAGTTCAGAAAGCCGATCTTTCAGGTATGTGTCTACTTCGCTCATTTTTTTATTCACCTTCTATCGCCCATTAACCAAGAGGAGGCTTCCCAGAGCGCATGCCATACTGTGGGATAAGCCGCAGTATCCCACTTCTCGGGATATTCCAGTTCTGCGGATACGAGTGCTGCCAGCTCGATCGAATCGCAAGAATTAGTGCAAGTCTCACGCTTGACAATTTCCTTAGCGACTCTGACGATACCGTGCCAAACATCAAGAGTCGCGGTTGAGAGACAATAGCGGCACATTTCGTATTCACTGCAGAGTCTCTTTAGTGTAGCTGCGAGTTCCAAATCGGAATCCTGTGACAAGTCATAATCCTCGCTCAGCACTGCAATTTTATCTACCTTTTCCTCACTCATGCTCTGCCAACACCTTCCCAACTATTCGCGCCAAGAATCGTAAATCTCAATTTCATAAGGGAACTCTGTGCAGCTATTTGGCGAAATAATCACACGCCCGTACTTATCGACGAAACGAAGAAAACCATCGAGAGATGTAAACTCAACATACCACGCTTCATCTGAGTGACTATCTTCTACTGCTGTTTTGCTCATCGAGCGGGACGGAACGAGTTTCCAGACTGCATCGGGGATGACAACGGGGGAATCTTCATGCTCTGGAACGGGACAATTGAGACTGGCACTATGCGCTTCCTCACACGGTTTTCCAAAGATACGCATACTGGATCTCACCAAGAATTTGAACTTTTTCTCACTCATGCTCCACATCACCTTCCCGATACCACTTTCGCCTTCTGGACGGTGACAATAATGATGTCACCCTCTTTAGCATCGATCGCTTTCAACATGCGCGCGGGCAGGATGACCCGGCGCTGCGAGCCGACCCGAAGTGCCTCTTTAGATTTTCCATCAGGTTCTTTCATTTCCACAACACCAATAGGAAATAGGCACGAGGATATAAATAAGTATCGAGAGGTGAACGGAAGCAAGCGGAAGATGAACATATTCAGGAAGTGAATATGTGCACAACACAGACCGCAGGAAAGCACATCGCACATCGCACATCACACATCACACATCACGCACCACACATCACAGGACTCAGGCTGAACCGCCAAGAGCAGAAAGAGAGCGAGAGGCGCATGATTATGAAGCGGGAAGCGAAAGAAAGCCACAAGGCGAAATGAACTGGGCTGCCGCACTGCACAAGGTATGCACAACGGCACAACCTCAGGCAGCCCAGTTTCTTTTCTTTTTGGGCGGGTTTTTCTTTTCTTTTATAAAGAAAAGAAAAAGCCGCAATCACAGCACATAGCGGATTATGTGCGATGCGCAACCCTCAGAACTCAGCCGGGACAGGAAGTAACAACGGTTACAGCACTGCAGAACCTTACACCCGGCTGAGTTCGCAAAGAAGAATAAGGGAAAATGGTGGTAGTGGAAGTAACAGGAGAACGAGTCGGGAATCGAGCAGAATTAAGTGACGAAGACGAGGATGCAATATCGGGTAATGAAATAGTAATGGAAGAGGAACATGCCCAGATTCAGGCACAGAGCGAATTTTATGGAGTGGCGGAGTATGAAACATGAGTTGACTGGGATGATTAGCATGAGGTTGTTGATTTGTGAATGATTGATGAAGGACAGGTAATATTGGAAGGGATATTGATGTGAAGCAGACCGGACGCAACTTTCTCAGCGCTGGTTACGGGGCTGAGTTGCAAAC
>Ga0209410_1000417_pt1 | contig 19476 bp, 17 predicted proteins | sample Mar14436cmmetaG_FD_184135 | JGI IMG/M metagenome (GOLD analysis project Ga0209410, IMG submission 184135) | Marine hydrothermal vent microbial communities from Guaymas Basin, Gulf of California to study Microbial Dark Matter (Phase II) - Marker... ... | reverse complement strand
TTGCAATGTGAGATATAGATTTCTCTCTAGATTTGATGCATCAACTATATTTATAACTACGTCAGGCTTTTCATATATAATATATTCTCTCGCAATAACCTCCTCCACAGATAATGCAGTTAAACTGTATGTACCAGGAAGATCTACTATATAGATCTCCTTATCTTTATATCTATGAAAACCTTCCTTTTTATCTACAGTTTTTCCAGGCCAATTACCTACATGCTGCCTAGATCCAGTAAGGTTATTAAATATCACTGACTTACCTACATTAGGATTTCCCGCCAACGCTACTTTAATAAACTTCCTTATAGTAGCCATGCTTAAACCTCCTTAACAAATATTTTCATTGCTATGCCTCTTCCTAACGCTATTCTACTTCCCCTAACCTCAATTAAGATAGGGCCCGGTCCACTAGATTTTATCATATGTATTAAAGTACCTAATGTTAACCCCATATCCATCAATCTTCTAACAAGTCCTCTACCGCCTCTAATGTAAATTATAACTCCAGATCGACACTCAGGCAAGTACCCGAGTGGAGTCATAGACCCACCTCCACAATGATATATTTCGCCTCCTCCTTTCTTAGAGATATGGGATATCCAAGTGCTTCAAATTCAACCGGATCGCCTAGCGGGGCATTCCTAATGACTTTAATCCTAGTATTCTTGACAAGCCCCATATCTAATAATCTCCTTAATAATGTACTAGGTCCCCTTGAAAAACCTACTATAATTCCCTCTTCTCCGGGTCTCATTTCACTCAATTTCTTTTGCATACCGAGACACCCAGAAATATTAGACTGTCCAATAAATTTTTTGTTAACCTAATATTATATGGTTATCCTAATTACGCATATGCATAAATATTTATTATATATTTTTATTTTCGTGTCTATGCACATATACTAACCAGGTTTAACTGACTCTGCAGAAGCTTTAAATACATTAGATTAAGTATAAAATCTGAGAATAAGCAGCTAATAACTATATCTACCTTTCAGCTCGTTAATTATCCATTGAATTAAGTAATTATATTTTCTCTTAGGTACTATGACCCCAAATACATTAGGTTTTCCACCTGCATAAAATCCCTTTTCGACAAGCTTATCGACTATAGTACTCAAGTTAATTTTATTATCTCCATGTATCCTCACATATATCTGACTATAGTTCCTATGTAGACTCGGACTCCCTACAATTATATATGACCCTCTATATCTTCTAGCTAAAGACCTTCCAATCGATGAAGTTATTAAATATTTAGAGTTTATTTCAAGAAAATATATATTCGAACCCACTTTCTTGGGGGGAACATGAGTATATTTATCTATTTCCTTCATGATATCATTACATTGTCTAATCCAAGGGGTGTAATTCAATAACTCTCTGGGTTTATCGAAATATTTAATTAGTATATCAACGGCCTTAACAACTTTTCTCCTATCGCCGCTCATATAATTAGAGTCTATTAAATTAGATAATTTAATCAATTCTTCAATATCCGTGTCATATTTCCTACCAACATCCTCAACCAATTCCATGTATTTAGAGTTATATATTGCTTCTCCATAATCTCCTACAATACCGATTATAGATAGAAGATTATACTCGATATTTAAGTTATCTGATATCAATAATGAAGTAGCTGGATATGGCTCTGAATCTATGAAATATGGTATTATATTTAGATCTGGATCCTGTCTTCTATGATGGTGGTCTATAATCAACGTATTTCTACTGCACTTACTAATAAACCTCTTTACCTCGTCATTCGATACCCCGAAGTCGACTATTAAAACATTATCCACGTCTTTGCATATACTTGACCTAACGTATTTAAGTGTGTAGAGCCCTATTAACGGTGTATATAATTTGGTTTTATGACCTAAATACTTCTTTAATAATGCTGCAGATGCTACTCCGTCTGTGTCCCAATGAAATATCAATAGACTTTTAAAGCCTTCAACAAGGTTTCTGATTAGCATTACAAACCTACTCTATAAATGGATTATCATATGATAATATAATATCCGCCACCTCAGGCCTCATCATCTCGGGAGGCGGCCTCATACCTTTTCTAATAGCCTCCCGAATCTTAGTACCACTTACATAAATATGATTCTCCGGGTCGTGGGGGCATGTTTTACTACTGACTACACCTCCACATCTCCTACAGTAGAAGAATTCTTTAAAGAAGAGTGGTATTATACCTAAATCAGGGAATTCATAGAATATCTCCTGGGCTTCATACGGACCATAGTAATTACCTACTCCGGCATGGTCACGCCCAATTATAAAGTGTGTACATCCAAAGTTCTTCCTCATAATAGCGTGGTGAACAGCCTCCCTAGGACCTGCATACCGCATCTCATACCTGACAATACTTAATACAACGCTATTTCTCGGGTAGTAGTGGCTTATAAGTGTTTTATATGCATCGAGAATAACCTCATCCCTATAATCTCCACGCTTCTTCCTACCTATAACAGGGTTTATAAATAATCCGTCTACAAATGCTAATGCAGTCTTCTGAATATATTCATGGCCTAGATGCGGCGCATTCCTAGTCTGAAAACCTACGATAGTCTTCCATCCACGCTCCCTAAATAACACCCTAGTCTCCTTCGGAGTTAGAAAATAATTCTCATAGTCATCTAACACCCTATCAATCAGCTCTATATCACCTGCAACTAAATACTCATTATATTTATATGCCTTAGCCACGCCAGGATGATTAGGGTCTCTAGTCTTGAAGACCTTCTCTACATACAACTTCTTATCAAATTTATATACCTCCTCGATATTCATCAATGCAACATATTTACCACGATACCTTAGACTTATCTCATCACCCTCCTTAATCAGACTTCTAGTATCCTCATCCACATCTAGTATAATTGGGATCGTCCATGGAAGATCGTTTGAAAGCCTCATATTATTTAATACATTGTTTAAATCTTCGCTACCTATGAAGCCAGTTAATGGACTATATATTCCGAAAGAGATATTCTCTAAATCTCTATATCTAGTGTCGTCTAGATCAATCGAAGGTAACTCGACAGCCTCTCTGAGCCTATACTCCCTACGTACACCTTCAACAACCCTTGAAACTAGCCTACCTCCATGTGGTTTAGATACCATATTAAATCACTCTAAATAGCCTAGACTTCTAAGCCTCTCTTTAATGCGATTAATCTCCTCCTCCGAATACTCCTCCCTCCCTAAATCCATCTCAATCCTACTCACTGAATCCCTTATAAGGTCTATTATAAACTCATTTACATCATCTATCCCCAACTCCTGTGATAGCTTTATAATTCTATTATATAGCGTCTTAGGAAGTTCTATATTAATTGAATCTTCCTTACTCATCTTCTATATATTATATCAGGATATTACTAAAAAAGCCTTCGACTTAAATTATAAAAATAGTTATAGAGCTATTCAACTTTAATCTCTTTCCTACCCTCCCATAATCCATGTAAATTACAGTATTCTATAGCATATAATACGCCAGACTTCCTTAATTTAACTCTAAACATGACTTCAGGCTCAGTATATTCTGGAATAAACATTACTCTACCCAGCAGAATAGGGTTGAACGCCCTACCCTCCTTATAGAAATATAATTCAATCCATCTGATAGAGTATTGCACCGTATTTAGATGCGGACCAATTACTATCTTAACATCAATAGTCTCATCCACCTTCACAGTATCTGGCGCCTCTATTTTAGGTGTATGAGACTCTACCTCCAAGACAGCCTCACCACTTGCGGATTCCGGGGGTATATATTAAGTCACCTAACTTCTTCGTCGACATCAAAAATATACCACAATATACTATTTTTCTAATACTTTTAAAGTAGGTATAGATAACTCGTTACTCTAGTATTAACATTGTTATATAACATAATATTTAATATTAGGTTTTTCTTAACATCCTCCTCTTTCATAAAACTAGGTCAGTTTAGCTGCTATATGGCTTCATATACTATCATTAATGCGATATATGTCGGTGCTAAAAGTGGTTATTAGGTTATAACCGAGAAAATTTAATTGTATATACATAAATCTATTGTATATAAGAAATTCTATGGCATTGTGACACATTTTATAATACAGAGGTAATTTTTATGAAAGAGGAGGATGTTAAGAAACTGATTGAGAAGGCGGAGAAACCTGCTAAGCTATCACCCGTATACCATAAGTTCTATAGTGGTAAAGTCCAGACTATGCCTAGATGTATTGTGAGGGATCTACATGACTTTGATATATGGTATACACCTGGTGTAGCTGCTCCATGTAAACTAATTAAAGAAGATAAGGACTTATCATTTGAATATACAAGTAGATGGAATTATGTAGCAATTGTTAGTGATGGTTCAAGGGTACTCGGATTAGGAAATATTGGTCCTGAGGCAGGATTACCTGTTATGGAGGGTAAGGCATTAATCTTTAAATATCTAGGTGGTGTAGATGCGTTTCCATTGGTGACTAATACACAGAATCCAGATGATATACTAAAGTTTTTAGAGTGGATTGAACCTACTTTCGGCGGTATTAACTTAGAGGATATTGCGAAGCCTAAATGCTTCTACATCCTTGAGGAGGCTAGGAATAGACTTAATATACCTGTATGGCATGATGACCAGCAGGGTACGGCCACGGTTGTTCTAGCCGGGTTAATGAATGCATTAAAAATCGTGGGTAAGAAGTTGGATGAGGTGTCAATTACTTTGATTGGAGCTGGAGCGGCGAATATCAAGATAGCTGATGTACTTGAATTAGCTGGGGCAAAGCCTGGAAATATGATTATTGTTGATAGTAAGGGGATACTTACTAAGGATAGGGTAGATGAAATTATGGAAAGGGAGAAGAATCCTTGGAAGGCTAAATGGGCTGAAAAGACTAATTCAGAGAATAGGGTAGGGGGAATACCCGAGGCTATGAAGGATGTGGATGTAGTTATAGCGATGTCTAAGCCAGGTCCTGGTGTAATTAAGAAGGAGTGGGTAGCGCAGATGGCCGACGACGCAATCCTATTTGCATGTGCCAATCCGGTTCCCGAGATATGGCCGTGGGAGGCTAAAGAGGCGGGGGCGAGGATTGTTGCAACCGGTAGATCAGACTTCCCTAACCAGGTTAATAATAGCCTTGGGTTCCCGGCTATATTTAGAGGAGTACTTGATGTTAGAGCTAGGACGGTTACTGATGAAATGTGTGTAGCTGCGGCGAAGGCTCTAGCCGAATTCGCTGAGGAGAAGGGTATTCATGAAGATTATATCATACCCACTATGGAGGAGTGGGAGGTCTATCCTAGAGAAGCTGTAGCAGCGGCACTACAGAGTATTAAACAGGGTGTAGCTAGGATCAAGCCCAGTAGGCAGGAGCTCTGGGAGAGGGCGGTTAGGATAATTAGCGAGGCAAGGGAATCCTTAGAGGTTCTTGTTAAAAGTGGATTGATTAAACCTCCTCCACCCGAGGAAGAGGTTCTATCTACATATAAGCCATAATAATTCCCTTAAATTCTTTTTAAATAAAAGTAATTATTTGAGGCATTCATGTATAGAGAATCCTAATATATTTTAGATTAGACATAAATTAAAGTAGAGAGGGGTTTTTATAGATGTCTAGTCAGGAGTATCCTATTAAAAAGGTTATTAAAAGGGATGGTAGGGTAGTAGAATTCGATTCAAATAGAATTAAAAACGCTATTAAAAAAGCTATGATCAGCGTAGGTAAATACGATGAAAAAACGCTCAGGAAGGTCACTAAATATGTTCTAGAAGTCTTGAAGGATAAGTATGGAGTTGAGAAGACCCCCCATGTAGAGGAGATCCAGGATATAGTTGAGTTTGCACTTGTAAAGTATGATTTGTATGAAGTTGCGAAGGCATACATACTTTATAGGAAGGAGAGGGAGAAGATTAGGAAGGAGAAGATGCTATTACTCAATAAAGACTATCTTGACGAAGTTGATAAAAGGTTTAGCTTAAACTCAATTAGATTACTTGCAAGCAGATATCTACTGAAAGATGAGAAGGGTAAGGTTATCGAAAGCCCCAAGCAGATGTTCCAGCGTGTGGCGATGTTAATCGTGATACCAGATATATTATATGATGAGAGAATATTTGATAAGGAGGGGTTTCAGGAAATTCATAAGAAGGATATATTCGATCCAGATGAATATGATAATAGGCTTGGATTCACCCTACCAGACGGCTCGAGAGTAACATGGAATAAATATCATTTAGAGAGGATGAAGTGCCTATACGATGAGCTTAATGAGAAGGGTATGATGAAGAAGAGTTGGAGTGAGTTCCTGGAGATGCTTAAAAATGGTGAGTTTAATGATTATAGCAGGCTATTCCTGAAATACTATAACCTAATGATCACAAAGAAGTTTATGCCTAACTCCCCAACCCTATTTAACGCTGGAACAAGGTTAGGACAGCTATCTGCATGCTTCGTACTAGGGATAGATGATAGTATAGAGTCGATTATGGACGCGGCTAAAGACGCGGCTCTAATATTTAAATCAGGTGGTGGAATAGGGATCAACTATAGTAAATTAAGGCCTGAAGGAGATATCGTATTCTCCACGAGTGGAGTGGCATGTTTCCACGGAGACACCAGAATATTTACTGATAAGGGACTAATACGAGTTAAAGACTTAGTTAGGAATAAGCACAATACTAGAGTCGCTACACATGAAGGATATAAAGATATTATTGAGAGATATGATAACGGTAAAATGAAATTATATCATATAGTGACAGAAGACGGATATGATGTTTATGTGTCTGAAGAACATAAATTCTTGACAATCGATAAAGAAGGAAATATGCATCTAACCCCACTTAAAAACTTAAAGACCGGTGATTATCTATATATATTAACACCTCCTAAATATGATAAGGACTATGAAAAACTAAATACTAAGATAGTGCATAAAGGTAGGGCTAACGTTAATTTACCTAGTAAATTAGATGAAGATCTAGCATATATAATAGGATTATTGTATGCAGACGGGCACATAAGATATAGATATTATAATGATAATATCAGATCTGTGCAAATTGACATATATTTAGATAAAAATTCTGAAGGAGAGATATTGAAAAATATTACTGAGAAAATAAAGAAAGTATTTGGAATAAAACCTAGAAAGTATTTAAACGAAAAACAAAATAAAGTTACGGTAAGAATTTCTAGCATAGAAATCGCAGAATTTCTAAAGCTAAATAAGTTATCAAAAGAATATTCAGATACAATAAGAGTGCCAGAGTTAATATATAGAAGTAAACCTTCAGTAATAGCTGCATTTTTATCTGGGTATCTTGATGGAGACGGGTCGATTGATCGTTATTATAGGATAACATTTAAGAGTAACTCCAAAGAATTCATTAAAGGACTTCAGCTATTGCTCTTAAGTTTAGGTATAGTATCTAGAGTTAAATATAAGTTAAATAGGAAAAAAGAGATAGGCATACTTAGAATCCAGAATAAAGACATGAAAATTAGAGCATTTAAGGAATTAAAATATTCAATAAAATTATCTTATCTAAAGAAAAAAGCATTGACATATCTATCTAATAGAGGTAGGAATAGGAAGTATTCATTCCCATTCAACGCTATATATAAAATTAGAGATCCACATTTGAGAACAAAAATTCAGAAAGATTATAAGTGGTTATCATACAATTCAAAGGTGACTCATAGAGAATTTATAAACAAGTTATTGAGAAATAGAAATAAAGTAGGATTATCGAGTGATGAAATCAAGTATTTTGAAACTTTATCTAAGTTATATCCAAACAAGATAGTTAAAATAGAATACTATGGTATTGATAACGTATATGATCTCCAAATCGACGGCGTGCACTTATTATGTGGAAATGGATTCTATACATCTAATAGCGGTCCGGTATCATTTATGAAGATAATCGACGTCGTGACAGACGTTATTAAACAGGGTGGTAGGCGAAGGGGGGCGAATATGGGTATACTGGAGATATGGCATCCAGATATAGAGAAGTTTATAACTGCAAAGGCTACGCCAGGAAAACTGGAGAACTTCAATATATCCGTTATGATCACTAGAGACTTCTGGGACCATTATCGAGACAATATAGAGTATCCATTGATAAACCCGAGGAATGGTGAGGTGTGGAAGAGGGTTAATCCAAGGCATATATTCCATTTAATATCCGAGATGGCGTGGAGGACGGGAGACCCAGGAGTATTATTCCTGGATAATATAAATAAGAGAAATGTATTGAGGAGGGCTCTAGGCGAGATTAGGAGTACAAACCCATGTATATCTGGCAACACTAGAGTATTGACCCCTAAAGGATGGATCAAGGCTGAAGAGATATTTAAGGAAGCTACTATCACTTCTAAAACCATTAAAGGAGTTACAGTAGATGATGAACTGTTAGGTGAGGGAGGGAGTAAACAAGCATATAGAACGAAGATAATAACTACTATAGGTAAAGAAACAGTATATAAGACTAGTCATAATGATAGATTAGAGATATACATACCGAAGGCTGTAGATGCATGGGTATGGCACATAGGTAAGAAGAGAGGATTAAGAATAAAAACAAAAGAAGGATTTGAAATTACGGTAACTCCTGAACATAAATTCTTAACTCCAGAGGGATGGAAAGAGGCTAATACCCTAGAGGAGGGAGATAAAATTGAATTAAGTAGGCTTCATCCCGCATACTCTGATTTACTCGATATTGGTGAATATGATTTAGATCCTGATATTGCATTCGCTCTTGGCTGGCTTGTTGGAGATGGTTCATTTAACAAGCATTATGTAGCATGGTTCTTTAGTGGGAAGGACAGGGCTGCAGAGGAAAGATTGAGAAGGGGGATTGAGCAACTTGGTGGAAACCCATTATCACATACATATCTTGTAAATAAAAATGAGTATAAGATTCAATATAATAAGGGAACTATTGTCTATAGGAGAATATGCGAGATATTAGGGGAATATATGGAGAGAAGTAGAGAGAGAAGACTTCCAGAGATTATATGGAGGCTAAAGATACCCGCCTTACTTTCATTCCTACGGGGTCTATTTACATCAGACGGCTATATAGACGGAGATAAAGCAGTTAGGCTTACCAGCTCAAGCATTAAACTTTTAAAGGAAATTCAGATTATTCTAACAGCCTTCGGAATAACTTCAAAAATCTATAACAGACCTTATAAAAGAGAATTTATCTACACTGATAAAGATGGTAATGAAAAAAGATATGCAAGTACCGGATACTATGAATTAGTTATATCAGGATATAGTAAGCTGATATTTAAAGATCTTATAGGATTTGAAGATATAAATAAATTAGAAAAACTTTCTATTAAAATGCTGAAGAGAGATACTATCTGGGCGACAGTATCTTCAATCGAAGATGCGGGTATTATAGATTTCTATGATTTAACGGTGCCGATTTATCATAATTATATAGGAAATGGACTGATAAATCATAATTGCGGTGAGGAGCCTTTATATCCATATGAATCATGTAATCTAGGCTCGATAAACTTATATGCATTCATTAAATATGATGAGGAGGGTAATCCATACTTCGACTGGGATGAATATCATGATACAATTAGGTTAGCACTTAGATTCCTCGATAATGTTATAGACGTCAATAAATTCCCTATCAAGAAGATTGAGGAGGCGACTAAGAGGACTAGGAAAGTGGGCCTAGGATTAATGGGCCTAGCAGACACATTATTCGCATTGAAGATTCCATATAATAGTGAGGAAGGATTTAGGTTGATGAAGAAGTTTGCTGAACACTTAACATACTATGCGATGGATGAATCCATCGAACTCGCGAGGGAGAGAGGGGTATTCCCAATATACTATGAATCTGAGTATCCAAATGGTGAGATGCCTATTGAAGGATATTATCATAGGGAGGAGTGGACGCTAGACTGGGATAAGTTGAGAGATAAGATATCTAAATATGGAATTAGAAATGCTGAAGTAACTACAATAGCCCCAACCGGCTCTATATCGATGATAGCAGATACATCATCTGGGATAGAGCCTCAGTTTGCACTGGTGTATGAGAAGAGGGTTACTGTAGGTACATTCTTCTACGTAGATCCAGAGCTTGAGAAACAGCTTAGGGAACGTGGCTTATATGATGAATCGATATTGAAGAAGATAAGTGATAATGGTGGATCGATACAGGATTTAGAGGAGATACCTGGTGATATGAAGAAGGTATTTATAGTGGCATACGACATTCCATGGTGGGATCATATTAGGGCTCAGGCCGAGATTAGTAAGTGGATATGCGCCGCAGTAAGTAAAACTATTAACATGCCTAACTGGGTGACGATTGAAGATGTTGAGAAAGCATACCTATTCTCATATAAGCTAGGTGTAAAGGGAATAACAATCTATAGAGACGGTTCTAAGAGCGTACAAGTATTAATTACACCCAGCCAGAGGAGAGGGAAGTATATAACTACAATAGAGAATAGGACTATAGAGATGATGAAGGAGCTTGGTATAGAGCCTCCTAAGATCGGTAGACCTGAGAAGGTATTGGCTAAAGATACTTTAACTATAGTTGGAGAAGTGAAGCCTACCCCAGAAGTCACGAAACAGACTGTAGAGAGTAAAAATATTATGAGATGCCCAGAATGTGGAAGCGAGCGACTCCTATTTATCGAAGACTGTATAAGATGCTTAGACTGTGGATGGAGCTCATGTACAGTCTAGCTAGAAGAAAGCTCTAACCCTTTTCTCCTTAGCCTCCTCCTTCCCTATTAAATCCTTCCTCAAATATTTTAATGCGATGTACATCTTAGCAATCTTCTCAATAAAGCTATTGAAATCCTCAACCTCAACAATCTTATCAGTTATCTTTAATATCGCGTATGAAGTAGGCTGCTTCTCAAACCTCTTTACAGTAATAGTTAGATCCCCAGTCAAGGGATAGTATGTAAGGAAGTATTTCCAAGAGGAGTCTAACTTAGCCTCACTAACCTGTAGAGACTTAGCTACCACACCACCCCTAAGCTTCATAGCCTCAGACTTCTCTATTACCTCTTTAATCTGGTCGACTATATCTTTAATCTCCATCTCATCAAACTTAAGCTCAATATGATATCCCTCCATAGAACCCCCAAATATATTAGAAGCCGAAGATATAATTATATTATAATAAAATTGTATAATATTCAAAATAATTATCTATATAATTACAAGAAACTATCCACCATACTTAATTAACTTCTCGACAATCTCTCTAATCAGGTGGATACTTGCATTGTATAAGTCGTATTTACGTAGAATATCTCTATCAATCCCCTTATTAAAATACTCTTCAAGCAGAGACATGAATATCTTCTCACTAAGCAGTTTAAGCATCAGCATTCTCCGTCTACCAATTTTTTCATTATATAACCCTGATTCTAAGACATATTTATAGTGCTCCTCAATCAAATCAACTAGCTGATCTATTCCCCATCCAAATAATGCTGAGGTTTTAATAAGCTTCGGTGTCCACCCCCTCTTCACACCGAGTTCATAGGACTCTAAGGCAAATTCTAGGTATGAATATGTTTTTTCAGCGCCCTCCTTATCGCTCTTATTTAAAACATATATATCTCCGATCTCCATGATCCCAGCCTTTAACGCCTGGATATCGTCTCCTAAGCCGGGTGTTGTTACGACTAATATTGTATGTGCGATATTCATTATATCGATATCAGTCTGCCCTACTCCAATGCTCTCTACAATCACCTTATCATATCCGACGTAGTCAAATACCTCGATCATAGCTACACCAGAGAATGAAAGCCCTCCCTTAACACCTCTCGTAGGTACACTCCTTATGAATACACTAGGGTCTGTGGCATGCTCCTGCATCCTAATCCTATCCCCCAATAATGCACCTCTACTTAATGGGCTAGTCGGGTCGATAGCTATTACCGCGATCTTATGGTTATCCTCCTTATACTGCGTGATTAATTTTGATATTAAAGTACTTTTCCCAGATCCGGGTATTCCAGTAACTCCAATTACATGTGCATCAGGCTCCTTATCCAGAGTATATGTAATTACTTCACCCGCCTTCTTAGGTGAGGACTCGAGTATAGTTAGTAGTCTACCAAGAGCCCTCTTATCACCGTTTAAAGCAGATCTCAGTAGTTCCCTAGATCCCTCCATTCTCGATACCCCCTCTTTCTCTTAGCGGCTTCAACCGTATATTTAATAACCTCTTTTAATGAAGTACCTGGTAAAAAAACTTTATCTACGCCCATCTTATGCAGGGCTTCAATATCTGGAATGGGTATACTCCCGCCTAGGAAAACTGGGATGTAGTCTACTCTCTTCTCCTTAAGCAGATTCATCAGCCTCTTCATAAGGGGGATATGCGCGCCACTTAGTATACTAACTCCAATTACATCAACATCCTCCTGAATAGCTGTCTCGACAACTTGTTCAGGCGTCTGCCTAATACCAGTATAGATAACCTCCATTCCAGCATCCTTTAAAGCCCTTGCAACTACTTTAGCCCCCCTATCATGGCCGTCTAATCCTAATTTAGCGACTAACACCTTAATCCTCATATTCCTTATATCCCTAGCTAATTCTAATATATCGGAGGTTCCACCCATATACCATACACCTCCTTCAATGCATTCATAATCTCTCCTAATGTAGCATATTTCTTCACAGCCTCAAGTATATATGGCATCAGGTTTTCATCCCTCCTAGCCGCATTCTTAAGCTCCCTCAAGCTATATTCAACAGCGGAGTTATCCCTCTCACTTCTTAATTTCTTAAGCCTCTCGACCTGCCGCCTCTCAATCTCCTCCTGATTAATATCTAGTAGTGGCACGTTCCTAATCTCCTCTTCCTCCTCCTCAACAAATATATTTACACCTACTATATACCTCCTCCCCTCCTCAACATCCCTTTGAAACTTGTAGCTCGCATCTGTAATCTCCCTCTGTGGATAACCCCGTCTAACAGCCTCGGTCATGCCACCCATACGCTCAATCCTATCAATATATCTCCATGCCCTCTCCTCAACCTCATCAGTCAACCACTCTACATAATAGCTTCCCGCTAATGGATCGACAGTATCAGCTACTCCAGTCTCATACGCTATAATCTGCTGAGTCCTTAAAGCGATTTTAGCAGCGAATTCGGAAGGCACTCTAAATGGTTCATCGAGTGAATTTGTATGTAAACTCTGGGTACCACCTAATACAGCGGCGAGAGCCTCTATCGTCGTTCTAATAATATTGTTAAATGGCTGTTGCGCCGTTAGTGAAACTCCGGCAGTCTGGGTATGGAAACGCATCCACATAGACCTAGGCTTCTTAGCATTGAACCACTCCTTCATGATATAGGCCCACATCCTCCTTGCAGCTCTAAACTTGGCGATCTCCTCGAAGAAGTTTATATGGGAGTCGAAGAAGAAACTTAGTCTAGGGGCGAATTCATCTACATCTAACCCCCTATTAATCAAATGCCTAACATACTCTATTCCATCCGCTATTGTGAAGGCGAGTTCCTGGACGGCTGTAGCACCAGCCTCCCTAATATGATACCCACTTATACTGATTGGGTTCCATTTAGGTAGATTCTTTACACTCCATTCAATAACATCCATAGCAACCTTCACAGATGGTTCAGGTGGAAATACATAGCTCTTCTGGGCAATAAACTCCTTTAAAGGATCATTCTGAGTCGTTCCCCCGATCTTATCATATGGTACACTCTGCTTCTCAGCTGTAGCTACATACATGGCTAGTAAGACTGGCGCAGGCGGGTTTATAGTCATGTTCGTGGTTACACTACCCATATCAATACCGTCAAATATAATCTCCATATCTCTAAGTGAGGATACGGAGACTCCACATACACCGACCTCACCTCCCGCCATCGGATCATCTGCATCTATACCGACTAGGGTTGGATAGTCGAATGCAAGGCTTAATCCCGTCTCGCCATGTTCAATCAAGAACTTTAGCCTCTTATTAGTATCCTCTGGAGAACCATATCCAGAGAACATACGCATAGTCCAGATCCTTCCCCTATACATCGTAGCATGTATCCCTCTAGTAAATGGATATTCCCCTGGTAAACCAAGCTTCTCCATATAGTTATGGTCTTTTAAATCGGCAGGCGTATACACTCTTTTAACTTCGATATCTGATAGGGTTGTGAATCTATCTAATCTCTCTGGATAACGTGATAGTGATTTAGGTAGAGTCTCCCTCTCCCACCTTTTAATACCTTCCTCAATCTCTTTAACAGCATCCTTATTAAATATCTTAGGCATATTGACACCTTGCCAATGAATAAATGATGAATGTAAATTATTAACTTTATAAAATTCATTATAGTAGATTTCATAGATAAGTAATTAACTAAAGATTCTTTATATCTCAATTTAACTAAATATATTGGGGGATGCCGAGGGAAGTCTATAGTGAAATTCTAAATACATATTTAGAGATACCTGATAAACCTAGGGTCGTTAGTTTGGCACCTTCAATAACGGATTCGATAGCGGTCTTGGGGAGGTGGGATCTACTCGTTGGAATAAGTATCTACTGCAAGGTTCCTGATGATTTACCTGAGAAGCCGAGGGTAGGATCATATTTAAAGGTCCTATACCGCAGGTTAAATGAATTGAATCCAGATCTAATTCTACTAACGACAGGTGCTCAGAGAGGGGTTATGGAGGAATTATCTTCAAAGGGGTACAAGATATACCCGATCCCACTCCCTACTTCAATATATGGGATCCTTGAAAACCTCTATATCATAGGAAATATTTTAGACGCGATTGAAAACGCTCTAAATAAGATAAATAGTTATATCAGCCTCTTACACGATATCAAGGGTGAACAACTGGGAACAGTCTACTATGAAGTGGATCTAGGGGAGCCTATTACTGTAGGTGCTCCATCATATATAAATTCAAGTCTATATCATATTGGATTAGTGAATATATTCTCAAGCTATATGAAGCCTTATTTCAAACCAGATTTTAACGTTGTTAAGAGTGGAGACCCAGACTTTATAATTTATGAGATGAGTAAGGCTAGGGAAGTCTCATTAGATAGATTAATTGAGATATTTCATGATAGAGGCTGGGATGGTTTAAAGGCGGTGAAAGAAGGTAGGATTATAATACTCCCGCAGGATAGTCTAGCACATTATGGACCTACACACTTTAATATACTACGTGAAGTGAGGGATATGATATTAAGCTATATTAAATAAAATTTAGAGAGACTCTAGTCTCTCAGCCTCCCTCAATAACCCCATGAGTGACATCTCGATGAGCATCTTAAGAAGGGGGATATCCCTGGTCTTCTGAATTAATATAGCTACTTCATCATAAGACTTACTTAACTCATTAATAAAGATATTTAACTCCTTAACGTCTAGCTCTCTCGCAATCTTATAATACTCGATAACCTGCTTAAGATGGCCCTCTAAAACACTCGTCCCATCCTCAACAATCCCGTAGTGTGGATACATGAGATACCTAGGTCTATATGAAATCATCTTCTTCAGACTGTTAATATATAGATCAAGTCTAGTGGGATAGAGGGTTCCAGGGATAATATAGTTAAGCTCCTTAACATATATCCCCGCAGAGTCCCCGACGAACATAGCTTTATAATCTACCCAGTATATAGACTGGTGGTGACTAGCATGTCCAATAGTATGTATAATCTTAAATAAGTTTCCACTGTAGTTAAGGTCCATATCATCGTCAGTCGATATAATTCTCTCGCTTGGTGCATTATCGGGCCTCCCATATAACTCAGCTATATACCCCAGGCTATCTAGTGACGCACGCCATAGCCTATCAGGGTTAATTAGATGTTTAACCCCCTTCGGATGTACATACGCCACCGAATCCTCTATTAAATTAAGTAATGTAGCAACTGAACCAGCATGGTCAAGGTGGATATGCGTGACGATAAAATCCACTCTACCATCTCCAAACCCGAGTTCCTTAATCACCTTATAAAGCTTCTCATAAGACGACTTAGGACCCTGTTCAATCGAGACTAGTAAAGACCCTAAATTAATAAGATACCCAGAGATAAATGGGACTCCTATACCACTAGGAGTCAAATCAACTACTTTAAGGTATTTCATAAGCTCCTCCATAGGATACACCTGAGAATAACGCTATAATTATAGCGTTATCATATCTAAATATAGGCTTATATATTAATAGATATTAAATTAAAATGCTATTTACAATGTAAGTTAATTATTGATTTTGGAGGTATTAAATATAGATGAAATACTCTGATAAGGATATTATAAAGGCTTCTAAAGGGAAGGAGATACTGGATAAAAAGATTACATTATGTGTTACAGGGAGTATAGCAGCTTATAAGTCGATAGACTTGGCACGTGAATTAATTAAGCATGGAGCCGAAGTCTATCCAGTTATGACTGAAGACTCTACAAAGATAATCAATCCAAGTGTACTTGAGTGGGCTACTGGAAATCCCGTCGTTATAGAGTTATCCGGTGGAGTAGAGCATATAGCATTAGCGAAGAACTCAGATCTAGTATTAGTTGCACCAGCGACCGCGAATACTATAGCGAAATTCGCTTATGGAGTAGCTGATACACCTGTAACATTAGTTCTTTCAGTAGCTTTAGGATATGGAAAGCCTATAGTAATAGTTCCAGCTATGCATGGCCCAATGTACGACAACCCCATACTCCAGGAGGCTTTAAATAGGATTAGGGAGAAGGGTGTATACATTATAGAGCCTAGGATTGAAGAGGAGAAGGCGAAGTTTCCAGAGATCGAGGATATAGTACTTGAGATATTTAAAATACTTTATGAGAAGGATTATAGAGGTTTAAAGGTACTTGTCACCGCCGGTCCCACCATTGAATATATTGATCCAGTTAGGGTGATTACTAATATGAGTTCAGGTAAGATGGGTATGTACATAGCTTTAGAGGCATTATTACGCGGTGGAGATGTAACGTTAATCATGGGTAAAACATATATAAATATTCCGAGGGGAATCAGGGTAATTACAGTTGAGACTACTAAAGATATGTATAATACGGTTTTGGAGGAATTAGGTAGAGAGAAATATGACTTATTTATATCGGCTGGCGCACCTATAGACTATACGCCTACCGATAAATATGAGTCAAAGTTAGACTCGAGGAAGATTAGAGAGATTGAAGTTAAATTGACTAGGACCCCAAAGATAATTGAGGAGGTTAGAAAGAGGTTTAAAGACCTTAGGGTCATCGCATTTAAAGCAGAGTATAACTTGAGTGACGATGAGCTTATTAATAAGGCTATAAAATATGCAAATGAATTAAATCTAGATCTAGTTGTAGCAAATGATGTATCGCGTAAGAATGCAGGGTTTAGGGTAGATACAAATGAAGTGTTTATTGTAGATAAGAAGGGGTTAATCAAGCATGTCCCATTAACTCATAAGAGGGAGATAGCGAAGACATTATTAGATATCATTGGAGAGAGACTCCTCAGCAAGCTTCACTAACCTATCAGCAATGTATTTAATGACATCACTCAATATTCGTTTATTATCATAGGACTGGACTATCTTATATAACTCATCCCTACTCATCCCAGACATCTCCCTAGCAACCTTAACCATAAGGGGCATGGCCCTGACAATATTATCTACAATAGTGATATCCGATACTCTAGATGTTCTAGATAGTGGATTTAAGTCGATTGCGATCGTCTTTTTACCCAGCCTCTTCAATGCTTCAGCCCTATCCCCATCCTCCAACGGAATCAATACTACATCAGCCTTATATATACCCCTACTACTCACCCTCCTCCTCTCACTAGAGATCTCTGGAATCACTCTATCGGCATCCTCGCCTACACCCAAAACCTCTTTAGCGCCATTCTCAATCAACAAATCTTTAATAGCCTCCTCCCTATCCCTACTCCTATAAAATAGATTCACTTCAATCTTAGCGCCTACAATACTAGATAATTCAACGACCTCTCTAGATACTAATGTAGCTACATTACCATTAACCGATATCACAGGATAGTCAGCTAATAATAACGTGGCTACAGCCGCTTTAATAGCTTCGTATGCCTGTGGAATAGTCTCTTCACCTATTAAATAATCGAAACACTCACCTCTCCCATGTGCAATAACTCCTTGTAGGACCACAACACCATTTTTAAATCCTTCTACAATCTTCTCCCTAATCATTAGAGACCAGTATCTAGGGTGATCTCTAGGAATAGTATTCATCGCTAATATAATATTCTACAGCCACTAAAATTAAGGGTAAATACTAACGGTGTACCCAAGTTACTTAAACTATTACATACATCTAAGTATCCTGACTCATCGGATATTATTACGAGAAGACTCTTTTTAACAAAGAAATCTATTACGGATCCCCTCCTAATCTCATTCTTTAATACCGATTTTATTTTAGATTCATAGCTTCTAGACATCATACCAGTCATCCTACTGAACCAATGCGAAACCTCTCCAAATTTCTCTATAGATGGATCCTCGAGAAATTTATTATACGCCTCTGGACCATATACCTTAATCTTCTCACCATATCTCCTGAACATCTCTATGGTGGAGTATTTCCTACGTCTAATAGTTATTACACGTATATCCCTAGATACCGGAACCTTGTCTATAGCTCCTATGCCCGGTGCCCCCGGGGAGATGCGTAATTCAAGTCCACCTCCATATATCTCGGTTAGTACATCTCCATATCCAGTCTTATTAAGTACCTCAGCGGAGTGAGCATACTCCCCCACTTTATTCCATGTAGCCTTGATACCCGCAGATGATAATGAGAAATATAATCCGCCTATCGTTACACCTGCACTCGCCCCGTATCCCACACCCAATTCATATGGACTAGATACTTTAATTGTTTTACAAGGTACATCCGCCATCTCATGCCCATCCCTATAAGTCTTTAGATCGATCTCAGCGTTATTATACACTACTTTACACTCATCCACATCCAGATACTCGATGATTAAACCTGGTTCAATGATTAATCCAGCTCCTAATGAACCGGTTCTTAATATATCATCAGACTCTATTACATACCAAAACCCTGAAATATGCCCTGGAACAAATATTTTAGTCATTCTCATCATTCGATTAGTGAATTGTTAAATAAATATCTTGATATTATCCAAGGACCGAGTATAACATCAATATACATATCCCAGAAAACAGGTTATAATATTATATTTTAGTAGGGATACTTAGTTTTACATAATGAATAATTTAGACCAATATAAGAGAATCATTGGTAAGATACTTCCTGAGGAGGAGAAGTTGAATTTAGACTGGATTGAGGTCAGGATAGAGAATACGTATTACGAGAGGATCCATTATTTAAATGGTAGATTACGTGAGGCCAGTACATCCCA
>Ga0209410_1000416_pt1 | contig 19488 bp, 17 predicted proteins | sample Mar14436cmmetaG_FD_184135 | JGI IMG/M metagenome (GOLD analysis project Ga0209410, IMG submission 184135) | Marine hydrothermal vent microbial communities from Guaymas Basin, Gulf of California to study Microbial Dark Matter (Phase II) - Marker... ... | reverse complement strand
CTTTAAATAGGCCCTGGCCTCCCTCTCCGCTACATCCCCCAGGCCACATCCATTTTTTACTAGGCAGATTTTACCAAAATAGATATCTATATCCTGCTGTTTAACCCTTGCCCCAGACCTCCCAATTGCGGCCATTATACGACCCCAATTTGGATCCTCACCATAGATGGCTGTTTTCACTAATGGAGAATTTGCCACTGCACAGGCAACATGCTCGGCCATCTCTATACTTGAGCCGCCTTTAATGCAAATCTCTATGAGTTTACTTGCCCCTTCAGCTCCCTTAACAATCATCTTAGAGAGTTCTGTGGCCACTTTTAGCAAGGTATCATAAAAAACGGGTGTTTCTTTATATAGTGTAGAATTTTTTGCCAACCCATTGGCAAAGATTATAGCCATGTCATTGGTACTAGTATCTCCATCTACAGAGATACGATTAAAGGTCTGTGATACTACCTTTTTGAATGTCTGTCTTAGTACATCCTGACTTATAGCTATATCTGTAACAAAAAATGCCAGCATGGTAGCCATCTGTGGCATGATCATCCCTGCCCCTTTTGCTATACCAAGGATAGAAAATGGCACATTATCGACTATTCCTTTGGCAAAAGAGAGTTTTGGAAAGGCATCGGTTGTCATTATTGCCTCAGCAACATCCCCCCAGGCACCTTGATGAAGCCCCTTTATAAGGGATGGAATGGCCTCTTTGATCCTTTCTATAGGCAAAGGCCTTCCAATGACACCCGTAGAGGCCACCAAAACAAGCCTCTCAGGGATGGAGAGCTCTCTTGCTACCCACCTTGTCATAAGTCTTGCATCCCTCTGTCCCCTTTTTCCAGTACATGCATTGGCATTCCCTGAATTTATGATAATGGCCTGTGCCAGGCCTAGGCCTATCCTCCTCTTTGTCAGTTTTACTGGGGCTGCCTTTATGCGATTGCTTGTAAATGTACCTGCTGCTACTACTGGCCTCTGGCTGTATATTAAGGCCAGATCCCTTTTTTGTTCCTTTATCCCACATGAGAGTGCACTAGCCAAAAATCCCTTTACTCTCATCTATTCCTTCCACAGCAGTGCTTATACTTCTTCCCACTCCCACAGGGACATGGGTCGTTTCTGCCTATCTTTTTCTTCTTCCTCACATATGGCTTTCTCTTTGTCTCACCATGACTTAGTTGCATCTCAGAGGGCCTCTCTGGCCTTAGGGCAGTAAGCTGCTCGGCCCTAATCTCTACCCTAAACAGATTTGCCAAGGTCTCCTTTCTAATCCTTTCCATAAGGTCATTAAACATAGCAAAGGCCTCCCTCTTATACTCTTGAAGGGGGTCCCTCTGCCCATAGCCACGCAATCCAATACCCTCCCTCAAGTAGTCCATGGCCGCTAGATGGTCCTTCCAAAGGCTATCTACTATCTGAAGCATGATATACCTTTCCAAAATCCTCATGTTTTCCTTGCCAATCAGCGATTCCTTTCTTTCATAACTTTCATAGACCTTTTCTAAGATCTCTTGCTTTATCCTCTCTCTATCCCCTTTGTGGTCTAGGTTCATCTTTAGGGAAAATAGATAGAGGAGGTCTTGTTTTAGACCACTTTCATCCCAGTCCTCTGGGTGTGCATCCTTAGGGTAGTGTATCTCCACTAATTCATTTACTTGGTCCTCAATCATGCTTAGGATTGTCTCCCTTAGATTGCCCTCCATGGCCTCTTGACGCTGCCTGTAGATGACCTCACGCTGATTATTCATCACATCATCATACTCAAGAAGCTGCTTTCTGATCTCAAAGTTGTGGGCCTCAACCCTCCTTTGGGCATTTTCTATGGCCTTGGTAACCCACTTATGCTCAATGGGCTCTCCCTCCTTCATCCCCAATTTTTGCATCATAGAGGAAAGCCTCTCTCCACCAAAGAGGCGCAGCAGGTCATCCTCTAGGGAGAGGTAAAAGCGGGAGGAACCAGGGTCTCCTTGACGCCCAGCCCTGCCCCTGAGCTGATTATCAATCCTCCTACTCTCATGGCGCTCTGTGCCTATGATATGAAGTCCCCCCAGCTCTGCTACCCCATCTCCCAAGACAATATCTGTCCCCCTACCGGCCATATTTGTAGAGATGGTAACCTTACCCCTCTGCCCTGCCTGGGCAATGATCTCTGCCTCCTTTGCATGGTGCTTTGCATTCAATACAGAGTGAGGAATGCCTGCCTTTTTTAACATACGGCTAAGCCTTTCAGATTTCTCAATAGAGATTGTGCCTACAAGTACAGGTCTGCCCATCTTGTGAAGCTCTTTTATCTCATCCATGACGGCCTTAAACTTCTCCCTTTCTGTACGATAGACCACATCTGGATAGTCAATGCGGATCATCTCCTTGTGTGTAGGGATAACTACTACATCTAGATTGTATATCTCTTTAAATTCAGCGGCCTCTGTATCTGCTGTACCTGTCATCCCTGCAAGCTTTTCATACATGCGGAAGTAGTTTTGGAAGGTAATAGTGGCCAGTGTCTGGTATTCGGTCTGTACCTCTACCCCCTCTTTTGCCTCCAGTGCCTGGTGCAATCCCTCGCTATAGCGCCTTCCAGGCATAAGCCTCCCTGTGAATTCATCTACAATTATCACCTTTCCATCTTTAACAATGTAGTCTACATCCTTTTTAAACAGGTGATGGGCCTTTAGACACTGATATAGTGTGTGTAATACCTCTATATAGCGAGGATCATAGAGATTATCAATCTTGAGCAATCTTTCTACCTTGGCCACACCACTCTCTGTTAAGGCTGCGGTCTTTGTCTTCTCTTCTAGAGTAAAGTCAATATCCTTCTTTAGATGGGGCACAATACGGTTTAATTGGTAAAAGAGGGCCGTAGAACGCTCTGCTGGCCCAGATATGATTAAAGGGGTCCTTGCCTCATCAATGAGGATGCTATCTACCTCGTCCACAATGGCATAATAAAAGCCACGTTGGACCAAATCCTCAAGGTCAAACTTCATATTGTCCCTTAGGTAGTCAAAACCAAACTCATTGTTTGTGCCATATGTGATGTCTGCCGCATATGCCTTTTTTCTCTCTGAATCATCCATTCCATGAACAATTACCCCTACATCTAGCCCCAAAAACCTATAGATTCCACCCATCCATTCACTGTCCCTCTTTGCCAGGTAGTCATTTACAGTGACGATATGGACACCCCTGCCCAATAGGGCATTTAGGTAGGCAGGCATAGTAGCAGCTAGTGTCTTTCCTTCTCCTGTCTTCATCTCTGCAATCTTTCCCTCATGAAGCACTATCCCACCTATTACCTGAACATCAAATGGGCGCTGCCCCAATACCCTCACCGCTGCCTCCCGAACTGTAGCAAAGGCCTCCTCTAGGATATCGTCTAAGGTAGCACCCTGAGAGAGTCTCTGTTTAAACTCTGCGGTCTTTGCCCTTAATGCCTCATCAGAGAGCCTTCTTATGCTGGGCTCAAGCCTATTTATTCTATCAACAATGGCAGAGATTCGATTTAATTCCCTCTCATTCTTTGTACCTATCAATTTTTTGAATAAACGCCCTATCATAAAAACCCCTTAATTAAATTAACTCAGAGATTTGTTTATTGCAACTTTTTCTTGCATTATAACCATAATCTTGCTAATTATAAGGCAAAAAATGGGGGATTCTGCAGTATTCCTAGATAGGGATGGGACTATAAATGAAGAGATGGGTTATATAAACCATCTAGATAGGTTTATTATCCTCCCTAAGGTTGTAGAGGCAATTAAGCTCCTAAATACACATAAATTTAGGGTAATAGTAACTTCAAATCAGGCAGGTGTGGCGATGGGTTATTTTCCAGAGGGCTTTGTTAAGGAACTTCATAGATATCTAAAGGATAGATTGACAAAGGAGGGGGCATACCTAGATGCAATCTATTACTGCCCTCATCATCCTAGGGCAAAGGTAGCCTCCTACCGTATGGACTGTCCATTTAGAAAACCAAGGATAGGGATGATCTTAAAGGCAAAGGAAGAATTTGATTTAGATCTGAGTAAGTGTTATGTAGTTGGTGACAAATTTACAGACATTGAATTTGCAAACAATGCTGGACTAAAGGGGATCTTGGTACTGACTGGTTATGGGAAAGGTGAGATAAAATGGGTCTTACCCAATCACCCACTAAGACCACATTTTGTTGCAAAGGATCTATATGAAGCTGCCAAATGGATAGTAAATAGATAGATGAGGATCTTAATTATCAAACTAAGCTCACTAGGGGATATTATTCATACACTACCCTGCCTGTCTATATTAAGGAAGGCATTTTCCAATGCACATATTGATTGGGTTACAGAGGAACTGGGGGCAAGTCTTCTATCTGGCCACCCTTATATAGATAATGTCATTATCTACAAACGCTATATTTGGCCAAGCTACCTTAAAAGGGGGATGTGGCTTAGGCTAATAAATGAGGTAAGGGCATTTTTAAAAGATTTGAGGAGGCAATATGACATTGTTTTAGATTTTCAAGGGCTTTTAAAGAGTGGAATTATTACTGCACTGGCAAAGGGAAAGAGGGAGATTGGCTTTAAGGGTAAAGAATTTAATTATCTATTTTTAAAAGAGAAGGTGCCTGTAAATTATAATGAACATGCTGTAATAAGGTATTTGAGGTTGATAGAATATTTGGGCATCCCTATAAGAAAAATAGAATTTCCATTGCCTTATAACCATAAAAAATGGGACATCCCTAAGCCATTTGTTGTCATCAGCCCCTTGGCCAGGTGGGAGAGTAAGCTCTGGTTTAAGGAGAGGTGGATAGCGCTAACAAAGGAGTTAGAAAAAATTGGATATAAGGTGGTATTTATAGGAAGTATGAAAGATGAGGATTATATAGGCGATATTTGTAGAGATATCCCAAGTGCTATCAACCTCTCAGGAAAGACCTCATTAAAGGAGCTAGCATGCCTTTATAGGGAGGCTACCCTAACAATATCTGTGGACACAGGCCCTATGCATTTGGCGGCTGCTGTAGGCACCCCAGTCATTGCCCTCTTTGGCCCCACTGACCCCAACCGGACTGGACCATTTGGGGGTGGACATAGGGTCATTTATCATAGCCTCCCCTGTCAACCCTGTCTAAAGAGGTACTGCCCAACAAGGTTGTGTTTAAAGGCCATAGAGGTAGAAGAGGTAGTAAGTGCAGTAAAGGAAATTTTGGGTTAAATGATTATGTCAATCGCTTTATCTTTATTTTTGCAGCTTTCAGTCGTTTTATAGTATAAGGATATGGGTTTATGGATTCTTCCTCAAGGTTGGCCGAGAGGAATGGGTCAATTTTATAAAGCTTCTCTTTTAAAATTTTTCTTTCTGTAAATGTCATTATTCTAAGGTCTGTCATGGCAGCAGCCCTGGTATAGATGCCCTCTTCTAATAAATTGCTAAGGGCCTTAAAAGGAAGTTCATAAAATCTGCCTATCGCCCCTGTCCTTTTTGTAAAGCCCTCCGGGGTGGCTGCCTTTAAAGACACCCTTACATAAATCTTTTTTGAAAATTTTGATAATTTTTTTACATAATCCTTATCTGCCCCAAGCAGTATGCCATTTGTTTCTAGGATAAATAGGTAAGGAGATTCTTCAACATACTCAAGCAATGAAAGTAAGTGCTCCTTTCCAATAGTTGGCTCACCCCCTGAAAGGCGTAGCTTTTTAACTTTTAGATTTTTGAAACTTTCCCATCCTTTAGCTGTTATTCCCTCTTGAGCAGCTTTAAATAGCCTTTTGGAAACCTCCTTAGGAGAATAAAATTTTCCAAATTTCTCAGGAAAATCTCTTGAGGCATCTGTCCAGCAGTAAACACATCGCAAGCAACAACCTACAACATATGCAGTAGCTACACCTCTATAAACTGGGGCTGAGTAAAAATTAGTATATTTTCTCTCTAGTCCTTCTTTTCCTTTCCTGGTAGCTATTTTTTCTGTCTCCCTTGCAAGCTCTAATGGATCAAAGGGGGTAAATCTAGGTGTTAGAAATCTTTGGTAGCCCATAGTTTTATTCTTACTTCTATCTTTTTGGGTTGACAACCCTGCTTATCTTTTAAACCCTTGTGCCTTCATAAATACTGACAATGCCAAGGGTTAGATACCTATACCTTAAATTTTCAAAACCTGCCTGCCCCATTATCTTAAGCCACTGCTTTGGGGTATAAAATTCTTGAATGGATTTAGAGAGATACGTATAGGCCATTTCATCGCCACTAATAATTCCTCCAATCTTAGGTAAAATATAGTTTAAATAAGCAAAATAAACAGCTGAAAAGACAGGATGGGTAGGACGAGAAAATTCTAAAATTACTGCCTTACCTTTTGGTTTTAATACTCGATGCATCTCTTTAAGACCTGCCAAATAATCAGGAAAGTTTCGAACCCCAAAGGCTACTACAATGGCATCTATTGACTTATCCTTTAGGGGAAGCTGTAGTGCATCACCACAGACCAAGGATAGATGCGGATGAAAGTAGCGCTCCTTACCATATTTTAACATCTCTAGGCAGAAATCCATGGCCAAGATCCTTCCTCTAAAATTAGAACGTTTAAACAAGGCATTTGACATTGGCAATGTCCCAGCACATAGGTCTAAGACAATGCCACCTGTATCCTCCAACCTCTTGGCAGTTACCCATCGCCAAAAATGGTCTATACCAAGGCTCAAAATGGTATTTAAAAGGTCATAAAAGCGGGTAATCCTACTAAATTTTTTCTGTACAAATTGTTTTTTATCCAAGGCACCCTTCATTATAGAAGGGCACTAGTAACTGTCAACCATGTTTGTGAATGTATGTTGACATGTTTTATAGAATATATTAAAGTGTTGAAAAAATTAGGAGGAAAGGATGAAAATAGGGGAAGGAATGATGGTTGAGATTAGCTATTCTGTGAGGCTTGATTCGGGTGAGGTGGTAGAAGGTGGTGCTGAAGGGGCAGCTCGTTATTCCTTTGTCTTTGGAAAAGGACAAATTTTTCCTGCCTTAGAGAGAAAACTAAAGGGGCTAGAGCCTAATGACACAATAAAGGTATCACTTACCCCTGTTGAAGGATTTGGTGAAGTCCGTAAGGAATTGGTAAAAGAGGTACCTCTTAAGGATTTTCCACCAGATTTAGAGATAAAGGAAGGTCATATGTATCGCACCGTAGATCACCGTGGTAATCCTACCTATTTTTCAGTAAAAAATATCAAAGATGATGTGGCTATTCTAGACTTTAATCACCCCCTTGCGGGTGAGAATTTACACTTTGATATTACTGTACTCTCTGTTCGCCCTGCTACGCCTGAAGAATTGGTATAGCCTTTAGGAGGAGGGGCAAATGCGTGAATATGTCATTCATCCCCTAGTAGTAGGGGTAAATGAGCTAGACCAAGGTAACATGACCTATCTTCACGGTTATGGAGAGAGGATATATATCCCTATCATGGTATTTTATATTGAGGGTGGAGATAAAAATATATTAGTAGATACAGGACTTGAGACATTTGTCCTCCCAGAAGAGGTAATGAAAAAATTGAGTGAAAAATATGGGGTTGAGATATTGGAATTTGAAGAGGCATTGGCCAAGGTGGGCCTTAAACCAGAGGATGTAGATATTATTATCCACACCCACCTCCACAATGACCACTGTGAAAATGATAGAAAGTGTAAGAATGCAAAGATATATGTACAAAAGATAGAATATGAGGCATTGAGAAACCCCCATCCTATAGAACGCCGATTTTTTCCAGAACTCCTGGAGGGTTGTAATGTAGTTACTGTTGAGGGGGACCAAGAGATTGTAGACGGCATCAGTGTATTACTTACCCCTAGTCACACCCCAGGCACTCAGTCTGTAGTGATCAACACTGCTAAAGGGAAGGCCATTATAGTAGGGTGGTGCTGTAATGAGAAGAATTTTCCCAAGACAGCACCACCTATCCCCCCAGGCGTCCATCTCAGTGTTGTTGACTCCTATGAAAATGCTTTGAGGATAAAGGAGATGGCAGATATCCTACTTCCACTGCATGCCTGGTCTGTGGCCCAGATGAAGACTATACCATAGATTTCATGCCTTTGTTTTGCATTCTAAATCTCTTTGCCTGGGTTATTATGGCCTTAGCCCAATCCCTTGTCCCTAGGGCATGGAGGTGTGTATAACTGGCCAATACATTTTTATAACATAGGCCATCCCTCTTGCCATTTACGCCATATCCCCTCTTTACCTTAAAGGCAAGGTGGCAAGGGCCCTTCCAGTCCAAGATGTAGGAGTAGTGAAATTCATGCCCCCTAAGCGTCTTTCCCAAGGGAAAATATGGATTTTCCTCATCTACCTCTATTATTGTATATCCATGCCCCTGGGGGCGTTTTTTTACACCAATGACTATAGGAAAGGTACCAACCATAGGATACTCCTTATCCTGCCAGATCAATTTTTCGCCTAGATACATCAGACCCCCGCACTCGGCATAGATAGGCAACCCCATCTCCGCTGCCTCCTTGATAGAATTACGCAAACTTATATTTTTTGCCAAATATTCGGCATGGGTCTCTGGAAAGCCACCACCAATGTAAAGGGCATCTACAGGCGGTAATTTTTCCTCTTTTAAGGCACTAAATTCTATAAGCTCTGCACCTTCCCTCTTTAATTCTTCAAGGTTTTCTGGATAATAAAACTGAAACGCACTATCACGAATGATGCCAATCTTTACAAAGGCATCCCTTTTTGTCGTCTCTAGCAGTCCCTCTATAGTTAAATTTTCTGACTCACTTGCCAATTTCCAAATTTTGCTTAAATCAACATACCTCTCCACTATCTCTGCCGCTGTATTTACGGCCTCCTCTGCCATAGGGTGTTCTTGGGGAGGCACTAGGCCTAGATGTCTCCCAGGGAATGTAACATTGGACAGTCTTGGGATAGCACCTACTACAGGCAAATTACAATATTGATCAATACAGGCAGAGATAATATTTTCATGTCTACTATGGGCTATTTGATTGAGGATAACGCCCTTAATCGGGGCATTTGGATCAAATGCCTGGCAGCCTAAGATAAGTGCGGCAACAGTACGTGTCACCTTGGTGCAATCTATAATAAGGATGCTAGGGGCACGGAGTAACTTTGCTAGCTCTGCGGTACTTACACTGCCATCTACATCCAGACCATCATAAAATCCTCTATTTCCCTCAATAACTGCAATCTCTGCCCCTTTGGTATTTGTTATAAAAGAATAAAGGACTTGGCTCCTTTCCATAAAAAAGAGGTCCAAATTATAACAGGGGTGAAATGAGGCCAGGGCCAGCCATCCCATATCTATATAATCTGGGCCCTTTTTAAATGTGACTACCCTTTTCCCCCTCCTTACCCATGCCCTAGATAGGCCAACACTTACAATTGTCTTCCCCTTATCTCCACCTATACCTGTAATTAATATCCTGGGACAGGAATAAACCATTACTTCTCAGGGCCGGGGACCTCAATTGTAGAGCAAGTCCCAGAGGGGCATTCTCTATTAATTATCCTTGGCTTTTCACTCCTATCTGCGGTAAAGCCTATTCTGCTCATAACCCTTTCAATTTCAAAGGAACCACACTTTGGGCACTTTACCTCCACCATCTCCTCCCTTTTAAGGGCCAAGAGCTCAAAGATATGATGACAACGTTGACAACGAAATTCGTATATAGGCATAACTACCTCCTTTTTGAAATCTTACAGCAAAAAGACCGTTTGTCAACACAATTTTACTATATAGGCATTTGAAAATGTCTGCCTTTTGTGTTAGGATTTCAAAAATAGGTTAGGGGAGAAAAAGATGAGATATGCACCAATAACATACCCACCAGAGTGTCCATTCTGCGGAAGGCTAATAGACAGGCCAAAGGAGCTAAAGGTCCAAAGACCTCGTGAATTTCCTTTGGGTATCTGTAAGTGTGGGGCCGTCTATACCTTTGATGTAACAGGTCATAATCTGGGCGCTGCCCACCTTGAGGCATTGTTATTTGCCTGTAATAATGACTGGGACCTAGCAATGCAGCTTTCTGATGAGGACTATGAAGATGCACGTATTGAACACTATGATGACATAACCCACAAGGTAGTCCCAGGGGGGAGTATTGAGGGAAGGCGTGTATGGGGGGTACTCTTTTTTGTTAAGCTCCACGAAGACATCCTAGAGGTGACTGAAGAGGGTATGAGGTCTAAATTGGCAGAGGCCATACCCTCCCATCTGCCCAAAATTGGTCGATCCAAGACATTTTCAAAAAGGGAGGTCAAAAGGCTGGTAAAGGAAAATAGGCCAGATGAATTGATAGCTATGGCAGAACAGGACACACGTGTCATCACGGCCTTACAAAAGCTACTATATTCAGCAGATGAGTCCATAAGATGGAATGCTATAGGGATGTTAGGTATAATTACAAAAAGACTTGGTGATAGGATGTTTCGTGTTATTGGCAAGCTACTTCAGCGTTTGCTCTATGCAAGTAGTGATTCTGCCGCTAGTAGCTGGGGGGCACTTGAGGCCACAGGTGAGATAATAAGCAATAGGCCAGACCTATTTGAGGACTTTACCTTACCACTGCTCTCTTTCTTAAATGATAAAGAGAGAAGAAAGGAGGTTACCTGGGCCATTGGAGAAATTGCAACTAAAAGCCCAGAGTTAGTGAAATATGCATTCCCACACCTCCTTTCATTCCTCAATGACCCAGATGCAAGTGTTAGGGGATATGCTGCTTGGTCTCTTGGCAAATTTGGGAGAAAAGAGGCAAAGGAAGAATTAAATAAGATAAAAGAAGACAGACATAAAATCAAGATATATGAGGATGGAAGGATAAAGGAAAAGACAGTAGGTGAGATAGCAAAGAAGGCAATTGAGAATATAGATGCCTCCAAATAGACTTAAGGGTAAAAATTAGCAGGATTTACTGAATTTTAAAATGTATGAACCTAGAGTAAGGTATCTTGTATCTTCACCATATGGTGATATTGCAATGGACAATAAAAGGTGGCAGACGCCACTGCCTCATGACCCAAATCTTACTTATGGTTATTACCTTGAGGCCGTAAAGGAATTTATCTCTAGGAATAATTATAGGCCACTGATTGACATATTAAAGGTTGACTTAAAAGATATTGATGAAATTTTGATTCGTACAGAAAAACATGGTGCTTTATACTACTTGGCCAGTGTAGAGGTGATCTTTAGAGGCCTTTCAAAAAAATTTGCCGTAAATGTGGCCACCTCTAAGATAGGAAAGGAGTTTTTAGATCATGAATTCTCTGTGCTAAGGCAATTAAATAACGAATTTGATCTTGGATATCTACCAACTGTATACCTCTTGGGCGAGGCAAGGTCTATGTCAATGTTTCTTTCAGAGTGGTTTGAGGGCTATTATGAGTTTCACATCTCAAGGGGCAAGAATGGAAAACAAAAGATGGTCTTGTGGGATTTTGACCATGGCTATAGGTATCTATCAGATAAACAAATCCAAGAGATATACAGACAGGCATCAAAGATACTTACCATTTACTATGATACTCAAAGATTCAAACAGATCTTCCCTTGGCACCATGCAGCAGGTGACTTTGTAGCCAAAATAGATGATAAAACCATAGATGTCAAGCTTATAACGGCAAGGAAATATGAACCTATGATAGTATTTTTAGAAAATAGTGGTGTAAACCCGTTTGTAGCATTAATCTATTTTTTCTTAAATCTATCTATCAGGATGCGCCTAGACAGGTTTGATGGGACTGGAGAGACAGCATGGGCAGACGATTTTTGTGTTGATAGCACTGTAGAGGGATTTTTTGATGGGCTTAAGATAAAGGAAAAGATGGGAAAATATAATCTTGGTAAAGTTAATGAGTTTATATTGCTTTTAAAAGGCTTTAGCAAAGAAGAGTTGGGATCAATGTTAGAATCACTAATCGATGAATATAAGGATGTTTATAAAATCCCTCTGATCATGCAAAATTTAGAAGGCCATACAAAAAGGCTATTCTCTGCTATTCAAAATCTTTCTTTATAAGATTTACTAAAGGGGTCTTTATCGCCTTAGAGACTGATATAAGAAGGGCAGCCTTTGATGTATTTTGACACCCAGCTTGTTCTAAAAGGTCTCTGGAAAGTTGGTAAAGCTCCTTATAAACCTTGTCCAGGTTAAATGTGGGATACGTTACACCCTTTTTAAAATGGGTCCTGCCACAAACAGAGGCCTTCCCATTTATAGAGACAGGGATCCCATACAATCTGCAAGTAATGGGCCTGTGTTCATAAAGGATACACTCATCCCTATCATCTAACAGGGGGCACCTTACCCTCTGTCTTCCCAGTCCATATACCTTCATCTTTGGGTCATCAGGAAATGCCTCATTAAGCCTATCCCTAACCTGTAGCATCTTGATATCTGCCTTCTCTGCCCTTATAAGGGCCTCTCTCCTCTCCCTCCGATTTAGATTGTTAAAATGATAGTTTAAAAAGACTGCCTCAATAAGAAATAGACCAAAGATGGCATAACAACAATCACAACAGTGAATTCTACAAGGGATGAGGTGACCATATTCAAGTTTCATCTTTTTAAACGCATCATCTGCCGCCTTTACTAGTTGCTGATACCTTCCATATAGATCAGGAAAGATCATTTCTCTTTTACTTCTTTGCCTCTATATGGCTCTAATAACTTTAGAAGTTCAGGATGGACGTTAAAACCAAGTTTTATTGCCTTATCACAGTGCTCTACTGCCTTTTCATATTCCCCTTTAACATAATAGGCATAAGCTAAATTGTTGTGACCAAGGCCAAAATTTGGGGCCATGTCTAAAAGTTTTTTATTTATTTCAATACTTTTGTCTATATCCCCTTTTTGAAGGTATGCATTGGCAAGATTACAATATGCCTGAACAATCCTTGGATTAAGTTCAATTGCCTTTTTTAAGGCATCTATTGCCTCATCTGTCTTTCCCAATTGTAGATATGCAAACCCAAGATTTGCATATCCCCTAGCATATCTAGGCTCTATCTCTATAGCCCTCAAATTGGCCTTAACCACATTTTCTAGTTCCCCTTTCATCAGATATATATAGCCCAGATTGACATACCCCTCAAACATACGACCGCTGTTTAAAATCGCCTCTTCAAACTCCTCTATTGCCTCATCCCACTTGCCTTGCCTCATAAGCATTACACCCAGATTATAGTGGGCATTGGCACACTCCGGATTCTCTGCAATCATCATCTTTGCCCTATAGACAAATTCCTCAACCGTCATTGGTTTTTTCTTCCCCATAGTGATTCCCTTTTTAACATAAATTCTATTTGTGCGTCAAGGAAGGTATTAAACCTTTTTAGGTACTCTTCAACTGGGAGATTTTTTTCAATGGCAATCTTTGCCAAAAGGTCTAGAATACGAACATTTTCTTTGTTGTAAATTCTATTTAGAATCTCCTCTGCCTCATCCCATCTCTTTAGATCAAATAAAGATTCTGCCTTAATCAACTCTATATTTCCATCGCCTTCCACTCCATTTAATATATTAAGTGCCATCTCTGCTAGGCCATTTATACGAAATATATGGGCAGCATATCCCATTATCCTAGGTTCTTGAGGGAGATTTTTGAGCAGCGATAGAGCCCTCTCAACAAAGCCCAACTTTAGATAAAAATTCATAAGGCTTAGATAGTGGACAAGGTCTTCACCAAGCCCACGGAGTGTGGTATTTCTAAGCACCATATAATAGAGATTCTCATTATATTCCCTGAGTGTAGTAAGATCTGGGAAATAATATATATTTTTTGGTACCTTTGCCAAATCCTCAATCTTTTCTACAATCACGGGCTCCATTACCAAGTGGATCATGGCCTGGAACCTAATTACCTTTCCTGCTAATGATGGCTCATAATAATTATCTGGAAATGAGACAGGGAATTCATTAAAGCCACCAGGATGAAGACCCTTGATGCCCTCCTCAAAATCTGAAAGTAGGCCTCCATCCCCCAAGATTGATACCTGATACCTTCCATGGGTTAAAGGCACCAATCTTCCATCTAAAAAACCTTGGCAGTCATAGATCACCTTGTCTCCTATCTCTGCTGGGCCATACTTTACCTTAAAGACTTTAATAGGATCCATAAGAAACCTCTTTACGGCAGGGTCCTCTGGAAAGTCCTTTTTTAATATCTCAAAACACTTTAGAGCGGCCTCATATTCCTCAAGTGCTAGGTATATCCGGGCAAGGAAGTAGTATGAAAGGGGCTGTGAGGCCAATGCCTCTTTATTTTTTATAATAAAATTTGCCCGATTAAATAGATTCCTCTCTGCCAAGATATCCTCTATAAACTCCTCTCGATTTAGCCCCCATATAAGGGCAACTTGCCAGATTTCCTCCTTTGACATGGTATCTGTCTCAAAGTCCCTACATATACTCATATATGCTGGCCTGGTCTTATCTATTGGATGGATACCATAATGGGATGGATTCTCGGTTATGGGGGTCCCAAAGAAGAGGTGCAATTGTTGGGAGACAGAGTTACCCTCTATAAGGATTTTGTGGCCCTTTACATATTCTATGGTAGATAAGGCATCTTTAAAATCCTCTTCAGGCAGGCCAAACATGGTAAAAAGCTCAACCCTGATCCCCTCTTTTTGTGTCAGGTGGATTGCCTCTGATAACCTTTCAAGGTCCATTCGCTTCCTTATCTTCTTTAAGACCTTTTTACTTACAGACTCCAGCCCATAGGCTATTATCTTTGCCCCAGCCCTTTTAAGTAGTGCTAAGGTCTCTGTGTCTATTAAGTCATAGCGGGTCTGACACCAAAATGATATGCCTGGCACCTTTTCAATCATTGCCTCCAGCATCTCTATCAAGTGTTCTTTAGAATATGAAAAATTTGGATCGGCAAACCAGAAGTTCCTTATTCCCTTTGATTTTAGATACCTCATCTCTTCTATTACTCTATCTACAGAGTGAAAACGGACAGTCCTGTTGCTTGCCCTAGGGGTATAGCAAAAGGCACAATCAAAGGGACAACCTCTAGAGGTAATTATTATTACTTGCTGTTTATATTGTAAATCTATTAAGTCCATTAGATAGGGTGATGGATACATATCTAAGTCTTTGTAACCATTTGCTGGTCCTGTCTCTATGGCCTCATCTCCCTCCAAAAAACACAAACCTGGAACGTCTTTTAAATCCCTTTCCTCGATCAGTGCCTGGACTAGATTGAGCATTACCTCTTCACCCTCCCCTTTACACAGAAAGTCTACTTCAGGCATATGTTTTAGGGCGAGGGCAGGCATAAATGTAACTTGGGGGCCACCTATTATGACCTTGATCTTTGGATCAATCCTCTTTGCATACCTGGCCCACAGTCTAACCCTCTCTATATTTTCTTGATAGGTAGTAAAGCCCAAGATAATGGGTCTGTAAGTCTTAATGGCGTCCACCAAGACAGATGGTCTAAGGGGCATGTTTGAAAAATCTCCCAAAATTTGACCAGAAAAACCATGTTTTTTAAGGTAGGCCAGGATATAGCCTTCAGAGATGGGGACAGTGTCTGAGCACTCTATTGGGGCCCATTGATTTATATGGATAAATAGACAGAATTTAGATGTTTCCATTTGTAAAGGATTTTATAATAGAAGTCTTGATATTGTCAATAAAAAAAGACTAGAAAAAGGAACAGTTCACCTTTGTTAAAAATGATAAAAGGGGCAACTGTCTCCAGCTGCCCCTTATTTATTATGCCTCGCCCTTCTCCTCTGCCTCTAGCGAAACGCCCCTTCCTTTCAGACCGTATAGGGTAGTACTCCCAGTAGAGTGGTATATCAATGTGCCCTCATTCACCAACTCAGTTGCTGCCTTCTTTATATCCCTTGACTTTGCATCAGGGACTGCCTTTTTCACTGCCTTTTCCATATCCTTAAAATAGAACTTAGTCTTCTTTGCCTTTGTAGCAAAATCCACAATTGCCTTTTTTATTTCATCTAGGCCCATATTCCTAAACTCCTTTTAAATCAAAATTTTTTAAATACCACCTACGGCCTTGGACACCGCCCATGCATGCTCAGTGTATTTAAACTGGGTAGTTGTCCTATAGGTATCATAGGCCAGGCGGTAATCATCAATACTCTTTTCTGTAAATGGAAGACCTGTCTTTTCAAAGAACCTCTCCCAACCAATCCTCTCTGCCCAGTCCCCTAGACGCTCATATTTCCTTGCATCCCTTGCATAAGCCTCAACTATCTGCCTTACGGTCTTGACCACTGTAGGCCACCTTGGGGGCTCATTGGGCAGCCAAGGGACTACTACCTTTGAGAACTTTGGCGGGGATATCCTGTTTGATATCTTTCCACCCGCCAAGATGCATACACCATCTCCCTCCTTATCTGCCAGTGGGGTACACTGACACATGGTATAGCAGTTACCACAGAACATACACCTATCCTTCTTGATCTTTACAGTAGGTAGACCAGACTCGGTCTTCCCTAGACCAATAGCACCTGTTGGACAGGCAGCCACTACCAATGGAAGCTCACAAAGCTTATCTATCCACTCATCATCTACCATAGGTGGTTTTCTGTGATAACCCAACATGGCAATATCAGAGCAGTGGACTGCACCACACATATTTAGACAGCATGCCATGGAGACCCTCAGTTTCGCTGGAAGCTTCATCTCCCTAAAGTACTCAAAGAGGTCATCTGCTACAGCCTTTACCATGCCAGATGCATCAGTAGCTGGGGTATGGCAGTGGATCCACCCTTGGGTGTGGACAATGCCTGTAATACCTGCACCAGTCCCACCAATAGGAAACTTATAGCTTCCACCCACATGCTTTCTGCTCATCAAATCATCTCTTAGGGCCTTCATCTTATCTTCACTTGTCACTATAAACTCAATCGCATTCCTAGTAGTAAACCTCACATACCCATCACAATATTTATCAGCAATATCACAGATCTCACGAATGTGCTCAACGCTCATAAACCTTGGGGCACCACACCTTATTACCCAAATTGTATCTCCGGTCTCAGAGACCCTCTTTATAATCCCTGTCTCTACAATCTCATGATATAACCACTTTCCATAGTTTTTCTTTATTACGGGTGGAAACATGACATAGTAGTGTGGGGGACCAATGTCAGTGATCCTATTCTCCATAGGCTTATCTGGGTTATAATAGCCAAGTTTCCCTAATGACATATCGCACCTCCTCTTTTATCTTGGATGTCTCTTTCTAAATTCATTAATATCCCTCTCCCATCCTCCGGGTACCTCTTCTTCTTTCCAGAACACATATGGATTGGAGCGTGGCTCTTTAACCATCTGAGGCATTGGTGGTACACCTATTACTTCTAAGAATTTCCGGAGGCTAAAGCGCTGGATGAGCTCACCCAATCTTTCACGGTTCTTGCCCTCTTCCATCCACCATTCCCAAACCTTATCAACAAGCTCTTTGACATTGTCATAAGGCCTCTCACTCTTCATAAATGGGATAGTCAAGACTGACATCTGTGCACCTTCAAGGATTGGGGCCTTTGCACCAAAGCAAATGCTAAATCCAGTATCTTCTCCTACCCTTAAGGCCCTGGGCATAACGTTTATACAGTGCATACAACGTACACACTCTTTGTTGTCAATCTTTAGTACCTTGCCATCCCACTCCATGCAGTGGCTTGGGCAAAGGTCAATTACCTCTCTTTGGATATCAAACTTGCCCCACTCCCTTCCAGCATGGGAACCTGCATTTGGTGGAATCTCACCTGCTACATAGGCCCTCACTGCCTCCTGGTCAATCCTGATCTCATCCCTCCATGTACCAATATATGACATATCAGCACGGGCAATGGAGGCCACACAGCAATTTGGACAGCCATCAAATTTAAACTTAAACTTATAGGGGAATGCTGGCCTATGTAACTCATCCTGGTAGTGCATGGTTAATTCATAGCACATATCCTGGGTATCAAACATAGCAAATTCACAAAGTGCCTTCCCCATACAACAAGAAGGTGTACGCAGATTTGAACCAGAACCACCCAGGTCTACACCGAGGTCATGGGTTAAATCAAAGAACATTGGCTCTAGCTGCTCAGTAGTGGTCCCTAAACAGACCATATCACCTGTAGAACCATGCATATTCATAAGACCACTGCCTCTGTATTCCCAGATGTCACAGAGTGCCCTTAAATACTGAGTTGTATAAAACTTACTGGCTGGCTGATTGATTCTTAGGGTATGAAATGCCCATATCCCTGGGAACTTCTCCTGTGCATCAGAGTACCTTCCAATAACACCTCCACCATATCCAAATACACCTACAATACCTCCATGTTTCCAGTGGGTCTCCATATCTATGTAAGACAACTGAAGTTGGCCAAGTAGGTCCTCAACACAATCCTTGGCTATCAGCACCTTGTCATCTGGAAGATTTCTCCTATGGACTGCCTCCCTTATAGCATCAGAGACAAAGCTTGGCCATGGCCCCTTTTCTAACTCTAATACATCAGGGATATCGTGTTTGCACTTGAAGGCCTTTATGTCCTCATCTGTATAGTTTTTTAGCTCCTCATCTGTATAGATCCTCACTTCCTCATATTTGACCTCTGTCTTTACCCCTAATTCCTCTTTTCTATACTTTATTGCCTCTTCTGCTACCTTTGCTAATTCTTCTGCAGTCATATCCTTCCCTCCTTTCTATTTTTTGGATTTTTTACGCTATGCTCACCCCCTTAAAATTTTTGCCAAGTATAAACCAATTTCTCAGATTTGTCAATAAAAAAATATTAGCCTATATACCGCCTTCATACCTTTCATAAATCATAACAACAGTCCTATAGACTAGGTGGGCCAATTTTGAAAATGGTAAATAGGCAATAAGATAAAATACTGACACTAGGTGGAGAAAGTAAAAAAAACAGGCCAGGCCTGCTAATCCCCCCATCCTTAAAAACTCTGTCAAAAAACCTGTAACTGCCAAAGAAAGCACAAGGATAACAAGACTCCAATCAAAATAGGTAGAAGGTGTCTCTTTATCGCTGATCCTATCAGAGAGCAAGATCAATGAACCAAAGAGCAAAGAGAGACCAGCTAGATTTGCAAGCCACTTTATAGGATTTTTCATAGATATGTGACCGTGTATACCCAATATATCCATCCTAAAAAATACAAGAGCAGTTACAATAGCAAGCCCAACAAAGCCCCACAATATGAGAAAGTGAAAATAAAACCTTGTCTTTTTTACACCACACTTTGAAAACCTTTTATGCGCCAATATCTCTTTTATAGGGGTAATAATAATATTTAACCACCCTCCCCTTGCAGCAATCTGCTCAGGCGTTAAGTTTACCCTCTTCATATCCCTCCAGAACCTAGAGATGCTCATCGCAAATGAGATAATTACTAAAATACTTAATGGGATAAAGGTAAGGTCCACCCCCCATATTACTGGAACAAACTCGGCCAGGTCTATCTCCTCTCCTTTAGGGA
>Ga0209410_1000415_pt1 | contig 19507 bp, 29 predicted proteins | sample Mar14436cmmetaG_FD_184135 | JGI IMG/M metagenome (GOLD analysis project Ga0209410, IMG submission 184135) | Marine hydrothermal vent microbial communities from Guaymas Basin, Gulf of California to study Microbial Dark Matter (Phase II) - Marker... ... | reverse complement strand
GTATTCCTTGCGGACATGAGAGAATGGTGGGCGAATTATTGCCTATGCTGCTTCTATGCTCAAAATTTTCTCCCTTTAAAAATTTTTTCAAATACCACAAAGTATTTAATAGTGGAAAAGGCAGGACTTGATGAAGGTCAAAAGCACATAGCGAGGTTGGAAGGTTGTTGTGAAAACGATGAAGTGCTTGTCGTGGAGGAGGTGAGGAAACCTGAAAAAACGCATTAGGCAGATGTTGAATTTCGGGGATGATATAAAAGATACCTTATATTTCTTCATCTTTTTAATGTTTGCTACGGTATTTGCTTTAGGTTGGCATTTCTGTCCCGATGTTATGCAAGAAACTATTGAGGTGAGAGTTTGGGAATTGGCTCTTCTCTGCCTTCTTCTCTTCCTGAAAATCCCGAAACCACTCATTTCTGCAATAAAATTTTTGAGAGAGTGGAATGTATGGATTTTGGATAGGGAGAAAGGATGGATTAGAGCATGTAGAAAGAGGTGATGTGAATGAGATTGAAAAAGGAGCGGAGAGAAGAAATGAAGCAGAAGATTCTTGAATTTCTGAAAAATGCGGATGGACGCATAGCATCAATCCCGATGCTTGCGAGAGCAATTCATGCATCATCGCCGACAGCGAGGCCAATTGTCTTTGAATTGGAGGTTGAGAGAAAGGTGAGCGTGGTGATGTTGGGCAGGCAATATATGGTGAGATTGGAAGAAGAGGTGTGAGCAGGTATGGCTGGCGAATACAACGGATATGGATATGAGGGGGAAGAGGAAGAGGGAGAAGAGAAAGAGGAAGAAAGGGGGGCAAGGAGTGATGGGGTTTTTGATGAACTTGGGGCGATAGCACCTGAAGGCAGATTACCGACACCACGCATTCAAGCGGATGAGGCACTCTTTGATAATGAATTTGTGCGTTTTCTTGACACTCTCCTGAAGGACAGCACAACAAGAGAAATTGCAGAATACATACTTCGTTCATCACTCTCAATCAAAGCGAAGGAGAAACTGATTTTGTATGCATATACCCTCTTGCATAAAGAATTCGCAATCACAAGGCTTCGGGGAGAAAGAGATTTGCATCGTATTCTCATTCAGAAATCCTTAATTGATGCCGACTTACCACTCGGACTGACAAAGTTTGACCTCACACCAGAATTCCATCATATCGTTGGCTTAATCACAATCAAATTTCAAGCGAAGTTGTTGAGAAGCATGGATGGATTTGAGAGAATTGCACTCGTATCACAGAGGCAAATTGTGGCAAGAGAGGAGTTGATGAGAATGGATGAGTATGAGTTGAGAGAGCGGTTGAGGAGGTATCCACAGAGGAGTTTTCTTGGTATTCTACCATTCTTCAAGAGGAGGTGATATAGAATGAGGAGTGAGAAAGAGATAAACAAAATGTGTGAGTATGCACATAGACAAATGGAAGGTAAATACTATGAGTATTGGAGAGGAGTTAAACATGCTTTATTTTGGGCTCTCGGTGTAACTGACGAAATTAGTCCAGATTAAGAGAGAGGAGGTGATGACAAATGCTAATTGTTCCTGAATTCCTATTCTTTGGCTTCCTCCTTTGGGCGATAATTGCGTCTATGGCTTTGATAATGTTTGCACTTGCAATCAAAAGATATGCTCCTGAAGCATTCATCTTCTGGAGAGCAAGAAGAGAAGGAAAGCCACTTGCTCTGGTGCATTATCCTGAAGGAATTGTCAGAGCGTATGTTCCAAGAGAGGAGAGGAGGTTAAATCCCTCAGCGACAAATTATTGGTATGTTTCCGATGTCGGTATAAAATTCAAAGGTTCATCGGCAACGGTTGAGAAATGGGAAGGTAGAATTCCCGTCTTTCACTATTTCGTGAATATTCCTGAGACAGTTGCAACGAGAGAGGCAGTAGCATTTTCACAATTCAAGGATTATCTAAAGGAGCATGGGATTGATATAAGCGGGATTGAGGATATTGCATTCTTCGTGATTAATCGCTACGAGAAATACTTGGGGAAATTACTGGAGCAGAAGGAGGAATTCAAAGAGAAATTGAGAGGGCAGTTGAGGAAAGAAGGAAAATACTTTAATGATGCGGAAATTGAGGAAGTCGTGAGGGCGACGATAGAAGAGCGAGCCATGCGTCAGGCGCTTCAGGACACAGGACTTGATAATGAGGAAATGGTGCAAAAGATGATTAACCTTCTCAAGTTCATAGAGAGGAACAGGGAAGAAATTGAAAAAATGAAGACGAAGACAGGACAATTCACATATCAGGTGATTGCGAATGCGATTGACACAGTTTCAGCATACACATCTGCAAATGTTGCTCACACAAAGGCAGTGTTAGAGAGTGCAATAAGGGAGCAGTTAGGGAGTGAGGTAAAGGATTACATCAAGTATGGAATGCTAATTTTCATGGGTTGCTTGGGTTTGGGTGTGCTATTCATTCTGACACACTCGTTTATGGGATAAGGAGGTGATGCAAAGTGACAAAGGTGGTATGTGATATATGTGGAAAGGAGATTGACAAGCGAGTAATTCACTTGCACATGCGAGTGCATGAAAAGGAGAAGGGGGGAGAAGTAGGAGAAGGTGGAAAGATTTATGATTATCATGTTCTCTTTCCCAATTTGACATGTGTTGTGAGAGATGGGGGCGATGTATATGCGACACCAGTTCTTGCTCTCCATATTTCTGCAAAAGGAGGATGGATGATAATCTGCGACAAAAGCGGAAATTTGGTGAGAAGTGATGCCATTCAAGAGTGCTACATTTGCAGTGGAAAGAAAGAGGCGAAGAAATTACTGAAAATACTGAAGAAATCAGAGAGAGCAGAGAAGGCAGAGAGGCGGAGAGGAGAAGGATTGCTTGAGAGATTGATGCGAGGAAAAGTGAGACGGAGGGGGAAAGAAGAAGTCAAAAGGGAGTTAAGTGAGCAGACTACGATGGAACTGCTTTTCACACTGAAGGAGTTTGCGAAAAAGAGAAGTGAGGGGAGCGGAGGTGAAGAGGAAGAAGATGAGTTACGATGATTTCTCACTCTCTTCTTTGTATGAGGAGAAGTATATCTCAAAACTCGCATATCCTCACTTACTTTTCATTCAAATTCAGAAAATAATGGACAGTATAGATGCTGGTGGCGATGGCAAGGAGGAATTGGAGAGTTTGAAGGCATTATTAAAACCTTCATGGAGAGTGGAAATAGATGTGAAAACGGAGAGATGTAGGAGGGGGATGGAGCGAGAGATTAGCAGAATTGCGAGGGTAAAAGAGAGAGTAGGCATCACCACATACAAAGAGATGAAGAGGGCAGCGATAGTGAGATATGTGCGAGAATATGTGCAGCATGTGATTGAGAAATTGGACGAAGTGGGGCTGCTTCTAATTGAAGAAAGAGGGGTGCTGCGGGGAGGTGGTGTGATGCTATGAAGGATTTCTTTAACAGATGGAAACTCATCGCACCAGCAGATAACGGGCATATCTTCGCCCTCTCGCAAAAAATTGAGCAGCATTCGGACATGACAGGTGCCATAATCTACGGAATGCAGCGAAGCGGGAAGACTATGTATTCTTTATTGGTGATGTATGATTTTTACAGGGATTGGGACAAGGTATTAGATAATGTCTTCTTCACATTGGAAGATTTGATTAGTGCAATCAAAGAGCGTGTTCTCACGAACTTCTCCGCAAGCAAGCAACTGAAAGTTATATGCTGGGATGATGCAGGCGTTCACGGGTCAAAATATCTCTTCTTCAGGAGCAGGCAGCTCGCCGAATATTTGCAGAATTTGTTTGATGTCGTCGGATTGGCAGTGAAGGCAATTCTCATCACAACGCCGAACCCCGAAAACTTGTTAAAAGCGATAAGAGGTTATGAATTTTACCGTGTGAAGATTTTCAAGTTACCGAAGGATAATAGGGTCGCCGTCGGTTATAAATCCTCTCTCTTGCCCTCTGGAAAGCTGATTGTGAGGCGGGTGTTTGAGGATTACTACAATTTGCGAATTCCAAGCGATGTCTATAATCAATATTTGGAGATGCGGGAGCAGTATTTGGAGGAGGCGGTGGAGAATTTGGAGAAATTCCTTCAGAAGAAGGGGTGGGGCAAGGAGGCGGTGGGCGTATGAGAGAGATGTCGGCGAAAGTCCCTGAAAGCACCGCAAGGTTTATATTATGCGAGGGAGAAGATAATAATATGAATATGAGTGGGGCGAAGATGGATGGAGGTGAGAAGCAGTGATTTTTGACTTTTTCAGAAACATAACGACAACATTCTTTAAACCACCTAAACCCACTATGGAGAGGTTAGAGCAGAGGCAAGAGGAGTGGAGAAGGAAGTATATGCCTCATACTACTCCTCCAAAACCTACTCCTCCCTCACTCCCACCTCCTACACCAACAAGAGTAGTTAAACCTCCTTTTCCACCAACAATAACACCCCCAAGAATTTCTCCTCCTAAAATTCCAACTTTTCATGATGTTATGGGATTATCACAGCAAATCAGAAAAGAGTTGAGGGAAGAGGGAGTGCCAGTGTGGTATTACACAGGAAAGTTACAAGTGCCAACACCACAGAAGGTTTGGATGGGAATTCAATATATCACAGGATTTGCATCAAAACTTGCAGAAAGAGCGGAGAGGAAGTATGAAAGTGTTGTTGCGCAACCCGTTCTTGCAAAAGTTGCCCCTGAAGGTGCAACACCAACAGAACAAATCAGAAGAGGTGTTGCAGGCGGATTGGTAAGAACACCTATTGCACTCACAGGCATTCCTATTTTGAGGATGGGATTTAAGGGTATAGCAACACCTTCAGGACTAAAGAAGGAATTTATTGAAACTGGAGAATACATTAAAAAGCGTCCTTACGAGTTTGGTGCTGAAACTGCAACAACAATACTTGCTCCCTATGCCTACAAGAAGTTACCTGTGAGACCAACAATAAGTGTTGCAGAATTTCCGAGAGGAAGGATAGCATCACTTGGAATTGAAATAAAGAAATTGCATGGTGAGGCAACTTTTAAACCTCTTGTGAGTTTTGCAGAGCCTCCTTTTGTGAGTAAAGTAGTAAGGAAAGTGTTTTATCCGAGATTTGTGCATCCTGAAGAGATTGCTATCACAACAGAAACAACAAGAGGACCAGCAGAGATTATGCTTCGTCCAAATGTAGCAACACCTGAAAGACTTTTGAGATACTTCAGAAAAGGAGAAGTGTGGCATGCATCAGAAAACCCATTTAAATCAGTTACAGAAGTGCTTGAAGGCTCATCTCCGACAAAGGGCTTGTATGTTGCACCGAAAGCATATCCTCGCTTCCTCAAAATAAGAGGAGTTAAAATTGGACTATTGAGGAAAAAGATTATTGCAGAAGGTAAAGCACCAACACTATACAAGATTAAAGTGAGAGGAGTGAAGTTGCCAAAGTTTGCAGAAGGAATAAGGCTCCCAAAAGAAGTGATGAAAGCAATTAGAGAAAGAGGTGCAAGAGGATTTCAGATAAAGAAGTTTGCATCACTGAAGAGTTTCGTTGAGAGGAAAGCACCGAGAATTCATGCATACATCTCACCAGAGGCATTAGCAAAGATTAGGTGGAAAGGGAGAGTGCAAGTTGAAGCAGTCATTCCGCATGGTGCGATGCTTGTTGAGAAGATTTCCTCACGATTATTTCCAAAATACACAGTGTTCAAAGTTCCAGCGGTTGGTGGTGGATACGCCTATGTGAAAGTGCCAATCAGAGAGTTTTATGTTGGAAGACCAACACTGCTTCATAAACTCATTCCAAGAATTCCTGTGAAGCCAAAAGTTATTTCTGTGAGTAAAGCATCTGAACTATTGAGATTGGCAGAGAGAGGGAGTGGAGCATTCAAGCCAATCTCACTTGGAATGCCAAAATGGAGAGGAGAGATTTTGAGCATGGAGGCATACACACCACAAACACCATTTGAGCGAGGAATTGCACTTGAATACATGCAAAGAAAAGCACCATTTGAAATTGGAAAGATTGAGTGGGGCATAAAATCACAGCAAATCATTAAAGGAGTGAAAGCAAAACCTCGTGAGTTAGGAGATGTTATAAGGGATGTCGTGGAGAAGGAGCATAACCTTCCTGAAGGCGTTGGTGATGTCGTTATCAAGGAATTGAAGAGGGCAAAGGCAAGAGTATATGGTAGTGTGATGCAGGAAGCAATAGGAAGGCAATTTGGGGTGAAGGCACTCCCACGCACACCACGAGATATTGATGTGCAAGTGAGAAATCCTGCTGAATTTGCAAAAAGAGTTGCTGAAGCGATAAACAAGAAGGCAGGAAGAGAAGTGGTGAAGGTGGAAGGTGAGAGTGTTATTGTAAAGTCATCAGGAGAGAAGTTATTTGACATCCATCCAATAGGATTTGGCGAAATCTCATTGGAGGGGGGAATTCTTGCAAGGGAGGGAGGATACCTTGCCTATGGCTTCAAAACAGGAAAACTCATTAAGACAAAAGAGAAGATTTGGACAACAACACTTTCCGAGCAGGCGTTAAGGAAGTTTAGTGGAGCAGTTGAATTAAGGGCAAAGCCAGTGAAATTTGGTGAGGTGCGAGGATACATAGCACCTGCACATGCAGGAAGAGTTAAGGACATCTTTGACTACTTCTTCGCAGGAAAAGCAACAGCAGAGCGATTGAGAATGCTCGGCAGGTATAGGAAGGCAGCAGAGTTGGAATTCAGATTGAACAGATGGATTGAGAGTTGGGGAGAAGGTGTTGCAGAGAAAGCAAGAAAGATGTGGGAGGAAGCACAGAAGCAGGGAAGAGTGAGAGTTGAACTTGGAGCATTTGAGAGAGGTATTGGTGCAAGAGAATTAATGAGACCATCGCTCGCAGTTGCAGGAAAATCAACTGCAATTTCGGCATCAGTGTTTGCAGTGAAATCACCATTCACTTCCTCCCTCCATACAACATCACCAGCAGTAAGGAGTGCCTTCACCTCGCTTTCAAATGCTGTGAGAAGTTCGGGATTGGTAAGTAGGAGTGTAAGTAGAGGAGTAAGTAGAGGCGTTGTGAGTTCTGTAATATCTACCACTCCAAGTCCTTCAGTTTCTCGCTCAACATCAACAAGGAAATCAATATCACCCTTCACATCAATCTCCTCCTCTATGTTTTCAGCATTCACTTCAACATCTTCAGTTGTCTCACAGATGTCAAGGGGGAGTGTAAGTAGGAGTGAGTTTTCAAAGTTCTCAAGGAGTGTGAGTAAGGCAAGTAGAGGAGGAAAAAGCATAAGTTCAGCATTCTTCTCCTTCTCTGCAAGAGCAGAATATCCGAAGTGGAAGAGGAAAAGGAGGAAGGAGTTTGAGTTCAGAAGAATGCTTGAGGAGGGAGTGGCAAGCAAATTCCTCAAAATCACTCCAATTGCCACTCCTGAAGAGTTGCTGAAAGGAGTATTGAGGAGGTGATGAAATATGAAGGTAAAAGTCTCTGACCGAGACATAAACAAGGAGCAAGATGCTCTCAAATTTAGAGATGAAATTGTAATGTCCTTCGCCATTCTGCAAAACCTTGCACAACGCCTTGACCTCACAGACCTTGAGAGACAGGCACTTGACTTTGCCTCTTCCCTCCTATATCAAAGTGTTTATGGTGAGGAAATATCAGAGGTTATGGAAGGAGGAGAAAGTGGAAGAGAGGAGGAAACACAAAAGGATATGGAGAAGGTGAGGAGTGTGCATGAATTGGCACAGGTGAGGAGGGTAAATGCTAAACAATAAAGGACAGGCAGGAGAAATTGCAGTATTTGTGATTTTGGCATTCATGGTAGCATTTGCCTACATCTTCATCTCTCCAATTGTGCAAAACATTAAGGATGTCATTCCAACAGTAGCAGATGCGACATCATGGACAAATGCACAGACACAAGCGATGAATTGGCTCTTCAGGGCGTGGTATGCATATCCCTTCTTTGCTTTTATTGCTCTGTTGGTATGGCTCATCAAAAGGGCGATTGAGAAGAGAAGTGGAGAGGTGGTGTGATGGATGAGTGATGAGGAAGGAATGGGAATGGGGACTGCAATTTTTGTTGTGATGCTAAATATCGTATTTGCAATTGTCTTCTTCTTCCTCGTAGGTTCAGTGATGTGCGGAATTCTACCTCCTCTCACAAATGTAGTTGGCATCGGTGAAATATCACCATTTGCACAAGCACTTACAGTAGTGCCAAATCTGGTAAATGTTTTCTTCTACCTCCCACTCATCTTCATTTTCACGATGTTCGTATGGCTGTTCAAGTATATTGTGAAGAGGCACAAATACACCTATTATCAACAGGGAGGTGAGGAGGAAGAATGGTGAGAAGATGTTTTTTCCTCATCTCACTTTTTACTTTTGGAATACTCTTTCTGATGCCATGTGCAAGTGCATTTTACGACACTTTTCAATATCATCCTAATGATGACCTCACAACCGCTGATACAGTATATAACACCATTTGGTATATCTCACAACACCCATCTGCAAGTGAAGTTAAGATACTTACGGAAGATGTAAATAACAAAATTGTTTATATGCATGCAGGATGTTCAGGAGGAACTCGCTATTCTGCAAGAATGAGATTAACATCTCCACAAGTATGCTCAAACTACTGGTCATTCTATGTGGGGGATGTTGGTAGTGGATATGGTGGTGATTCAAAGTGGAGTGCATATGTCAGATTTTACAATAGTTCGGGTGGATACATTAATTCATCAAAAGACCTTTACAGCTACTTTGTCTCCTATGACAACTCACAGTGGGAGTTGTTGAGAAGTGGAAATACAATTGCTCTATATGTTAATGGAGAGTATATTGATGATATAGGCGGAACTTGGGATGAAACACCATGCTATATAGAATTTTATCTCACCTGTGATTACTGCTCAACACCACCTTTAAGGATAAGAATAGACAACATTATGACAACAGATAATGGTGTTATATCTGCCCTTCCACTTGATTGGTATATCCTTCGCAATTGGGACAATCCTACAACAAGCGGATTGTATGATAACACAGACACAAAAGTCTCTGATAATGAAATGAATGTCTCTTACATGTGGAGAAATGTAACCTCATATTCAGAAAGAAATCCTCCATGCGATAAAATCATAATCAAGCACTTCACAAGTGGTGAGATTGTAAATCAAACCTCAATTCCTTCACAATCATTTGGAAAGATAACATACAACTTCACAGAGATGCTTTTCCATGATGACCCAACAGAAGATAAGTATGGATTGTATGAGGTTGATTTAATGAGAGGGAGTGATGTAATTACAAAAGATTTTTTCTTTTTCACATTTGCTTCGGCAGAAAAAACTTCAAGTGGAACAATATCATGGGACAAGGATAGTTATGCAAGTGGTGAAGTTGCAAGAATTCACACAAACATCACAAACCCTGATTTCACCACTTACCTATACAAAGGATATGTGTATGATATATATGGCAATAAAAAGGAGGAATGGACAGTATCAAGTGCTGATGAATGGCATGAAGTTGATTTGAATGGATATGATGCTAGTGTGTATTATGCAATTCTCAAAATTAGAAACAAGAACACAGGATTTGAATGGGAAGAGGCGTGGGATACGACAAGTGTGAGTGAAGAAGTGAGAATTGAGGGGGTGAGTTATGATGCAAAATCCGAGACAGTGCTTGGAGGAGTGTATGTGAATGCTATTCAGAACTATGAAGACCATAACACAACAACAGATGCAACAACAGGTGAATACAATATTTCAGGATTGACAGTTGATATGGAAATTCAAATGAATGCATCAAAAATAAACTACACTCACAACAACTTCTCATTCACACCACTTCAAAATGGATTGTATGAGATTAATCTATATTTGCTTCCTGATGCATCTCACATCAACATCACACCACCAGCAGTTGTTGGTATTGTGAGTGAATATCCACTTCACCAAGCACTTTCAAATGCAACTGCGAATATCTGGAAGGGTGGATGGAACTCAAACACCACAACAAACAGTATGGGATACTTTGAGTTCATCCTTGATAACACAAGCATGGAAACTTCAATAATTGAGAATGAAACCTTTAACTCATCGGAGTATGATACTTGGGTGCAACTTGCAAATACTGGAATTGTTCCATACACAGAAAAAGTGACAAACACAACAGATGAAACTCCTTATGTGAGAGGAGTAGATTATGAGATGGACTATGTGAATGGAGAGATTAAGGTTCTCTCAACAGGAAGTATGCAAAACAATACACTCTACCACATAGATTATGAGAAGTATGAAGCAACAACATTCTCTTTGAGTGCAACAAAGGAAGGATATAAGGAAAGTGAGACATATACATTCACAGTAAATCCAACAGAAATTGAGTATGTGTATCCTCTGCTATATGGATTATACAACATTACTGTGAGAGCGAGAGATGCATCAACACATGCAACAATTTTCAACTTCAAAGCAACTCTGAATGATGGAGAGCAGATAAAGGAGACAACAGTTGGATGGCTCAACTTCACAGGTGTTGAGTATGGTATTCACAAAATGGAAGTTGCTGCTGATGGCTACTATTCTGCAATTGAGTATGTGTATGTGTATAGAGATGTAGAGAAGATTGTTTATCTGACACCACTTGAAGGTGAGATGGAGCAGGGAGTTGGCATCTCATACCCACCACACCAAGTTGAATTTGCTTGTGTTGATATGTTTGGCAATCCTCTCGCTAATGTTTATGTAGAGGCAATACCAATCTCCACAACGACGGGTAGTTGGAATTGGCTCTTGAATTTGTTTGGAATAAGAAACGAGAGCATATCCTATTACACAAATCAAACTCTAAACGGCACAACTGACAGTAGAGGAGCAATAACCTTTGTGATGATGGAGAATGTGGAGTATGAGGTGAATTTCAGAAATGAGAGTTTGGGAATTAACAAGACAATCAGGATTTATCCAAAGGCAGACCATTACACTGTGATATTGACGCCAGTAACATCTTCAATTGTTTCATCAGAGGATTACATCACCTTCAATTTGAGTTATGAGATTGTTGATGATGAAATCAATCTCTCACTCACCTATAATGACAGCCTCAATCAAACGAAAAACCTCACCTTCTTCGTGTATAACTCCACTACTCTCCTCTACCAGCAGAATTTCACTAACACCTCAAGTGTGAGTGTGAGTTACACAGTGCCATACAAAGTAGGAGAGGAGTATATGTGGGGTTATTCTGCTTTCCACTCAAGATTTGGAGAGATGGGGAGGAGCAGGATATTGAGAATTGCTTGGTTCTTGGATTTAGACATCTCAAGAGCATACTGCACATGGATTGCAATTGCTATCATTCTCTTCCTCACTGCTATGTTCTCCTTCACAACAGTGAAATTTGGCTATGTTGCAATTCCTATTGTCTCCTTAATCTTTGCGTTTATCGGATGGCTTCCAAACATCAGCATTATCATCATCGCCTTATGCTTGGGAATTCTGGCATATATGAGTAAGAGGGAGAAGGAGGTGGGAGTGTGAGATGAGGGCATATGATATTTTACTCTTTCTGGTATGCTTGGAAGCAAGTATTGGATTTGTAGCATCTCTTGACCTGTTCTCAACAACATATGTTGACCCTTCTGCTGTTCAACTAACAGATTGGAATGTGCAGGAAATTCAAAATCAGTCATCAGAGCCTTCATTACTTGATACTGCAACAGATGCATTTGTGAGAGCAATACCACAATTCCTTAATATGTTACTTGCGATAGCAATTGTCTATATTCCACTAACACAAACACTCGGAGTTCCAACAGAAGTTGCTCTCCTCTTTCAAGGTGCTGTATATCTGATATATGTATGGGCGATAATTCAATTCCTGTCAGGAAGGAGTGTGAAGTATATGGAGTGAGGAGAGATGGTGGAGAGAGGAAGGAAATGGTGGTGGAAAGAAGTTTGCATTCTTGGCATCTTCACTTTCCTCATAGCAACAGCACAGGCAATTGACATTACAGAAATCACGACAACAGAGACACAAATCAAAATTACAATTGCAAATGCATCTTCAAGCGGCTACATTTTTGTCAGTCCCTCCAATACCTCCTTTCCTTACGCTTACTCACATCAGGGAAATGGCACATATACAATCACTGCAACCTTCCTCAAGCCAAACAATACCTATTATGTCAAGGCTTGTGATGATGAGAATTGCTCAAATGTAGTGAGTGTGAATGTTTCAAAGGAAGAGAAACTGCTGGAGCAGAACTTCACAGCACCATTCAACAACCTCATGCAAGGCGGAAATCTCCTGAACATCTCAAAGTTGGGAGAAACAATTCCAAGCGTTTATACCTCTCTCCTCACAGACATGTTTTGGGCTATGCTCTTTGGTGGCATCTTCCTTGCATATTGGATTAGGCAGGAGGATGTGATGCTCCCGTCAATAGTGGGAATGATTAGTGGTGTTGCGATGATTGGATTACTTCCACCTTCAGCACAGCATATCGCATACATTTTGTTGGTGATTTCAATTGCAGGCACTCTATACACCATAATTAGGGCGAGGAGGGGATGATATGAGGAGAATTGCTTTGGTGCTTGTATTTGCATTCCTTTTGCTTGGCATAGGTGGATGTGAGGCGGGTAGTATCACTTATGATAGTGGTAGCAATACCATCAAAGTAGTAGGATTTAACGAGAGTTCTCCATGCACATTTGAGGATATTTATCAGGCAGATGTTGCAAACGGATGGGGAGTGGTGAGTAAGCAAGGTGATAATCAGTATGAATTCAGATGCAAATTGCAAATTGGCGATGGAAGTAATGAAACTTGGCTTATTGATGCAAACAAAGCAATTTCTCATACAATTGATGATAACTTTATCAACATCACACCAAACGGATATTTCAGATGTGGAGTAATAGTGGATGAGATAAACAGAACAACGAAGGATGGCTGCTTCATTTACACTACATCGTCAAATAAGTGGGTTATAGAATTCACTGATACAGCCACACTTGAATTATTCTCAACAACTATTTCAGCGGAGAGTTCAACAATAATTTTTCAGCACTCACCTGCTAATGCGCATCATAAAATATGGAATTGCAATTTTATACACACAAAGTGTTATGGAATTCCAGCACTTGTGGATTTTTACAGAGTGAATTGGCAATCCTCTCTCGCAGGACCAAGATTTACGCATACATTTGCAGATGATATAAGGATAACCGACTGCACTTATGGACTTCAATTATATACCATACATACGCCTGTAACAATCAAAAACTATGAGATGATTGGGGAAGATTATAGTTTTAGGTGTATTAAACTAAATGCAAATCTATATGCAGTTAATGTAAAGTGCAAATGGAAGGTTTCTTGGGCACTCACAAATGATGGAAAAATCTATCGCCAATATACATTCACTTTGAAGGTTGTAGATGAAAATGGAAATCCAATCAGTGGTGCAAAAGTGAGTGTATATAATAGGAGTGGATGCCTTGAATTTGAAGATACAACAGATGCAAATGGAAGAATTTCAACACATATTATAACAAGAGGATATTATGATGAAGACCACGGAAGCACTTTAGTAGATTTCTCACCACATACACTTGTTATTGAGAAGGAAGGATATGAGACATACAAAACACAATTCACACCGACAAAAGCAATAGAGGCAATTGATTGGCAAATCTCACTCAAGAAGGTATATGTTATTGAGATGATAGAAGAAAGGAGAAAAGGAGAGAGTGATATAGGAGAGGGGCTTGTGCTTGGCTTCGGATTTGGAATTGCATTACTTGCAATTGCATTCTTTGTAGTAAAAGGAGGTGGTAGAGAATGAAGAAATTACTTTTGCTTCTGCTTCTTTTCAGCATTCTGGCAATAGCACCAACACAAGCAATTATTATTGAGCATGAATTAGGTTCAACATACATTTTATGGAAATGGAATTGCACAAATCCAAACGCAACCGTGAATGTGAGCGTGGATGGTGAAATGGTAATGACAAATGCATCCTGCATAGGTGAGTATCTGTTGAGCAATATCAACGAAAATGAGATGCACATGATAAAGGTGGTGAATACCTCAAATGAGAGTGATTATGCAGTAGATATTGCACAGACACTTCCGCCATTCTCATTCTTCATGATACTTCTTCTCATCACCTTTTCACTACTGATGATTGTCTTTGCAACAACCTCTACAACAAGAATAATTGCATCAATCTTCACCCTTCTCTTCACAGCATTCACTTACAAATACTCCATTTATTATGCCTCACCACTCTCCTACCTCCTGCTGTTCGCATTCTTCTTCACCTTTGCACTGATGCTTGTGGAAGTGCTGAAGATGCTAACATCAACAATCAGGAAAAAGCCAAAATGGGAGGAGGATTTCTGGAGTGAGTGGAGAGAAGGAGGTGGTGGAATATGAAAGGAATTGGCTTTGTTTCTGCAATTCTGATTTTGATGTTCGTAGTGGTGGCAGTATTCACACTCTCAATAGCGTGGAGTGAAATTCCAGTAGAGCCACAAGCAAATACATCACTCGCAAACACCTCAACAATCATTCCAACACTCACATCATTTCTTCCATACCTTGCGTTAGTAGTGATATTAGCGATGGCTATTGGAGTTTTCTTATCACTGGTGAGGGTGAGATGAAGAAGGAGAGGGTGATAGTGGTAACAGCAGTAACACTTGCATTCATCATAGGTTTCAAGAGCATGGCACTCTTCTTACAACACTCCTTCAAAACCGCAATCATCCTTCTCATCCTCTCCTTCTCCTGTGCTGGTATTGCATTCCTTGAAAGAGAGCAAAAGGTGATTAGTGGAGGTGATGCGAATGAGTGAAGAGAAGAGAATTGAAGAGGAAGTGGGGGAGGTATTGGAACGACTGAAAGTGCCATACTCGGTGGAAATCGTGGTTGTGGACGACGAGAGTGGGAAAGTTGTGTTCAGATGGAGAAGAGGGCGAGGTAACTTGGTGAAAGGGATGCAGAAAACGATTGAAGTCTTGGACAGGAAGATAGGAATTCCTGTGAGGGATTTGCTGAAGTGATGTGACAGGGAAAAGACATTCATTTTTCAAATAAGGGTTACCTTTTTAAAGCCTCCCGAAAGTAATATTAATATTAGGCGTGAAAGAAGAGGTGAGAGAGATGAGGAAAAAGGGGAAGAAGGTGAGATGTCCGTTTTGCGGGTATGAGTGGTATGCGAGGGTTGAGAGACCGAAGGAATGCCCTCTGTGCAAGCGGTATCTTATTTCGCCAAAATCAAAGTCCAGCACTAATGCTGGCAAAAGCAAGAGGAGGAGGTGATGTGGAGTGGCGAGAAAGAGGCGGAGTAAAAGGATAACAATGGGAAAAATAATGGAGAAGGTGAGAAAGGGGAAGAAACTGACGAAGAGAGAGCGGGAATATCTTAAAAGGAGGAGGTGATTTCCAGTGGGAAGAGTGAAATGCCCTGTCTTGCAGAAGGGTAAGCATCACATCTATGGTGCTGTAAGAGGAGTGAGTGATATAAGGGCGATTAACTGCTATATCAGAGAGCAAATCAGGAAGGCAAGGAGTAGGAGCAGAATCACTGAACTTGTGCGTCGCTCCCTCTACTTATACACACTGACTCATGCACCTGCATGGAGAACGGCATTTGGGAAGAAAATTGGTAGGATGAGACAAGTAGCAAAAGAGGAATATGCAAAGACTGCAAGAACTGCAAACAAGCAATTGGAGAAGTTAGGAATTGGTGGAAGGAGGTATGATGAGAAGATTGGGTGAGGAGGTGATGCGAGATGGTAGAAATAGATATTGACAAACTCCTTGCAGATGAAGAGATAAGAGAGAAAATGAAGGAGTGGGACAGAGAAAAGGCAAAAAGGCGATTGGAGAGCATGAAAAACCTAAGCGAGCCGCATCGCAGATACCTTGAGAAAATCGCAAGCGGAGAATGGAAGGTATGGTAAGGAGGATGATGCAAAAATGGCACTAAAATACCGTCCAACAACAGCCAAATACAGAGGCGGAACAAAAACCCTCTACATTTATTATGAGAGCAGAGACAGAGTGCGAGGCGGAAAGGTAAGATGGAAACCGCATGTGAAAAGGATTTATGTTTCAGGGACGGTTATTGAAATCAAGAGAGGGACATTTGAAAACAGGTTTGGAAAGAGAGTGCATGGTCTCAAAATCATCTATGAAAATCCGAGAAGAGCATTTACAGCACACAGAAGAGGGAAGAGATATAAGGTAAGTAAGGCAACTGTAAAGGTAACGAAGGTCGTGGAACTGCCGAGAGATGCGAGGAATGTGCGCATACATACAAGGAAGAGCGAAGTTGAGCCAACTTTGATGAATGTGTTGTAGGCGTTATCGGTGTTGTTGTGGGTTGAAATGCCCAAAGTAAAGGAGACTGCGAACAGGACAGTAGTGCATGTCGGCGATTTATGGAGAAGGTATCACAGGGCATCGCTAAAGACAAGGAGGCGATGGAAGTTCAGAATAAAGGATGTCGGCAGGCTGAGGCATTCTGAACTGATACTGTGCAAGCCTCCTAACGGGAAGTGGCAGACTTATGCGTGGTCGTTCTCAAAAGGGCAGGTTAAAAAGGGGAAAAGAAAACTGCTGATATACGATGCCAAAGCATTTGAGATATTGCAGAAACTAAAGGAAAGCGGTGATTTGAGGGGATGGAAATTAGCATTCAAAGGATGACGCTTTCAGCATTTTGCAGACATTCCGACAGATGAACTCATAACCTCAAAGGTTTATTCTGCGGCGAGATTTTCATCTCATCTCTTCTCTATTTTTTGCATTCATCGAGGAAGATAATCTCATGCTTCCAAAAGCGTCCCCTGCTGAAAATTATTTTCCCAAAAACCTGCAAACCCTTTTGAGAAAAATATTTTTATATTCAGACCCTTTTGAAAATAAGGAGATGATAGAAGAGGGGGAAGTAATAGAGGGGGAAGTTCTCATTGCTTATGTCCGAGTGTCAATTGTGGAGGAGAATGTTCAAAATCAGATACAAGCAATCAAACGGTTCGTCGGCGGAGAGAGGGCAGAGAAAATTCGCTTCTTCGTTGATATTGGCGTGAGTGGAATCGTTGAGCCTGGGAAGAGGAAGGGTTTTAGAGAGATGCTTGAGTTCATTCAAGCAGTCAGAACACTTCATCCAAAGGCGAACATCCTCCTCTTCGTCTATGAAGTGTCAAGACTTGGCAGAAATTTCCTTGAAACGCTCAACCTCATTCACAGATTTGAGCATGAGCTCGGTGTTCGCATATTGAGTGTGAGTGAGAAAGAGCAATTTATGAATATTCTGGACAAAGGTATCAGAAATCTCATTCTCTCCATTCTTGCATGGGTAGCAGACAGAGAAAGAGAGATCCTGAGGGAGAGAACTAAAGAGGGGATGAGGAGGGCCAAAGCAGAAGGAAAGCATATCAGCCGTCCAAGAATTGAATTGACGCCGAAGCAGATAAGGCAAATCAAACATTATCAGAAATTAGGACTGAGTATCTATTCAATTGCAAAACTGCTCGGAATAAAGTATCCCACGCTTCGCAGAAGATTAATTGAGCTCGGCTTATATCAGGAGAGGAAGAGAAATAGAGAGCAAAAAATAATAGAATAAAGAGTATTTCCCTTGCTATTCTTCACTATTCTCTGCATCCCCTTTCACCCGCCCTTTCACCCGCTCCAGCTGCTTCCTTAGAAACTTCCTTATCCTCTCAGCTTGTATCAGCTCCTGAATGGCGAACTCACGATAACGCTCATTCTCCTTCAGCTCTTCCTCTAAGAACTTAATTGCATCGTCGCCCTTAAGTTTGCTCAACTCCTCTGAAACCCCTTTGACATAAAGCCTGAAAAGGAATTTGAAGTATGCTCTCTCATTCATGCGACATCCCCGCCAAGCCGAAATCGCTCAAAGTGCGCTGCTCCTTCACCATTCCCGCTTTGACCGCTCTATATAAAGACATTAAGCCCAAGCCTTTGAGCCATTCCATTCGCTCCTTATAGATTTTAGGGTCTATGTCCTTGAATTCATCTATTAAAAGAAACTCCCGTTCTGGGTCGTCTTCGTCAAAGATGCATCTTTCTTCCGCTTCAATCCAATACCAGCAGAGCCAGCAGTATTCAGAGCCTTCTTTATACGGGCAAGGCATCTTAATCACCTCTGTCAGTAACCCTCCAAGATGCTTCTCGCCCTTCTTATTAATTCCGATGAGTTCATTCCCTCCGTCTCCGAAGATGGCGAGGATGGTGGAGAAGATGAAGGTGATGCAAACCTCTCCGCTACAATCCTCCGTGCCTCCTCTTCAGAGCATCCCCATTCCTTCGCAAGTGCCTTGAAATCCAATTCCTCAATCATCCTGCGACGCCGACGAACCTCACGAGCCTTCAACATCTTCTCTGTTCGCTCCTTTTCTGCATTCTCCGCATCTTCAGCAGCATCCACAATCACTACGGCAGGAGCAGGGGCAGGAGATGGTGTCGGGGAAGGAGGAGAATCCTGCAAGCCTAAAGCCTCTGCGACCTCACGAATTGCAATTGGATTATCATATAGCACTGCCGAGAGCCAGTTCAGCGGATTCGTGGTGAGATTGTCCTTCCGTTCCTCATATATCTGCTTTATCCCCTCTAAGGTGAGCTGTCCGAATGAAGTCCTATACTTCTTCGTATTCACCTTTTCCTGCAACTTCCCCCCCAACCTCGCCACCATACCCCTCAAATGCTCCACTTCCAGCTCCAATTCCCGTATACGCCTATCTTTCAGCTCGCATTCCTTACGAAGCACCTTGACCTCTTCCTTCAGCGCATTCATCTCCTTGAGCAATGGCGCTTCTCCGTGAAGCGCTCTCCGAACCGCATCCCTCACAAACGCTGACCGCTCAACACCCATTCTCTTGATTTGCTCCACATCCTCCCGCTCAAGCCACACGCTCACCAGCTTCGCATCCCTCAATTCCGCAGGCCTCCCACCGGGCATCCTCACCACCTTCGGATTAGATAAGTAATATCTATGACAATATTTAAAGGTTTCGGTCTCTGCCGAAAAAGTTTCGTATGAAGTTTCGCATCGCAGATATGAAGAGAGAGTAAGATTTATATATGATTGTCTTTCTTAAGAGTAAGATTTATATATAAGTCTTTGAGAGATAGAGATATTGCCCTTTGTTCATATTTTCTTTTTTCTTTTTAATAAGATAATAATGTATTATCTTTTTCTATAATAGAGATAGAGATAGAGATAGAGATAGAGAGAAAGATTCCATATGAAAAGAAGGGTATTTAAAGCTTTCCCTTATAGTTCTATATTGACATTCATATTTCGGCACTCTACCGCCGTGCAGGCGGGTGCGCTCATTCATGCGAGAACGCAAAAACGGCGTCAGCGTCGGCGTCAGCGGGGGGTCGGCGGCGGAAGCGGGGGTTTGGCTGGCGGGGTCGGCAAACCTCACTTATAACTTATGTACTTCCAACTTATGCAGTTATAAGTGATGCAGTTATAACT